>JAABUK010011438.1_pt1 | contig 11563 bp, 10 predicted proteins | sample 5559141 | NCBI WGS metagenome assembly JAABUK01 (sample SAMN10711869, study PRJNA513367) | rock metagenome | isolation source: Antarctica rocks | place: Antarctica: Victoria Land, Pudding Butte nord | collected 2016-01-03 | reverse complement strand
CATGTCCAGCAGGGAGCATGGGGTGCCCATTGCTGCCTGCCCCAGCTGTGGCAGCAAGACTCACACCAGCAAGAACCCCCACCCCATGATGCACATCAAGTAAGATTGCTGGCAAGCCTGCAAATTATATATATGTCTGTCTGTGTCTGTCTATGTCTGTGTGAGTGTGTCCTGCATGTGATGTTCGGCTCCTCATGTGCACTCAGCAGGGTCCAATTCACTGCGGTTCACTGTGCATGCTCTGCTGCACAAATGCTGTGGTCCTGTTCACTTGAAACATTGCGTGCACATGATCAGGCTGTTGGCCGCCACTTAAGGGCATTACTTACCATACATGGCAAGTTTGTAGCAATGGGTGCCGCAGCGCTTTTCACGCATGATCATATACTAAGATGTATAAGTGCAAATAGATCTTTGCTGATAGCTGGTGAGATGTGTTTGCAGGTCCACTGGCCATGGAGGGCGCCAGCTGACCCACCAGGACTGCACTGTGTGCGGTACCAACCACTCTGGCAACCCCCACAGCCGCTTGTAGACATGGCTTGGGGTTTGCATAACATGTGTGAATTTTGACATAGTGTGCCAGCAGGCCTTAGCAGCATCTTAGCAGTGATAGCTTGCATGTCATTTTTTGTGGCTGTACTGGATATTGAGGTAGGGTGTTGTATATCAGAGTAATGTTCTTGCTGACAAGTACTGCCGTTGTAATATGGAGAACATTGAGTATCTCATCTGCAGCTCATGCTGATCATGACGTACCGGTACTATGCTGGACTGATGCAACCATCACAAAGCATTTGGGGCCATCTTGAGCAGACCTTGTGAATGGCAAACAATCATCAATGTGACCAGCTGTGCTGCCTAGACCTCCTGAACAAGCTATAATACCAGTTTGGGGTCAATGCTGCAAGGCATCAAATTATGTGAATGCATAGGCAAACAAAAGCACGTTCACTCCCAAGACTCCAGAGCCTGATCTAATGCTTGATGTCCCAGCATCTTCAGAAAGACTGATTGCTTGCTCCCTCGAAGCAGCAAGTGCACCCTGGTCACCGGAGTGCAGGTCTTGCAAAAGACTTTGGTTGTACTGGCAGACAACATGCTCTTAATCAGCCTCAAGCAAATGCACAGCAAGCATCAGATTCTGTTGTTACAGTATTGTTTTGATGTCTTTCAAAGATATGCAGCACACAAAAGTTTGTCCATTTGAAGCTGTATGACAAGTGCTTAACAATGAACGGCAATCCATAACTGCCACTGGTCAGTCTGGCAACAGTCCAAGCTGTTCCCTAATACGCATGCATTGTGTGGGCTGTAGAATTTGTCTGCAAGGTTTACATTGTCAGCACCGCCATTGGCTTACATAAAACGAGCCAACAGCCAATAAATAATAGCACAGTGACACTTCCTGTCCACAGGCATTCAGTCTCACAGTACCACACCAACCAAGCTGTGGTAGTTTCGTACCAAAGCCCCGCGCAGCTTGACTGGCAATTTTGCATCTGTCAATGCAGGAAAGAAAAGAGTATGAGCCAGCAACATCTGCAATGAGACAGTAACACAGGCTGCAAGCCAATGCGGCATAGTGAAACCCTTCTTTGTCGCTAGCTTCTTCCCAACACCCTCAAGACCAACAATAATGCCTTGGATCCCAAAGAAAATAAGCCAGCCCCAATTCCTGGTGTGCATATCGTTTCCATACCTGCAGCACAACAAAAGCTCATTCATCATGCAAGCACAACATCATCTTTGGTACGAGCCACAGCTGCAGCTGCAAGACTGAAATCCACGTGTATGATTGATGCACAGCCTTTCAGGTAAAACGCTATGTGCATTTAACATAATACCGTTATACACACAGTTGACAATACTAAGTGATTTACCAGTAAATGACTTCATGCATGAGCCCGCTCACAAGGAAGCATGCACAAGCACCAGCCCAGCGGCGCAGCATAGTGGTCTGTTGTACTTCAGTCTTTGACTTCACGAACTGGCATGCACAATCAAGGTAACAGCAGCATAGGATCAACCAGTAGATCAGGGCTGACAGCACACACAACAGTTCAGCACAAATACAGCACCGACATCACAGAAAGCTTTTTTTGTTGGGATGGCTCTGATAGTTGAGATGCACTGTTCCCAGCTGAGATGTGCATGAGATTTTCAACAGACGCTGCACTTCGGACACAAGTATTGAGCCATGCTACATGGTTTAACATAACAATGGCAGCCAGTACATGTCAAGCAGATGTGCCGCACCTATTGCACAGGGTAGATCTGACTGTACCTTCCTGTATGGGATCGTAAACGAGCTCCCTGAGAGAGTTGCCCACACATAGGTTCCACCTTCTTCCCCAAAAGCTGCTGGCAGACTCAGCAAGGAATGGCTTGTTGAAGAGTGGCGCAATGTCTAGTCCAATCAATGTGCTCACTAGCTTTGTGGGCCCATCATAGAGGCATCCCATGCAGGCATACATGTTGATGACTGCAGAAAGGACCAGATACATGAATGTGTACATGTGCTGGTGCAACCATAAATAAGAACTGAGTCGGGTTATGTACAGCGCATTGATGGCTGCAAACAAGTCAGCAAGAGACTTGGATGTCTGCTTCTGTGAGGAGAGATGAACAGCATGGCCACATAAGAGTGTGTATCTGTTGACTTCTTTTTGCTTGCATCTGCCCAAGAGGCTGATACGGCAAGACATTCATGCAGCAACAAGTCTTTCTGCATACACAGATGATCAGTTGCAAGCACAGGCACATGCTAACTGTGTCCTTGAACATCTGCGATACATAAGGCATGCATGTGCTTGACACCAATGTCACCAGGCCTCAGCATGATGACTTTCAATGAAAGCAACTCTGAGTACTTTGAGAGAACACGCACAACTCCAACGCAAGCTTGTAGGATGTGACGGATACAAAACCTTACGCACCATATAGGATGTGGATGCTCAAAGTTGATAGGCTGTCTCCTTTGCTTACGAGAGTATAAGTGACACAAGCACCCACAGCTGACTTGGTCAGGAACTGCTTGACAAAACGTCCTGTGTGGCCATCAGCGCTGCCGGATTCACCTGAGGATTTAACTTTTGCAGTCTGGCCCTTTTCTGAGAACACGGCTTGCAGAGTGACAACATACAACTGCTGACAGCTCTGAGTTACAAACAGCGGCAACAATAACAGACCACACTCTGTGTATACCTACTTGACTCAGAGTTGCAAGGAATGATGGGCAGCATGTATACAGCAAAGAAGTGAGTCAGGCTCCTTTGCCTGCCCAACGGGCCCCGGTCTAGACACAGCGCCAGTACACGAAAGTTGCATATCCAGAATAAACAGATTAAGAACAAACCCTTTGTGAGCACCTCGTCCAAGTCGTGAAACAGAGCTGGTAGCAAGCTATTCAGAAGCAAGATTGGTACTGCGGCGAAGGCCCTCGGCCATCCTGCCTTGCGCTGGGGTATGAACCTCGCCGCAAGGTATGCGCAAGATACATCGATACAAAGAGCGGCGACAAGGCGATGTGCGTACGGTGTATGTACAAAAGAGCTGTACATCCTTCAAGCTAAGATACTGTGATCAACGCTAGCTGCTTTTCGAACAGTCACTGCTTTGCAGCCGGAGCACAGCTGTTGCGAGACAGCTCCTGGTACGCCGCGCACGCCGCGTGCGCCGCACGGTGCTTTGCCTTTAACACTGTCTGCTTAACTTTGGCCAAGCAGCTGTGTGAGCGTTATTTATGCGTTTGAACGCTTTTTTTTGGGGAGAAATCCAGAAAATGAGCGCCGGTCCCACAGCTCCGTGAGTCCAACGGCCGTTGTCGGTCATACATCAGTGAGTGTTTGCACTCAAGATCGAACCAGCGTGGCCTTGTCTTCACTGACTGATCTTCTAAACACTCAGATCTGACAGCTCTGATCCAGCTGTTTTAGTCGCTCGCTGGGTTTGTCGCCTGTGCCTTGTATGGGTTGCAGCCCTTTACCTGCATGCGCACAAGCTGTTGACCAAAGTCAGCTGGATTCTGACTGGAACCCGCACCGTAGCGACAGTCTGGGCAGCTCAGTATGCCGCGCGAGGGACCGAGGGTGTTTCTAGCGAGACAACTGTAGTTTCGCAAAGGTGCTCTGCGTGCCCTAACGTAGCAACCCAAAAATGCGCCAAATGCAAGCTGGTATGGTGCAGTTGCTGAGGAAATCAGTAGGGCATTCAAGCGTGACCCAAATTGACTGGTGTACATTTGTCACAGGTGTACTTTTGCAATAGAGATTGCCAAAGAAGAGCCTTTCCCATCCGTAAACACTTCTGTCAGAAACCTGAGGATCGTGAAAATGAGAATTTGCGCATCGTGGTAAGAAGCTTCCCTACAGTCTGAATGAAAGGCTTCTTGCTTGTCTGTTGCCTTGCAGTCATTTGACATGTTTGTTGGCGGAGCAGGTGATGGAGAATGGCAGGATGGAGTGTGCAGGCCAGGACAGAGGCAGCAGGTACCGCACCGCACGCAATTATCTGCTGCAGGGGAATTCAGCTATGGATCAAGAGCAGTATTCAGAGGTAATGCCACATCACCTACCCCAAGTATCTATACATTTACTGAGCCACTTGCTCTCTCGCTCACTCACTTGCTTGGTTCTTTCGCTAGCTGATATTTACCAACTTATGTGTGTTTTGTTATGCATTTTGTGCTGCACATACAGACGACAGCGCTTCCTCTTATTACTCAATGCATGCATCAAGTCACCTGTTCATTCACCTGCTTGTTGTCAATTGAAGTATTACCAGCCATCCAGGCGTTCAGAGTTCTGAGCATGCCAAGCATGTGCAGGCATGGGAGTACGTGCAGAAGGCGCTGGTTATAGGCTATTGGCTGTTTACTGAATGAAAACAGGGTACAATTTGAATAGTTCTGTGTGCAGTATGGTGACATGCTTGGCAACAACAATGATGAGCTGCATCAGCGCTACTATGTACTACAGCTCCTTGCAAACAAATGTGAGACAGATCTTGATGCCCTCAAAAGCCCTAGGGGTCAGGTGTGGCGTGACAAGGCGGCAGTCTACCGGCAACATGCAATGGCAGTGCTGGAGCGCATGGGTCAGCCTGTTCCAAAAGACTGTTTGCTCTGCAGCACTGCCTTGCATGCTGACAAACCCACAAACATACGCAAGCTCAGCAGAAAAGCAGGTGTCTACCTCAATAATTGTGGCCATGTATTGCACATCATGTGCCAAGGCAAGTCAAAAGCCAGTGGTGCTTCGGGAACGACATGCCCTATATGTGCTGGGCAGGGACCAAAAAAGGCCATCAGGCAGTAGCTGGTGGTGATGGCAACAGGCAGCAGTTGCTCAAAGGGCTGTGCTTTATGTCCTTTTTGAAAACCTTCTGATTCATCGCATGCAGGTCTGAAGTAAGCCTGGCAAGTTGACCTGTAGTGTTGACACTGATATTATTGTGCTTGCTTTTGTCTTTTCGTTGGCTCATGTCCAGACGTACGCACAGCTTATGTGTCAGAAAATTTTGAAGTGTTGAGGTACTTGCAAACAGAGGACTTAAGTCTTCTCTCAAGCTTGAAGCTTCAAGAGAACACGCCTGCCTGCTACTTTCTCTCTCCCTTGTGGAGACTAAGGGATGAACGGCACTGCATGGGTGATACAACATGGTATGATGACAGCAGTGTGGTACTGATGTAACGCTTGATAGCAAGTTACATGCAAGCGTTTAAAGGCTAATGGGATGCGAAGCGTTGCATTGAAGCGGCAGGCCCCGCTTGACAATCATAAAGCAGGGCAACTGCGCTCCCGCGCGATGTGAATCGAGTGTCCATATTAAAACGCTGGTCTGCTGCTGAACGCAACACATCACCAGGCTGACTTCTGGTCGACCTGCGTCAGACTGGCGACGAAAGCTTTGACTTGACGGGGTCGAAGCCAACTTGCAGCACTGATGGGCGTGTGCGGTAGCAAAAGCGTAGATAGCGCAAGCGACAGCTCTGACAGTGACTCGGAAGAACCGTCTCGGAAGCCTTCCCACCAACATGGCGTGACTGTGGCAAAATCAGAGGTGTGTGTGCAGGGAATATTTACACAGCACACGGCATACATTGTCTGATCATGTCTAGATGTTCATGCAAAGCATTGTTTTGGTATCACAAACCCATTTTTGCTGGCGTCTACAAAAACTCATAGTCTGCAGTGCCTTGTGCAGCCATCTGGGCATGACATAGCAACTCTGGACCAAATCAAGATAGACATGTCAGGACCCAAGGCTGGGAGGCAGCGTATGGCCATTGCTGCAGAGGGAGCGTCTGCAAATGCGAATGTCGAAATTGTCAAGGCCACTAAATCACCAGCTGTGATTGACCTCCTAGGTGAACTCGTAATGACTGTTGCCATTCTGCATCTCGATCATGCCTCTTCAGCAAAGCCTGCGATGGCATGCAGGCTTCATTGACTGTAGTGCACGCTGTGAATCTCTGCTGAACTGCCATGTTTGCTTCAGATGCAGTGATTCTGGTCAAATGACCGCATAAGCAACAATACAGCATGGGATCATGTTCAGCACATGGTGCTATGCAAGGGCTCCAGCACCAAAGCAGCATTAACAGTAGTGATGTAGCCAGATCGCCTTATGTGCCTGTACGCTTGGTTCTGTCACAATGATACACAGGCATGCATGAATACATGATGTCATTACTATGTCATACCAGCACATGCCCAACTGTATCATTACAGAATGATGTCTTGTCATATACAGTGCATCAAGTTTCCTACTTGGGGATTTGCATCAACATTGTCTGGCTCAATGACAATATGACAATGTTGCATGAGGTCACACCCCTCCTCACACCCTCCTCGCACCCTCCTCACACCCTCCTCACACCCTCCTCACACCCTCCTCACACTCCTGCTGACATGCAGACAGTGCCACACAGAGCAACCTGCTGTTTGAGCACATGCTGAAGGCCACCAAGCAAGCCATCTTTGACAGCATGACCTCGCTGGAAGTTGCAGCCGGCAGCACTATCATCAAACAAGGCGACACTGACGCCAAGACCTTCTATGTCTTGGGCTTGGGAACCTGTGAGGTGCTGTTGCAGAAGCCTGAATGGGGGAAGGAAGCACGACAGGTCTTGACATACGAATCTGGCAGGTACAGCAAGTTCTTGCTCGACTCGCTATCATCTTGGGATTTGCTACTTGACAGCCTGTGCAGAAAAAACAGAGTGTGGCATCTTGTTCGTTTGCTTGCACTCACGATGCAGCCACCAAAATGTCGTCTCTTGGGTTCTCCTGGCTTGTGTGTCTGCTCTGATTTATTTGTGAGTCATTGCTTTTGCTGCTCAACATGCATCAGCAAGTTTTAAGCGGAATCATTTGGCATGCATGCACAATCCTGCATGTGGACAGCAAGTGCCTGAAGGGCTGTTTCACATGACTGCAGCTCCTTTGGAGAGCTGGCTCTGCTATATTCTGCCCCAAGGGCAGCCACAGTGAGAGCCGTGACAGCATGTCAGCTGTGGGTGCTGGACCGGGCGGTGTATGTCACCCTCAAGCAGCGCCACCAGCGCCAAATGACTGAAGACAAGCGCAGGGCTGTCAGCCAAGTGCCCATGCTTGCTGTGCTGTCCCAGGTATGTCATGTCCTGCATCTGTGCAAGTGTGCATGACACTTTCTGCATGCAATTGTGACGGTGCTACTGATCCTGCGGTGCTTATGCTGTTTGCTTTCTGGCGTGTCCAGCAATGCAGCATTACAGTACTGGGCCAGCTTGAGTGCCCTCAGCAACAATTACCACTGTTGAAGATGTCAACATCCACTCTCCACAGCTTGCTGTCTAGGCATGTTCTGGCGCATGTACGCTTACCTGGCAGCATTTGTCGCATCAGTTCTGTAAGCAACCTTGCGGCGTCTGCACCAAACAAAAACGCATCTTGCCTACAGTTGAAAACCTGCAGCAGCAGCATGAACCTGGTGACAACTCCAATTTCAACATAGGGCTTGAGGCTCAATGGAACTCCATGACTCGCTAGTGAATTACGCGAGGTACTTAGTAAGTTTAACGGGCAGGAACACAAGGAGATCATAGCAGAGGCCTTGGAGGTGGTGGAGCTGGCAGCTGGCCAGAACGTGTACATGCAAGGTGACACTGGCAGCCGCTTCTACATCATCAAGGAGGGCTCTGTCACATGCACCAAGACCACAGACCCCACCAAGCCCCCAGCAGTCTTCACCCTCAATGCTGGTCAGTTCTTTGGAGAGAGGGCCCTGTTGAAGGACGAAGTCAGGCAAGTGCTGAGACCAGGCTTGCATCATCAGCACCCAGATGATGGGAGGTGCTGCAGTGTGCTCAGCAGCTTTCCCTGGTATTCTTACTGGTTTCTCACACTTTTGCAAGTCTGCTGCAAGCCTGGTGACCTTGATGGCTACAGCAGGCACTCACAACTGAGCTTTGAAGCCGATTCGACTCATGCTGGGTTGGGTGGTATAGTGTACTGGGTTCTGGCCTGGATTTGTTAATGACCAGCTGTAATATGTAGCTTGGTGCTTGCAGAAGCTGGACAAGCTGTACTGGCATTGAGGCATGACAGAATTGTGGACAGCTGGTGGTGTGCTCATTCACTGCAGGAAACACGTCACTGTGCAACACGTGCAGAAGCTACATCACTATTAACCCATTTTTGATGTTGTCAGCCTTATTGGACCCTCATCAGCCCTGATGCTGACCCCAATGTCCAGGATGCTTAACAGATCTTGCATACATATCACACAAGATTGCATCGCCGGCTCTTTACACAGCAGTGTTATGTCTGTACATGGAAGGAGTCATGCCAGGAAAGAAGATTTTGTGTGTGCAGGGCAGCAAGTGTGACAGCAAAGAGTGGTGTGGTGTGTTACACCTTGGCTCGCAAGTCCTTTGACAGCCTGCTAGGGCCCATCCAGGATGTGTGGCGCTTTGAGGCCTTACGCAAAGTGCCCATCCTGTTCAGCCTGAGCAACAGCCAGCTCTTTGACCTGGCGCAGTGCATGAAGTACCACACCTTGCAAGCAGGCCAGATTGTCTTCAAGAATGGAGAGCCAGGTGAGCTGCTTTGAGTCTTGTCCTCTGGAGGCTGCTACTTCTCCTTGTGGCTTATGCATAATCACAGCTATGTTGGAGCAGCGAGACATATCATGCACACCGGCACATGCACAAGCATATAAGCTGCTTATCAAGTACAGCAATGTATGCTGAAAGCCATGTTAGCCTGTATCAGCCATCAGTTCATTATAGTCCTTTTTATCTGTCTGCCTATCTGCTTGCCTGCCTGCCTGTTTGTCAAGTCCCTCGCTTCACCCAACCATCTGTCTTCTGCCTGCCTGCCTGCCTGCCTGCCTGCCTGCCTGCCTGCCTGCCTGCCTGCCTGCCTGCCTGCCTGCCTGCCTGCCTGTCTGTCTGTCTGTCTGTCTGTCTGTCTGTCTGTCTGTCTGTCTGTCTGTCTGTCTGTCTGTCTGTCTGCCGTCTGTCCATCCATCTGTCCATGCCTTGTGTCAAAAAGTGAGTCACATGCAGGGGATGTGTTCTATGTGGTGGAGGAGGGCAATTTCACCATCTACGATGATGATGAGAATGAGCTGGCACGCGTCGGCAAGGGCTCCTGCTTTGGAGAGCTGGCACTGCTCAGACAGGTATCACTTTGAGACTTTAGCAGCGCTGTATTTAGAAAAGCATCTGTTTCATAGTGTAAGTCTCAACTAACCAATGCCTGCGACGTTTCAAACGTTTTTCTGTATTGGGGAAGATACTTTAAAACTTACCTACACATGCTGCCTCAACATGAAGGCATAGAACTGCACAAGCAGCTGATCACAACACAATGTCAAACATTGTTATTATATAGATACTCAGCATTTGGGTCCAGCCTCACCACTGACAATGACACAGCTCATCTCCTGCACGGTGTGAAGTGCAAGAGAGGTGTCTGTATTTGCACAGGTAGATTGCTGTCCAGACACGGCATCAGGAAGCTGCGCTGAGCACGTTTGTTGTCAATCACAGACTTTAACTTTGCATCAAAAGAGGGGCAAAAAATACAACTAATTCAGAAAAAGCCCAAACAAGAACTCTGTTCTAATGATTGTTGTCTGGAAGTGGACATGCCGCTTGCAAGGCTTGTCTCATTGTCTCATACCCACTGCAAAAGCCTGAGTAATAATAACAGTTCACAGGCGTTTCAGCTAATCATTTTTGCCAGGTACAACAGCCTGAGCGGTCAATGCCACCTGTCACTTTGCGTTGCAGGACGTGAGAGCAGCCAATGTGCGGGCCTTGAGCGACAGTCTGGTGTTGACATGTCACCGAGATGACTTCCAGACCCACCTAGGCCGCCTCACCGACATCCGCCGCCTGTGGAGGTTTGAAGCCTTGCGCAAGGTGCCACACATCACACTCCCATCCTACCTTGCACCAGCACACAGTAGAATGCATAGTGCAAGCGTACATTTGGCCATGACAGCATTTCCTCATGATAAGCAGTCCGTGCATGATCTTCAACAGAGTGCAAGATGCCGCTGTAGTGAGGTCTTTCTTTCTTGAGCTGGACACAGTTTGTCCATAGCCCAAGGAAGGAGGCTTCACTGCAATGGCATTTATGCGCTCTACTGCAGATCATGCAATCCAGTGGTATGCACTGGTGCTGCAGCTCTTGCCAGATCACTGACCCATGTGGTGGGGCTGTTGCAGGTGCCCCTGCTGGCATCCCTGAATGCAGCTCAGAGGTCTGACCTATGCACTGCGCTGAAGCCGCGCATCTTCAACGCCGGGGAGAGCATAGTGCGCAAGGGGGAGCCCGGGGAAGCCTTCTACATTGTGGAATCTGGCACCTGCACTGTCCTAGGGGACTCTGGCCAGGTCCTTGCCCTGCACCTCATGCTTCATCATGCACCTGTATTTGTTGCATTTGGCCAGGTGCCTGCACTGCACCTCATGCTTTGTTGGCTTTGCAGCCGGACTACCTTTTTCTCAGATGTCGACCAATGATCAAATTATGTAACATAGAACCAGTGTACCCAAAACGAATGAACATAGCTGCTTAGTGCAGCTTCACAATAAGCTCCTGCCTGCATCAGTTCAGCCAGAAAAGAAAAGAAAAGATGGGACTACACCTTTCGGCGTCAGTTTGATGAGACTACACCTTTCGACATCAGATTGATGAGAAGCCAAGTATGATGCTGGCCTGTCCAGTCAGTTCAGCCACAGCTCTGCTGTTGGTATTGTCCAAATCTTGCAGGCTTAAAATGAGTTAAACCTACATCTCCAAGTTGACAAAGTGTGCTGTGCAAGTGAAGCAATCACCCTGCAGTTGATCTTGAGCACCGTTCTGGCTGCAAGGCATCTCACTAGATACTGCCTCTGCAGGAGGTGATGAGACTGGGCCCTACCATGTACTTTGGGGAGCTGGCATTGCTGAGAGGGGAGCCCAGGGCAGCCACAGTGGCAGCACTCACTGATGCCTCTGTGCTCATGCTGGCAAGGGAGGACTTCAACATCCTTCTGGGGCCCTTGCAGATGCTGCTGGGGCAG
>JAABUK010011437.1_pt1 | contig 11563 bp, 11 predicted proteins | sample 5559141 | NCBI WGS metagenome assembly JAABUK01 (sample SAMN10711869, study PRJNA513367) | rock metagenome | isolation source: Antarctica rocks | place: Antarctica: Victoria Land, Pudding Butte nord | collected 2016-01-03 | reverse complement strand
TTCTACTATTGTGAGTATTGTCGCGAGTCGGTTTGGAGCTTGCTCTAGACGCTATGCGGCTTGGCAGCTCAATGCCTCCCCCAGTTTCAATGGTTGGTAACGAGGGAGGAAATTGGGACAGCTGGCTCGCTCGATTCGCGGAACCCCACTCTGCTTCTGACAGAGACCTATCCTCATCACCTTCTTCACTACCCAGATGACTAGACAGCTCTTCGTCCGGCAAATGCCGAGTACCTCCGCCTATTGCATCGCCTTCATCACTAAGGGCAAGCTCACGACTTCTCTCAGGAGCCACATCTCCTGGCTCGTCAGAATAGCGAGGCTCATTCCCAAGAATTATAGCGCCTGACGGCGTTCGGCGTCCGACTGGAGGAGCTCTTGAACTTCTTACAACTTCGAACCCTTTGCCCGTGTCCTTCGTCTTGCCGCCGAATAAGCTCTTGATCCACCCAGTAGCAGAAGAAACAGGCCCTGTAGGGTCGGCAGGGCCAGTTTTCAGTCTACGTGTGGGTAAATTAGACAGTGCAGGGCCCCGAACGCCATAATAAAAATCAACTTCTCGAGTTGCGTAGTCGGTTTTGGACAGCCGTGGATCGTCAGGGTTCGAGTCTGAGCGATCGCGCGTCGTACCAAGATGAGCTGGAAGAGGCGTTCCACGTCCAGACACCGATGGACCTTCCATCATATTTGGTGACCCTTCTTGCTCAGGGCTGTGCTGACTCCACCGTCTGTTTGCCCAGTCGGCGCTGGCCCATGAACCGCGACTGCGTGCACCAGGTGAGAATGCATCTGCTGTCAATCGTCTAGCCCTTGGTGGCCGATAGTATGGGTCTGAAGCTTCCGCATTTTTCAGGTTAACAATACCTCCACTAGAAGATCCCGTGTGGCCTCCTGTTTGGCTTGCACCCGGAAGGTATGAAAACGCACTCGCTCCTCCAGAAGTGGGCGTGTATGGGGCACTTCCACTTTCGGCACGATTGTTGCCGCCACCCGTTGCACTGACTGAGTCAAGCCCTACACTTGTCCTGTTTTCGCCATAACCTTGTCTGTTCAGCAAAATTGCAGAGCTCCCCGACATACTTCGAGATCTTCCACCATTGAGCTGTACCGACTTTCGGTCACCGTCCGGGCCTAGCATGGCTGCATCAGAGGCTATACTTTGTCGAGCTTGGCCTCTACGTCGAGGATTTCTTCGCGAAAGCTGCCGCATTCCGAAAGCCTTTACTAGTCCTCCTCTGGCAACGCCACCTCCAACCCCATCTTCGCCTCCTGCACCGGCTAGTCTGGCGATCACTTCAATGAGGGTTTGACAAGCATTGAGGAAAAAACCAAAAACAAGAACAATGGCATGCATGAGAAGGATGACATATCCGATCCATCCTTTTGGTGCATCACCTACCGCGAGGGAAGGCACGAATGCCACGCTTAGAAGGATAGTCAGGAGTCTGACAGCAGCGAAGAAAGTGTGGAAAGCGTTCATTGATGTCGGAGAGGAAAATGGCCGAAAAGCATTAAGCGTCAGGATTAGAATGACCTCACAAATGGCCAACAATACCAACTGAGCGATGCCGGATGGTTGAACGGCGCCTATCGCAATCCCTCGAAGAAATGTGAGCATTACAGGTACCAAGGCAAAAGTGGCAGCGTTGTCGGAGTATGTGTTGTACAGAGGTCCGTACAACAGCACAGTCGGCAGGTCATCGAATAGATACGATCGAGGGCGAGTGGATGCAACGAGCCAAAGCAGGTATCCTGCAAACCCGACTAAAGCCACGATTAGCACTGATGCGAGCGCTACAGTAGCTTGTGGCGAGCGGCCAGCTACCACTAGTTGGTACATCGAAAGCGCCACAACGGGTAGGAGGAAGTAGTTGAAGACAACTCTGATAGCGTTTCCGACGGTGAATGGCATATTCTTAGCTCGAAGATCCTCCTCTTGGATATTAGATATCAAGCGGTAGCCCCATCGAAAGACAAACCCAATCTGTACGAGCACGACCACAGCAGCAAGGATGATCAGTAACCATATCACCATGCCGGCCCAGATGTCGTTGTCCGCCGTCATCCCCACCAACTGGCTCATTCGGTTGAGACCGTAGGTCCCATTGACCGCGTAGATCCCATCATTCAAACTCCGAGAGCCATTTCCGTGACTAACGAAACTTTCGTTGAACATGAGCGAAGACCAGCTGACTTGGCTAACAACAGGCTGGTAGAAGCCTGGATAATTGAGACTCAGAGATCCAGCCAGAACGATGAATTGGATGTATTGCAGACAATCGCCAAACCCAGGGGTAACAAGTCTCAATAGATCAGCATCCCGACCATAATTACTAGTCCAGCGAAAGATATCAACCGAGCCCCAGGGACTGAAGACAGCAGCGAAAGCTGTAGCAATAGCAACTAGTATCAAGACAACAAGCGGTAGGTATCTGAGCATGTTACTGAGCGTAGTTCCAAGGCCCGGAGTAATGCTGGCCTGAATGCAAGCTAGCGGATCAGCATTGGCATCGCCGGACTTTACCCTCAGAGTGGCACTAATCGTCGTGAATGCATAACTCGAGTAGAGATCATGAGCGACGGAGAAGGCAGGTAGCTGTGCTGGGTCGCTCCTTTAGGTTAACGCAAAAGAGTTAGTGCTTCTCCTTATTAAAGGAGGAACGTAAAGCGGGTAGCACTTACAGATTGGCCGTAAAGGCAGGGCTTAACGGACACTGCCCGTGTACTGTGGTATTGCAGAATTGAGTAGCCGGGGCATCGTACGGCGTATAATCGAGTACATTGAACGTTGCAGTGAGGGTAGAGAACTTGTTGTTGGCTTTGTCCACATCCGGTATTTTTCCTACCGTGTCGTTTGGATTGGCCCACTGCGGATCATTCGGGGAAGGATATGGCTGCTGGGTAGCAATTCCAGCAACGTTCCCATATACCGTGACGTTAATGTTGTGACTCGCCGCAGTAGAGTTGAATGCCACATATACGAATAGTGGCCTAAATTGTAGCTGAAGCGGGTTTGAATTGATGATGTTGGGGCTAAGGCAGTTTTCGAAGTTGATAAAGGCCGCACCAACGGGTTGAAGGTACACCAAGCTCATCAATAGCATAGCTTGTACGAGCGTGACCACAGCCATTGCTCCCTTCCGCCAGCGTAATGTCAACCAAGACCATACCGGGGTCGGAGGAGCATCGGTTGGAGAACCTTTACTGGATTTTCGTACTCGTTCGAATTCTAGCATCGTCATAGGATCCCCTTTCCCAGTCAAGAACTTGAAACCCGATCCATATGCCTTGCCTTCTGCTGCCGAGCCGAAGAGGTCATCGCCCCCCCAAGTCTGAATGTCCATGACCCTCACCCGTCCATTGGCATCGATGCTGCGGATATGGCGTCCGGTTTTGTTTTGTCCCCAGCAAGATGTCGTGAAGTCCGGATCCCAGGTTCCCAAGTCGAGGGTGGGCAGGAGAGAGCCGGGAGCGAAGAGGTGGCCCTGCTGGGAGGGGAGCTCGTCCTTCTAAGCTCGCTTTGGTAGCCGTAAGCTAGATACAGAGAAAACTGTGCTTCCAAGGCCTGTTCGATGAGGCTGAAACGTGTAGGATGCGACCGTCTAGGAGCCGGTATTCGTGGGATCGCCCTATCAATGGTTTGTAACCGTTGGTTGTGTTTCCGCTGTGGCGGAGCAGATGCTTGTTTGCGAGTAAAATATGCCGAACGCCTTTATCAAGACAGTACCCTCGTACTTTCTGCTCCGCGCCCGTAGATGGCAGTTTGGAATAATCTGTAGGTAGGGAAGAGCGTGAGTGTAGTAGGAGTTACATGAAGCTGATATGAGGATCAGGTTTTAGAAGGATAAGATTGGGTTTCCCTCACCCGATGAGACTGCTGTCGCATTTCCTAGCCCAACGGCTATTGATAGATTCATCGTCACAACCCTAACGTAATGCCGATCATCACGTGCAAGATCACCATTGTTTCATATTGATTTCTACACAGAGCTGTTTAACCAAGGATTTCCACTTCTTCTGGTCATAATCGCTGATCGTATTTGCTGCTAGTGCACATTCTTTCTGGAAGTAAGTTCAATATCGATTGAGCACGTCACAGTGCAGGCGACTTTCTAAGTATATACAGTACACAGTAGGCTTCTCGGAACCTCGCTGCCAGCATTCCCACCAGCCAAGTGCTCTCCGGAATATACCCGATTACTTTTTCTGATGTACCTACCTAGGGATTGATCTCAAGTACCTGTGGGTCACCAAACGAGTAGATGGAGCGAAAAGCAGTCATACCACGATAACGAAGGACCGTCTTTAGGGCATGTGCGCCAGACCCTCTACGTGTCCTACTATTCCAACACCCAATGCTGTGTAAAACACTGCACATAATCCGATACAAGATCTTGCAGACACCCCCAGGATATAGAGATGAAGAGACCGTTCTGTTTTATACTCCTTTGACGCCCACGCTTACCCGGCAAATGAGACATGAGTAGCCTCCCCTGGTAGAATCTAGATATACAGGGTTCAAAAGGAATCTTCAGACACCAATTAATTCAGGACTCACAGGTCTGCGTCAGCAAACAGGACACTGAAGTTGCGAAGCCGAGAAACGCCAGGGACACTGGCAATCATGGATCCATAATGCACACCGACTCCCGGAAGCCAAGTATGCTAGCAATCCGACCGGTTTGAAACTTGTATCCGAACGTTTTGGTCATGTGCTCTCTCGTTCTCGCGCAAAGATTCTCTTCTTTCCATACGCTTCGGCATGCCGTATGCTCCATGCTTTTCCACATTAAGGGCTCCGGGTCAATGCCTAGTTCCTTCATATCCTCTGTTTTGAAAATGCGGCGATGCTCTTTCAAGTGGGCGTTGATGGATGAATCCTGGTTTTCCAAAGCGCTGAGTTCGGCTTTATCCCCTGGATGAGGAGTACATTTAACGCATAAGAAGTCACGAATGCCCCACTTGATAACATTGGAGTGCAGAAACATGGGCTCGTACCCTGTTTGATTTGTAGGATCGGCTTGGAGCATTCCAATGCCCCGAAAGGTTCCGTCGGCAAAGTCGACAAACATGGTCTTCAGCTTATGGGGAACTAAATAGAAGTCTTCGTGAAGCGCCTGAAGAGCAACTGGAAATGTGTCCTTGTCACCCCAGCCCGCCCAGCCCTGGGATATCAGGGTGTAATAGTGTTGCGGTCCATAGTAATTATAATAAGTCGCCAGGCAGAGAGCCTAGAAGACCAACATTATCAATTGGAACCATGATTGGGAAGAATCTACGAAAAACTTCATACCTTCCAATGCCTCTTCTTGTTCCATACCAGTTGTCCAGATTCCACAGTATCATCATCTCTTAGGGCTTCTGATGCACCAACGCTTATACCAACAACGTAGGGTAGCCATGGGCTCCCACTATGTTTCCAATAATCCTGCCAAAGGACTACACCGGTGTCTGTATAAGACTTTGCTTCGAATATGCCGTCCGGATTCCTCACTGGCACATTGTCCGCATCTAAGAAGAGGACCTCTTCGAAAGACGAGAACAGAATAGAGCTTATCTTCAGTTGATAGCCATGTTTGTTTGACGAGACATCCATGTAGTCACTTATGCGTCGACAGGCCATGCCTTCCTTCTTTATCTCGTCGCACCATCCTTCTTTTTCTTCCGTATGGTCCTTTACCCAGACCTCGATTGGCAGCTTGCTACCGATCTCACGGAGCATACCTAATCCAGTTGTAGCAAAGGATGAATATCGACCACCTGCCAACATGACTATCCCACGGCCGGAGAAGACGTTCCTGGGGTAGGGTGGAATACTCCTGAGTATCTCTACATGACTGTCTCGTGATGCTTCGGCGTCTTCTTGTGATATATTTGTGTAGTTTTTAATGGCTTCAATAGAGGGGAAGTCTTTTGAATTTTCGAAGGATTTTTGTGTGAGCGTTAGCGGCTGCGGAGGGTGTGCGTCGAAACTGTCCTGTAGAGACTTCCATGTCTGCGATATTACTCTGGCGTCCGCTGGCTTAGGGACAGGGACCGAGTGGGAGAGCTGATATCGGGAAGAGTCACAGGTAAGGTAATTTGTAGACCCCAGTGGAGTGAGTGAGTAGAGATACGACGTCGTCCTAAAGACCACGTACAGACAAGCCGCCCAACCAACTAGAATAATGATTTTCTGTCTTGGTGATCCGCCTGGTAGAAATTAGCACAATGCGGAAGCCACTGGGGCTACATGCTGGAGAACCTTTTGACAACCGCCTGAATTTGCGAATAGTATTTCGAATCAATTGCGAAGTTGGAGAGGAGATCGGGTGATCATGGATATCCATCTCGGTCTCGGTGGTCTTGGTCAGAGGAGGTTTCTCCCATGACACATGCAGCATTGAAGGATTTGGAGGCAGGATTACCAAGGGGACACGGAGTAACAACGCTAAGGTGTCAGCTCCCGCGCGCCGCAGACCGATGGAGCTAAGGTAGTGAGACATCCCTGGGTCGGCATGCCCTACCAGACCATAAGGTCTGGATGTACTGTAGTCTGGGGATAAAGGTTGGAGTTGGAATTCACTCGGGGGTTCGTTCATGAGCTAAGCCACACATCATGATCGCTCTCAAATGTGAACATCACCAGTTACGCTTAGCAACCTATCTTCTTATGAAGGAGACCCAGCTATGTCAGAAGGCGATTCTGCTATGGAACAGGCTCGCAACGACCATAAGCTCTGGGGCAAGCACAAATGGAGGGGTAAACTGTTTTCAAGCGAAGAGAAGGAGGGTAAATACTTGCGGCAACAAGGAAATTTCGATGACAGTGTGGCCGATTTCCTCCATTCTCCCAGCGAGAATACTAGTGCAGGACAGCAGCAGCAGCATGCTACGCTACTGCCCCGTATAGAAACGTCTACTTCATCAAGATGGCCATCTGCAGCACAAGTATCCAACTTGAGTGCAGAAATGCCGCTCTATCCAAGGCGAAAACTCCCTAGGAATAAAAATGCTCATGTAACTTTTGAATCTGCAGCTCCAGAAATCATTGGTGAAGGTGGGGATGAGGCAGAATTGCCGTCCTTAGCAATCTCAAGATCCCGAAAGTCATCCAAGCCAAAGCCGCATTCACACGATCAACCAGTAGAGCAAGCTGCAAAGAGCGTCCCGCCACTTCTGAGGAAGGACCACTTTCCGGGTACTGTAGCTCCAGCAGTGCCCAGTGTAACACAAGCTCCGGAGTTGGTGTCGTTACGCAGAAAGCCGACTAGAGTCGAAAATGCCAGAGATAATGAAGCTCTTCAGACTGGAGACTCGGGAACTGGGGAGGGCATTCCCAATTCCTCGGGGGCTACTAGGGCTGACGTCCCCGAGGAACGCCTGCCAGATGCTCAAGACGCAGGAGAATATACTTCAAGGTCAGAGAATCCCACGACTCCAGCTGTCCGGAAGGGGTTTCGTGTAGAGGTCGAAGCACCTCCGTCTCAACAGGGAACCACTCCCTCGTATGACAACGCAGATACCAGGAGACAAGATGACACTTCTTTGTTGCATCTTTCATCTCTAGAGCCTGCCCTTCCCTTGGGGAATTCGTTGACTCCCATTCCCTCACCACGGCCTGCACAAAAGCTCACGCCCTCAAGTTACCCCTTCCCATCTTCGAGGCAAGTCGAAACGACTTTACCACAAATTGGCAGCGCAATTACCCAGCGCCAGTATCACCCACAAGCCGAAGATTCGCCTATGCCGGCCTCGGAAGCTCGACCGTACTTGAAAAGGATCGCGAGAACCATGGGAGATGACGCCATAGAGGACTTTGGTGCACGCGTGCAGCGCTTCAATGAAGTTTTTCGGCTTGGCACGACTGCTTCCGGTTCCCTCATAGAAGCTTCATTTACACAATGGACCAGAATCTGTGCTTGGTGGTTCTTGAAAGGTCGGCAGGAGCTTGAAAGTGCAGTTCGTAGCAGACCTCGAAGCGGCGATGGTTCTCACGGCGGTGGTGATATGGTCCTTTCTCCAGAATTGAAGCAAGCGTACCTGGACCTAGCAAAAGCGTGGTGGATCTCAAAAGAAATAACTCCCGGTCATTCTGAGCTGAGAAAGTATGGAGATGCTAGTATGAGCTCCTTAGTTGCTATCGTGGGGAGCTTCGGAAACACCAGATTAGCGGAGGTAATAGAGGTGCATCTTGGAATCACTGCAAATATGCGCGCTTTGGCGATGTCCATGAAGAGAAACAACAAGCTACCGCCAGATGATTTTGAGATACATAGACTGGTCTCCCGTGTCTGGATTCAATATGCAATCCTATCAGCCACTACTCGAAGTCTCCTTTCCGGGAGGAGCCCGAGATCGTTAGTCAGCGCTACGCCTGATGATGTGGAAAGTCATCCCCCAATTACTGTTGGAGACACGAAACACTATTTCAATTATGGCAGCATGTTCGTGGAAACATCTCTAATTGACGGGCAAGCCGAACTCCGTCTTCCCTGTCTTTTAACGATACTTCGGGGCCGATCCAGCTGGGACTTGGATTTCACCACGGCAAGCCAGGACGGACAAGTCAACATTGTGGTTCAGAACAGTAGAGAAGCTGGCGTGACCTGGGGAGATGTACATTGGAATATCAAGATGTACACCATGCAAATCACTCTAACAGACCGCTTCACAGTAGACGTACACTTCTCCGAAAAGGACTTCAAGTCTTTGTGGGGTATACGCAACTATACCCAGAAAGTTCTGAAAGGGTTTCAATGCGGCGAAACAGAGAAATTCGTGTTTGAAACAAGTGTCAAGTGTTTCCAATTTTTCAGTCCGAAAGCTCCCCAAATATTTCCAGCTGAGCCTATCAAGGCTTGCAAGTTACGTATTTTCGAGAAAACCGTTGTCTTCATAGAAGGCACTGGTAAGAGAAGAGTGCACGATGGCCACCGCTTGGTGGTCATCACTCCCTCAACAGTTAAGACGCTGTCTAGTATGGTCTGTGACTTTGGGAAGCAGACACCCATTCTTTTTACTTATCTTCGTGGCGAGGATGATGCGCCTGCCATGTTACTCAAATTGCTCGAATCAGGCCCTGACTCGTCAATGGTCATAACTTTTCACGAGTCCTCGGAACGCAGACTATTCCACGCTCTACTGGACGGCACATCAATGACAAACGAGGAATGCTGCAGCGCTTGCATGCCTTTGAAGGGTTTATTGATTTCACCGAAGCTGGCCGAGGAGGCATCGTCTCACTTCAAGGGAAGTTTCTTGGCTGATTTTCGGTGGCATCAACTACGAGTTATGGGCAAAACCCATGAGGATGAAGATCACGGCGTGCGTCATACATTACGCTCCGAAAGCCTCCGGATTTGGGCAGATAGCGATATGGGAACTATCATTGACCGCATCAATCTAGGTAGATATATATCGAACGGCGTTCATGAAGAATCCGAGACTGACAATCTGTAGGTCCCGGAGAAATCCAGATAGGCCTTAATGTTGACAACCGAAACCAATTCAAGATGTTGAGACCTCCACAAGAGAATCTCACTTGCTCCTTTGCAGACAATCTTCTGCCAAGGGGTAGAGCCGATGCATTGACTCACGATCTTCAAAGACTTCGTACATCGACCACAATTCGAGTCTATGATTTCCAATCTTTAATAGGTAAGCTGATGAAGCGAGAAACTTCTTATTTTAAGTGGGCGTGTGATTAATACTTACTTAGATCTACACACTTTTCAAGTCTCCGTCACGGGATTTTCGGTAATTTTTGATGGGTCAGTATCAATTTCTTCTTACATGGCCGATACTGATGCTCGTTCAGGCTCGCCAAAAATTTCGGTGTCTCACGAAGACGCATGGTCGTACCGATACCCAAACGCTGGGAGGCCAGCCTGACACGCTTGCAGATTGTCAAGCGGGACAAAACAGTCCAACTTGTCGCATCCTTCAAAGACTTCGCCCATGGCTCCTGCATGAATTTTATTCTTAAGGGCACAGATGTCTTCGAGACTTTTAGCCGCTCAGGTACTTTTTATCTGCGAATTGCAGATGCTAAGTTTGCGCTACCCAAAGGCGAAGATGATTCGAGCAAGGAGTTCGTGAGCCTTGACACGCCTGAATTTCCTGGGGAACACGACGATGTTACGATTGAATTTGATACCGAAGCTGGTATGTAAATTTTGGACAAGGATCAGAACTCATACTGACTGGGTATAGAAAGAGATGAATTCAGTAGAGCTTTGCCAGCAGCCACCACAAAGTTCTCAAGGTTGGGATCCTTAAGGAGGGAAAGATAGGCATAAGTTTTGCCAGGCGTACGAGGGACGTGAATGGCGTTTTGGTGAGGAGGATCTCGCGACGGTAGCTCGCTCTACTTGCTCTACATTGCTTACAACCCGCGGATACCAAAGTCTTGAAATCTCAAGCATGCTTCTTCTATTTCTTCAGTACTAGGATCGGTGTTCCAATAGACTTGAGCTCACGCACAGCGCACCCACAGCTCGCGCTATATCATCTCGGTGGATTCGGTGGATCTTACACCGAAGCAGTCTTATTTTCCCATAACCACTTTGAATTCTAAGATGCACTTGTGACCATTGAACCTCCAAATTCGACAAGCATGTCTCAATCCACAAGTGTTGCGACCAACGGCACCGAAGACCACCACACCTCACTCCCCACACGGTCATTAGCCCCTGCGACCCAAGCCATCCACGCCGACGACCACCTCAACCGCACCTCTGACGTAGCTCCTCCCCTCCACGTCTCCACCACCTTCCGCTATGCCTCTAACCCCTCCGACCTCGTCCCTGCCAACGAACTCAACGTAAGCCCTCAAAGCCTTCTGACTCCCATCCCCACCCCTCCCACCTATTCTACCCACCAACCCCACCCCACCCCACCCCACCCCATACAACCCCACTAACCCCTCCCTCCCCCACCAGCTCGACACCCTCGACGCCCACGTCTACTCCCGCGAAACCGCCCCCACCACCACCCGCCTCGAAACCCTCCTAACCCCGCTCCTGCACGCCCCGGCCATAACCTACTCCTCCGGCCTCGCCGCGCTGCACGCCCTCTACGTCTTCCTCAACCCGCGCCGCGTCGCCATCGGCGCCGGCTACCACGGCTCCCACGGCGTCCTGGGCCTCATGACCAAAGTCTCCGGCCTGCAACTGCTGCCGCTCGACTGCGCCCCCGGCGCGCTGCAGGCCGGGGACGTGGTGCACGTCGAGACGCCGGAGAACCCGACGGGCGAGGCGCGGGACATCGCGGCGTACGCGGCCAAGGCGCACGCGCGCGGGGCGTGGCTGGTGGTGGACAGCACGTTTGGGCCGCCCGGGTTGCAGGAGCCGTTGGGGCTCGGGGCGGACGTGGTGATGCATTCGGGGACGAAGTATTTGGGGGGCCATAGCGATATGCTGTGCGGGGTGCTGGCGTGCCGGAGGGAGGAGTGGGTGAGGGGGTTGCGGGAGGAGAGGACGTATTTGGGGAGTGTGATGGGGGGGATGGAGGCGTGGTTGGGGGTGAGGAGTTTGAGGACGTTGGAGGTGAGGGTGAGGCGGCAGAGTGAGAGTGCGACGAG
>JAABUK010011435.1_pt1 | contig 11565 bp, 11 predicted proteins | sample 5559141 | NCBI WGS metagenome assembly JAABUK01 (sample SAMN10711869, study PRJNA513367) | rock metagenome | isolation source: Antarctica rocks | place: Antarctica: Victoria Land, Pudding Butte nord | collected 2016-01-03 | reverse complement strand
CAAGATCATATGCAGGTTTTCAAGTTCGTTCTGGACTGTCTTGATGTTTTCCACATTTGACCTTTGTCTTCTTCTATATGTGATCAGACTTGCTGGCTGGCTAAAGCATTGTAATCTCTCTCTCTCAGCGTTTTCTTCTTCTTCTTTCTTCTTCTTCTTCTTCTTCTTCTTCACTCCTGAGCTGTGAAGCCTGTCTGTGCCGTGCTGAGATGCTAGATCTGAGCTGAGGGCTGCTGGCCACAAGTCAGTAAACGCAAGCAAATGTCCAGCAGGGTCATGTGTGACCAGGGGTTTACGCATCGCACCTGATTATGTATGATGATAAGGTACAATAAGGCTGACATGATTATAAGCGGTGATTCGTGGTAGTTGTTGCACTGCAGGGCTAAAAGCATAGTCCAGACTTACGAATTGTTCATAGGGTTCATACTAAAAGGGGGTAAACGGTAGAAGCCTGTCCTTGCATTGTTAAACTGTGTTTCTGCGCTGCAAGTATAATGCATATGTGCTGCTGATGTGTTTCAGACATTGGCTTCATGTGTTTGATGTACGACGTATATGGTTATTTACTCCACTTCACTTCACTGATCAGGACAGCAATTTCAATCGAGCAAGATCATCTGCAGCACAGACAGCCAGATGTAGGTAGACGAAACCCGATACATGTATTCAATACTTTAGTCGGACATGGTGTCTGCCTGCAGGTGTGCTGATGTTAATAAGTGCTACATTGACTCTGGATGCATCGCTTGGCATTGACAGCATGCAACTTGCCCTCGAGGCTTCCACATAGGTGTGTTGAATATTTATGTCGACGACCCGGCAGTCACTGCAGTGCAGTGCAAGATGCTTGCTCCAATGATGATCCCAACCTGGCTGGCCTTATAATTATATTATACCCTGCTTGCAAGCATCATGCTGTTGGATATGATGTTGGACCTGAAAGTGACTCTGTCTGTACCCTGCTCCTTGGTTTGCCTTGCAAATCAAGAAAGCCTGTCACTCCCTCATTGTCTTTGTGCAGATTTGTGCTGTAAACAGCTGCCATGTAGCTTATTGCTGGCAGTGCTTTACAGTGACAGGTTGTATAGCAAAAAGCACAACCATTTGTTACATGCTGTACAGGCTAATGCACAGCTAGCTGCAACAAAATGTAGAGCCAATAGGCTTTGCAAAAGCACAGCCATTGTCAACATGCGACACTTGAGATGCCAAAGGTGTGCTACGTAACCGATGCTGATGATGGTGATGCTTTCTGGCTCATGATGAGCTAGATGCGTGTAGGACAAGTCTTGTTGTTTTGGAGAAACGTTTCTCCAGATCTGGAGATTCTCTAGAGCAGCCTGTCTTGTTTGGCTTTTTCTCCTGTATGCACTGTTGCACCATCTGCCACAACAGCGGCTTTTATTTAAGCTGCTGCAGGTCCTGCCAAATTATGCATCATCCTACAGCATGACTATCTTTCAATTTTTTTGATCAAGATCAAGCCCTGACACCAGAGAGTGCTTTTTCAAGGCCCACAGCCATGATGGAGTGGATGATGTCACAGCACTCCTGGACTGCTATGTCAATTTCTGTTGCTTCTGCCTTGTTGAAAGCCTGCACTTGAGGGATGCTGTGTTAGGCAATGAACATCGGAACAGCAGTACACCACCAGCATAGGTTGTTAGCGGTCAGGGACAGCTGCCAATACGCACTCAAGACACATTATATCAGACATAACATAAGACACAATCATGAGCTACAGCAGCAGCAGCAGCAGCAGCAGCAGCAACAGCAGAAGACAAGCAGTATGACCACACATGACAGGGTCAGCAGGTGAATGCCTGATCAACAATTTGATCTCTGTGGTCATTCATTCATTCAAGAATCTCATCACAAGTATGTGAAATGCATAAGAAACATGGCATGACCCTTGTGTCAAACTTCTGTGCATGTTGAGTGTGGAAAAGCTAATGAAGCTCAAAATCTCACTCTGAAAAAACAGACTACAGGCGGAGTTTTGGTGGACTGATGATGATGGTGTCGCAAATCATGAGCCATGCAGTGTTGCCTCATAGTAAGACATGCAAAAGCAGACGGTCGTAGCCAATATGCCATCAGCAGTGCTGTCTCTTTTCTTGCAAAGCTAGACAGATCTGGTATGTCTGAAGTTTTGCTATGTGGTTTTCTGCAGCTGCGCCTGCAGCATTTTGGGTTCTCACATCAGGCGGTTGTTACAGGGCATTTGTAACAAAATGTGACAATGGCAAGGATACAGACATTGATGCAGACAAGGCAATATACCCTGGGTCTCTCACTCATTGAGTTTGCTATAAAAGCTACAAAGTGTACAGTGAACACATCTGCTGAAATTTACAGCAATCACCAAGCTATGTTACATACCAACCAAGACCTGGTAAGCAAATTGGAAGGCAGTCACGACAGCCCCAACTCCTGCAGGGGCAGTGGCAGTATCAAGCATCAGATGCAAATCAAACCTTGTTGTCAATTGAGCGTCAAGTTCATTTCATGTGCCTTTGCCAGGCCCTGTCTAACTTATAGTTGTGTTGCAAACATGCTCACCTAGCCAGCTAGTAAATCAAACGGCAGAGGTAGTCCTGTTGTAAAATGAAGTTTGACATCTGGCCGCTCTACACCCAACTTGTACATGAAGGCACCAAAGTTGAGGATTTTCCAGCTGTCATCAGTATCAGGCTTCCAGTTGTCTAATGTCAATGACTACAAGTTCTTGACTCTGAGCAGGTCAAACATATCAGCCCAAAAGTCAATCGTCCTACCAAACATCACGCACTGCAAAGCACGCATAGACTGCCACTGGACGTCTATGCGGCACTCGTCGCTATTTAGTAACAACGTGGACAGCCTGCTCAACTGAGTCAAATCCTGGCCTATCGTCATGGCCACATTTGTCAAGTACATGTCCAAGCTCTGTAATGCAGTCAGCTGATACAGCCACTGCATATCCAGCTCAATATGATTGTCTGAATTGATAGTCAGCAAAAACTCTGTGAGATTGACCAGCTTGCAGAGTGCAGCAGGAATGTGGGTACTGAACATGCGAAGGTCCAGTTCATTACTGTCTGACCCTGCTGATACAAAGCTGCCTGTATTGCCAACCAATCTTTGCAAATTGGTGCAAGCACTGAGACCCACACGATGCACTCCAGTCAGGTGTCCCCTTGACAGTACTAGCTCCCGCAAAGAGGTGGCAAGCTGGTGCTCTGACTCGCTGCTGGCTTGTGCGTCGACAATTTCCAAGCTGGTCAAATGCGCAGCAAACTGCAGATTGCTGAACCATCCATGGCACAGTTTGAGTCTTTGCAACCTCATGAGAGCCCCAATTGGTTGAAGGTCAAGCGTTTCTTGTCCAGGTTGACATAATTCACAGCACTGCAACGTTGATAAAGCTGACAACAAGGCAACATTAGCGGCTGTGGCTTCTTGCAGCACAACTTTCCTAAGCTGCACGGCATGCTGCACTGCGCAAGAAAGTACGTCTGTCTGTTTTCGCCAGCTGGTCAGGCTTGCTATGGAACCACTGTTGCGCTGCATCCGACTAAGCAGGCTGGGTAAGACAGTGGCAGGGTACCCTTGGCGCAACCAGATGTCCTCTGACAGCTGAGGAAAGCGCTGGAACAAGCTGTTGAAATGCTTGCAAACCAGTCTGAGCTTGTGATATCGCTTATAGGATTCAGAGCCGATGAAATCGAGCAATTCCAAGCTCGAGATGTCGGCCGAGGCCGAGGCGTTGACGATAGTCAACCACACATCGGCAGGAACGGCTGCTAGCAGGGCATTATTAGGTGACACGACTTCCATCCCGCTACTTGGAGTTTCAGTCTGCTTAGCACGACATTATTGGGCATTCTGAATTGGGCATCATGCCGCATTCATGCAACCTGGTCATGGGGCTGTTTGGCAACTGCCCTTCGCGCAGTGTGCAGGCGAATCCTGTAAGACTCGTGTCTAGATTGAACAATAGTCTCGCAGCGGAGCAAGGAGCCTATTCTTGCATTGCACAGTGTGTTGCTGTACGATTCATATGTGCTGCTGCGTTGTAATATACTATAGCTGCCTATTAGGTAGCTATTCACCAGACATCGACAGACAGACATCAACTTTTTGTTGAGGATATATTGTGTATCTATTAATTCCACATGCATGTGACTGCATCAGTCCAACAGGGTGTCTGCATGCAATTCAAGTACATTCACCTTGATCGATGAGTGAATGACCTAGCACTGACAGTGCACATATGTTTCAAACCTTGCAGAAAAATCTATATCAGTAATGTCAGCTAATGCAGAGGCAGCAGTCTGGCAGGAACAATATGACATGCTTACACGACCTTATACCTGAAAAGGAGTCTGTCTCTGCCCAGGACCTTGATTTGCCTTGCAAATCAACCCTGTCAACCAAGCCTATCACTGCTTCATTGAGTTATACAACAGAATGCCGCCAGCAATGTGCTCTACGGCAAAAACCACAGCAAGTTGCAACAAGTTGTACAGCAAAAAGCACGGCCATTTGTAACATGCTGTATAGGCAAACACACAGCTAGCTGCAACAGGTTGTAGAGCCAAAACATTTTGCAAAAAGCACAGCCATTTTCAACAGGCAACACTTGAGATGCCAAGGGTGTGCTACTTAGCTGATGCTAACAATGTTGATACTTTCCGAGTCATGATGAGCTAAATGCATGCAGGACAAGACTTGTTTTCCAGAGCAGGCTATCTTGTTTAGCTTTTCTTCTGCATGATCTGTTGTACCATCTGCCACAACAGGTGCTGCAGGTCCTGCCATTTTATGCATCATCTCACAGCATGATAATCTTCCACGTTCATTGATCATAAATCAAGCTCTGACGCCAGAGAGTGCCTTTTCAAGGCCCACAGCCATGATGGAGTGGATGATGTCACAGCACTCCTGGACTGCTATGTCGATCTCTGTTGCTTCTGCCTTGTTGAAGGCCTGCGCTCGGAAGATGTTATGTCAGGCAATGAGCACCAAAACAACAGTACACCGACAGCACAGGTCAGCGGTTTGGGACAGCTGCCAACACGCACTCAAGACGCAAGATTTGCATGAACTACAGCAGCAGCAGCAGCAGCAGAAGACAAGCAGCTTGACCACTGATGACAGGGGCAGCAGGTAAATGCCTGATCACCAACTGATTTCTGTGGCAGATCATCCACACAGGAGTCACACCACACACATGGAATTATGTGTAAAATGATACGGCATGCGATTGGTGTCAAACTTTCATGCATGTTGAGTGTGGAAAAGCTAGTGAAGCTTAAATGTCACACTCTGAAGAAACAGACTACAGGCAGGGTTTGTGTGGAAAGATGACAATGATGGCGCAAGACATGAGCCATGCAGTTCTGCAATTGCCTGTAAAATAGCGTAAATAATTGAATTAGTTGATAAGCTACAAAACTACATCAATGCAGCCAGGCTACTGCCAAAAACACTGAGTGTACATAGTCATTTATAAAAAGCCCTACCTGAAGGACAAAGGAGGCAACTGGAAGCTGCCCAGCAGGCCTGCCAATGCCAATCTTGAGTCTGGGAAAGTCCTGGGAGCCTTTCAGATGCTGAGTGATGCTGCGCATGCCATTGTGACCCCCATGACCCCCCCTTGCCCGTAGCCTGACTTTGCCAGTAGGAAGATCCAGATCATCATGGACAACCAAGACCTTGTGTGAAGGGATCTGCAGCATAGCAGTGGGGCTATTGAAGTTGTATTCAATGTGAATGACTGGGAATTGAATTGGGTTCAGAGTGCAGCACAAATCTCAATTGCCTGTCAATGCACAGTGTGGTGGCGCGAACCAGGCCAATTCAGGTGAAAAAAAAGAATCAAATTTTGATTATGGCCGCACCGACCTTAGTTATGCCGAAAATCGTTGTTTTAAGGCACTGTAAGCTTACAATTGCATGATATACTTGCGGCTTTGCAACACGATGTAAATCATGGCACAGCATGTCACCGGCAGCAGACCTTGTAGTATCGTGTAAGCTTGCCAACAGCCTCACCGCTGACGTTCATGAAGGTGATTGGTTTTGCCAACACGACTTGCTGGCCTGCTATAGTCGCTCGTGATTGCAGAGCCTTGTCCTGAGCGCGACTGAGGGACACTCCCAGTCTCCCCGCCAGAGTGTCAAGTACGTGAAATCCAACCTGCAGAAAGAACAATGGTATGTTGAGCACGACCTAGGTCGATAGGGAGTGTAAATTGAGCTGAGTGTGGCTTACATTGTGTCTTGTACCGTCGTATCGAGCGCCTGGGTTCCCTAGCCCAACGATCAGCCACGGTAAATCCTCTACAGTGTCAGTTGAGGTGTGAAGGGCCTTCGAGAGGCCAAATCCAATGGCTGCAGCACTTGTGCGGTAGGCTGGGTGCCGAGTCCGCGTATGGCAGACCAGTGCAGCAACTTTGCCGGCGTCGTGGGTACACAGCAAACGTGCTGTTTGGCGTGTAATGCTCCTGAGTGGACCAAACGATGCTGACGTTGCAAGGTGCCCAACACAACTCATGCCAGCATTGCAGCAAGTCTCGGGTCTGTTTGCCACCGGGTGTTTTGAGAGACACTAGAGAGACCTGGAGTGATACAAGGTTAGGTTAGAGAGTATTAGTAACCGGCAGAAGCTCTAGGGTGACATTCTGCATTCACAGCTTGCATCATCACTGTCTGTTCATGCTAAATCGGATCCAAATGCACGTTCTCAAGAAAGCCGATTTTTTTCTTCTGCACAAGGATGTGACTACAGACGTTGACAACTGAACACTGGATGCGTGTGCACGCGTACATATACACCTTATCAATATTGAAATACATTAATGTGCCACAACAATACATTAATGTGCCACAACAAGAGTACAAAAGACAGCTACCAAAACTGTAGCCAGGTGTCTGAGACACTGAAGTCCAATGGACCAGTGTCTTTAAAGTGCTTCAGCCTAGGCCAGTGGCGTCGTGCAAGCTGAGCCACCTCTGCTTTGTCCAGCTCCGACATGGAATCAGGGTAGAACTCAAAAGAGCTTTTTGTCAATTCTGCTTGCAGTAATCTCAGCTGAAAATCATCAAGATGAAGTTCCTCTAGACGAGGCCATGGGTGTGCCTCAATCAGGATGTGAATTGATCTCTCATCCAAATTGTTTTCAGACAAGTCCAAGGCTTGCAACAATGGCCAGTCACCAGTGACAAGATATGAGACGGCTGCTGAGTCTAGTTTGTTGCCATGCAGATCTAGCACAGTCAGCAGTGGCCAATTGCATCCCACACTAACCACACGTTCCATACTCACTGATCCTATGTCACAGTATGCAAGCTTCAAAAACTGCATCATAGGCCAACAAGCACTCAGCAAGTTTTCCACGGCAAGCTTCTTGCTTTTGTGACCTTCACTATCAACATTGACTAGCCCGCATGAGCTCAGATCTAGATACTCCAGCATGTTGCAAACAGCTGTCGGTGGCCTTTCATCTGTGTAAGTGCCTTCCGTCCCGCATAAGCATAAGCGCTTCAAGCTGCCCCAGCCATGATAGCCCATGGGGTGAGTCCCACTGCTGTACACACAGTTCTCAGACAGATCCAAACGCTCAAGACGCCCCTGGGGGGCAATCTCATCAATTTTGAAATTTAAACCATTCTGTCCAAGGTGCAACCTAGTCAGCTCAGACCAGTTGCTGTTTGCCAGGACCTTGCAATCCTCCTTTAACCCAACTGCTTGCATGCACAGTGTCTTTAGCAAGGGCCAATCTGCCTTCATCAAGTGCTCAACCCCTATGTTTCCCAGAAAATTGTTGCTGATGTCCAGAAAAATGAGGTTCTGCCATGTGCTTTTTGACAAAGCTACACACCCTGGGGCACCAATATCATTATTCTCCACATCAAGCGCCTCCAGCATGGCCATTTGCCTTTCACCAATGCTGTCATCCCATCACAAGTAATGCAATTGGATCGTAAGCTGAGGCTGGCCAGATATGGCCAGCATCCCTCAGACAAAAGCACCATGTGCGATGACCCCATGTCATTGTCATCAAGACACAAGTGCTGAAGGCTGCTCCAGCCAGCCGTCAGCAACATGCTTAGTCCACCATCATCTGGAAAGCAATGAGCCAAGTGGAGCCTTTTTAAATTCACCCACTGTGCGTCTACCATCTGCTTGCAAGGTCCGGCGCCCATGTCTTCTTCAGCATCCAGCTGGTCAAGATACAGAGCTTGAAATGACCAGCTTGACCGGACCAAAATCGGAATGACTGCTGTTGTCAAGTTGCTTTTGCGCAGATTCAAGTCATGCAACGATGGCCAGTCTGCACAAGTCAGCTGCTGGATGCAGTGATCTTCAAGCCCGTTCTTGCTGAGATCAAGACTTTCCAGCAGAGGCCACTTGCCCTGGCTCAAGCTGACAATGTCTTCATCTCCAAGCCAGCAGTCACTCAGGTTCAGGCTCTTCAGCTGTGGCCAGCTTGCTGACAGGAGGTACGGGAGTCTCATCAGTCTGCCAGCATGATCTGGCCTGGAATGCTTCACTGACTGCAGCGACAAGCCCTGCAGCTGAGGCCACTTACATCGACCCCTGGTCAATTGCCGAATGTCGTCGCCATCCCATAAGCTGATGTTTGCTGGCTGCTGGTGGGAATACTCACGCAAAGCTTTGTTCACCGCCAGCACTGCTGCAGTATGAGGGTATAAGAAGTCCAGTAGCCTTAACACTTCATGGATGACATCTGTCAGCAAGGGCCCAGCGGCTGCCTCTACTGTGCAACTTCGGAACATCCTGCTGTGGAATGCTTTGGACTATCCAAAGAGTGATCTGCAATAAAATATTACTAGTCACCTCACATACAGTGCCGAATGACACAAGCATGCAGTACAGGCGGTCATCATACACTGACGAACAGCTTTCATATCAAGTCAGGGCCTGGCGCTGGCTAGATTGGTCATACACCTAAAAGCAAGTGGTCAGCAGTTCAGCGATTGAGACATACTTCTTGGTCAGTTGCAAGCTTTTTTGACTCGTGCTTCTCTGACTCGTGCGGAAGCTTTGCGCGCACGCGACGCGAAACTGGCGTGGTGATTCGATCTGTACTCGATCCAAGTGACAAGTGGTCCAGGAAGCTTGCAGAGTCCAGGCCCCAGCGTGTCGTTTGAGCTTGAATGACGGAACGGTGTGACCAGTGCACGGCTATGTGCACTAATGCTGTATGCCCTGACAGTGGGATACTATTAACTTGTCTGGTCACTGATCAGTGCTCACAATCAGACATCTGACTGAAATTTTGGATCCGAAAACTCAAGAATGCAGAGCCTGCCGGAATTCCTAGACCATAAAGTGTCAAGGTCACAACGCAGTATGCATTCAAGCATGGCTGCAGCATGCACTGGCATGCAGCCTGGATAGCTGTGATCAGGCTGGCCGGTCACAAGAGCAAGCACACTGCATGCAGAGTTGAGTTGCAGGAAGATGATATGGTAGTGTTCATACTTGTATTGACAGAACGTGACACCAATTACCGACCAGGCATAAGCCATCGCCAACAGCAGGTAAGCCTTCTGCCACAATGGGCTGATCAAGCACAGGCCAAGACTTGACGCCAAGACATTTTACTCGGTGCAATGCTCAAAGACCTATCTCGCTAGATGTTCGTCACATTCGCTTTCCTGACATAAATGGATATGCGTATGAACGTACGGCACTATCTGCACCACATCGGCAAGTACTCTTCTATATTGATGCTCACCCGCCACTGAATCTTTTGCCATAGGGTGTTGATGATACATAATTGCACATGCTAAGCATGCTAGGCAGTCTGGCACATTTGAAATGCACAGCAAGCCATTGCTGTTCTAGTGTACACTCATGTACAAAGGGCTGTGAGCAATCTTCATGTCATATTCTACATGCCCTGAATAGCTGAGTCATCACTACGAGGTGTGAAAGCCTCAAGTTCATCCCCATTGAGGTCTTGGGACAGCCCCTGACCCCTTATTGCCTGCCTAGCCAACACTATGGGTTGCAGTGGTGAATCGCGCTGCAGGCTTTGCTGCCTCATGACGCTGCCATCAGTATGTGAAGAGCTTGCTGGATTTTCAGAAGCATTTGAAGGGTGCCGAGCTAGATCCTCCAGCACCGTCCTTCTTGCCTCAATCAAAGGATGCTGTGCTGAGTCACGCTGTAGGCAGAACCTCAAATCCTCCTGTAGCCCTTGGCCCCCCTGGCCTGCTCCTTCGTGCTTTGCCCCTGGGTTTGTCTCAGCTGCGCTGCCTAGAACGAGCCTCCTGGCTTCCTCTAGCGTCCGTGAGGTGGTGCGTACCAGCCCTGACCCAGCAATGCTGGTATCTGCACAGGCAGTTGCATTGCATAAGATAGAATCCAGCTAAAAAAACCTTGCTAGCAACTCCCTTTGCTTGCTTTTTCATCATGCTTGACTGGAAATGTCAACATCATAGGAATTGGCCCACCATGCTGAAATGATCAGTGGTTGTCGTTCATGCTTTGCAGATCCTCAAGCAAAGGCATTGCTGAAAGTCATCGTGAATAAGTCTGCTTGTGAGAGAAAAGAAAAGATAAGAAAAGACTACGCCTTTCGGCGTCAATGTTATGAGAAGCCAAGTACTATACCGGGCTGCCCAGATGCTTGTGAGAGCCTCACCTGCTTGTGAGAGGCCACTGCTGCTAGGCTCAGCATGCAAGCTGGCCGCAAGCAGCCTCCTAGCCTCCTCCAATGTCTGTGATGGATTGTCCTTCATAGGAGGGCCATAAGCCACTGCTGAGCTACTCTCACCACTCAAAGCATCGTACCCTGCTGCCGCTGTTGAAGAACCCCAAGGGGCGTTTGAAGACTCCCCTCCATAATCCCCTGCTGCTGCTGATGAAGACACCCCTCCATGACCCCAAGCAGATGAGGAGGGCTCAGCGCTCAGGCCCCCCAGGCTGGTGTTGCTGGCCTGAGCAGCCATGCTTGCTTGATCATTCCACTGACTCATCCCCCTGCTGCTGCTCGGCGCTGAGCTGTCAGATGGGTGCGTGCCAGTCACAGACGCACGGACAGCTGAGCGAGCTGCAGCGAGCGTGTCATGGGCTGAGTCGACTCGTGTGGGTGGGGACAATTGATAGTCATCAACTGGTGCTGCAGCAGATCTAGGAATGGGGATGTTGTTTGATGGTCTGACTGGGTTCTCAGCCAAATCCTGTAGCACAGCTCGCCGGGCTTCTATGAGAGGGTGTAGCGCTGAGTCTTGCCGCTGTGGCTCTTCTAGCATGTCTGTTGTGACTGCACTGCTCGTGCTGGCTCCAGTGTTCACAGCGCCGCCACCAGAGCTCTGCAGGAACCAAGTTGTATGTGTCAAGCACAAGGCATGCAGTGTGAAGACTGACCACAAGGCATGCAGAGTGGAAAATCACCATAAGGCATGCAGAGTGCAAAATCATCATAAGGCATGCAGTGTGAAGAAAGACCACAAGAGCGCAAAGCAGCAGTGAGTTGTGTGTGCTGAGCTGTGAGTCTGTCTGAAGATTGTGCAGCTGGTGCAAGACCAGTACCAAAGAAA
>JAABUK010011434.1_pt1 | contig 11565 bp, 5 predicted proteins | sample 5559141 | NCBI WGS metagenome assembly JAABUK01 (sample SAMN10711869, study PRJNA513367) | rock metagenome | isolation source: Antarctica rocks | place: Antarctica: Victoria Land, Pudding Butte nord | collected 2016-01-03 | reverse complement strand
GACATGCTCGGGTCACTCGGCGTTCTCGGCAACGTCGGCATCAAGGGCGAGCAGGCCGGCACCACGATCCGGACCGCGCTCGTGCGGCTGACCGCGCCCACGAAGCAGGCCCAGGGGGGCCTGGATGCGCTGAGGATCAGCTCGTCTGACCTCTACGGACCGAAGGGGATGCGGCCGTTGCCGCAGATCATCGGGAAGATGGCGGCCGGGTCGAAGGGCCTGAGCATCCAGACGCGAAACGCGGCGATCGCGCACATCTTCGGCCGCGAGGCGCTGTCGGGGATGATCAACCTCTTCACGCAGGGCCAGAAGCCGATCGATCGCTTTTCTAGGGGCGTCGAGCGGTCAGGCGGGTACGCGGCCCGGGCCGCGAAGATCATGCGGGGGACCGCGGCCGGCGCGTGGGACAACCTCACTGGATCGGTCGAGACCGCGGTGATCAAGCTCAGCGACCCGGTGATGCATCGAATGGCCGCCGGCCTGAACGCCGGCGCCGGCGGCGTCAACCACTTCGTGTCGGCGCTGTCGGGCGGCCGGGCTCGCGGGATCGGCGGGACACTCGGCGCGGGGGCGCGGCAGGTCGGTCGAGAGATTGGCCGGATGCTCTCGGCGCTGAAGCCGGCGGTCCCGTTCGTCACGCGCGTGCTCATCCCCGCGCTCAAGGGGGTCGCGATGGTCGTGCTCGGCCCGTTCAAGCTCGTCGCCCCCGTCATCCGGACCGTCGCGAACGTGTTGGGGGCGCTTGGGAAGGCAGCGAAGCACGTCCCCGGCCTGCTCCAGGCCGTCGGGGTCGCGCTCGCGATCCTCGTCGCCCGGTCGAGCATGGTTGCCGGCGCGACCGGCCGCGTCGGGACCGCGATCCGGGTGCTTACCACGCCACTCAGGCTGCTCACCAGTCTCCTCGTCGGGATGCCGGCCGCGTACACGCGGGCGGGGGCGGCCGCCGGCGTCATGGCCCGCGAGACACAGGTCGCCGCGGCGTCGACCCGGCGGGCCGCGTCGACGCTCGGGCCCGGCGTGCTCACCGGCCGGGCCGCGGCCGCCGCACCGGCCGCCGCGGGTGCGACCGGGCTCCTCGCGCGCGGCCGCGAGTACGTCGGCGGGATCGGTGGGTGGCGTGGCGCGGCCGGACTGGCCGGCCGCGGCGCGCTGATCGCGGCGCCGCTCGGGGCGCTCGCGCTCTCCCAGGTGCACGGGAAGGTCGGGGGGGTTGCGTCCGGCGCCCTGACCGGCGCGATGATCGGCGGGATGGCCGGCCCGTGGGGCGCCGCGGCCGGCGCGGCCGTCGGCGGCGCGCTCGCCCTGAACAGCGGCCCGAACAGGCTCAAGACGGTGATCGACCGGACGCAGCTTCGCAACGCGGTCAGGCTCCGCCAGGAGCTGTTCACCGCGGACCGTCAGCGCCTCCAAGGGCTCCGGGAGGAGGTCCGGGCGGCGTCGCACTCGGGGACCCTCTCCAAGAGCATCAGCGGCGCGCAGGCGGCGGCGCTGTCGAAGATGGCCGCTGCCCGCGACGGGGTGCTCGCCGCGCGCGCCGCGCAGCGCGCCGCCGTGTCGTTCACCGCCGGGTTCAACCAGGTGAAGGGCGCGAAGAACCAGGGCAAGGGTGGCGGCTTCACGAACCTGCTGCCCGACCTCGCGCCGATGACCGCGGAGATGCGCGGACGGGGCGCGAAGGCGATGATCGCGCTCGCCGCCGGCCTCGAGCGCAACCATCGCCTCCCCCAGGGGGCGACGGACAAGGTGATCCGGCAGCTCACCAACCGCTACGGCGACCTCGTCCCGTCCCTCGCGCATAACGGGATGCTGTCGATGCGCGCCTTCGACAACGCGATCAAGCGCTCCCGGGTCGTGGCGACGGCGCGCGGCCAGATCGCCGACATCAAGAAGACGTGGGCCGAGGCGCCCAACACGGCCAGGATCACGTCGACGAACGCGCAGCGCGTGTTCTCCGCCCAGATCGCGTTCCTGCGCGCCAAGGTCGCGGGCACGCAGGGCGCGATGAAGGGCGACGCCGAACGGCAGCTCGGGGCGCTCGTGCAGACCGCCCGCCGCTACGGGGTGCTCGCGAAGGAGCAGGGCGCGATCGGCTGGCGCGACTACGGCCGCCAGATGAACCAGGTCTTCTCGAACCTCCGCTCCGGTGCGACGGACGTGTTCACGTCGGTGACGCGGCTCGCGCAGGTCGCTGGCGCCCAGGCGCTGAACTCGATGGGCGGCGGCGGGGGCGGCGGCGGTCCTGCTCGCAGCCGCGGCGGCCCACAGGGCCTTCCCGGCACGGGCCGCCGCCGCGGTGGCCGCGTGTTCCGGGCCGGCGGCCTCGTCGACGTGATGCTTTCCCCCGGCGAGGAAGTTCAGCATGGCGGCGGGTCGTGGATGGTGCCCGGCGCCCGGACGGCGGCGGACACGGTGCACGCCCAGGTCCCCTCCGGGGCGGCCGTTATCACCGGCCACGGCCAGCAGATGATGGCGCAGGGCGCGACCGTCAACGACGCGATCCGGGAGCAGATGCCGCACTTCCGGGCGGGCGGGAAGGTCGACCGGCCGGAGCTCGCGCGGTATGACCGGCGGCACACGCCGTTTCAGATCGGGTCGGCGCCGCGCTCTGCGCGGATGCCGTTCCGGATCGCGCGGGCGGTCGGCGAGTACATGGGGGCATCCCCCGGCCGCGCGTACCAGTTCGCGCAGATCGGGCGTGGCGAGGGCGGCGGCGGCGGCGACCCCTACCCCGGCGTCTACTCCAACCGCCCGGATGACCGTGGGATGGGGTGGCTGCAGATGACTCCGTACGCGCACGGCCGCAACAACTGGGGGGCGGGCATGCTCGCCTCCTACCGCGCCTTGGGCGGCCGGATGTGGGAGCAGGGCGGCGGCACCGTCTACAACCCGTTCACGTCGATGCGGCTCGCGCTGAAGCTCGGCGGTGGCGGCCTCGGCCCGTGGTTCGGGACCCGGTACCTCACCGCGGAGCAGCGGCGCGAGTCGATTCTCGCGCCCGGCGTGAAGGGCCACCACCTCGGCAAGGCCGGCCGCAGGTCGATGTACGACGCCGGCGGCGGCTACCGGTGGCATCACGTCACCCAGACCCGGACCGTGAAGGGCACGCCGCACGCCGCGCTCGGCCCGGTCCGCATCGACCGGTTCAACATCGGCAACTACCTCTCCGGGAACCCGGCGGACGCGTTCTCCACCGCCTACCAGGCCGCGCTCGAGGGGCCGTACCGGGGACTGCTCGCCGGCCGCGCGCGCAACAGCACCCTGCGCGACCAGTTCGACCAGATCCTCGAAGCGTCCCGGATCCAGATGGTCACCCCGGAGAAGCAGGTCAAGACGCGCCGCTGGATCCGGGAGAAGGGGCCGCCCGGGCCGGGCCGCCGGGCCGCGGCGGCGCGCGTCGCGCCGTCCATGTCGGCGGCGAGGGCTGTCGGCCTCGGCCGGTTCGACGGGCTCCCCGTCGCGAAGTGGATCATCCCCGAGGCCCGCTACGCGCGTGCGCACGGCTGGAGGGGCCGCATCACGTCCGGGTACCGCTCCCACGCGCACAACGTGGCGCAGGGACGCCTCTACCGCTCCGAGCATGAGGGGACCGCCTGGCCGCACGGCGCGATCGACTTCGGCGGGTTCACCAGCGGCCTGGGTAACAAGCTCGCGTTCATGCGGGCGGCGGTCGGCTACCGCGGGCCGAAGGTGCGCGCCCCCATCGGGTTCCGTGACGACGGGCACGCCTCCGGGACCGGTCACCGCCGCGGCGGCATCGTCAGGATGCGCACCGGCGGCCGCGTCGACGCGGCGCGCGGTGCGGCGATGTCGGCGCTCGCGGCGTCGCGCAGCCACGCGGCGAGCGCCGCGGCCGGGCGCCTGTTCGGGCACGGCCAGGCCGCGACGGTCACCCGCGGCATCTTCACCGCCCGGCCGGCCGCGAACCTCGAGGTCCGCGGCGACCAGTTCCACCACGCGGAGCTGATCGACGGGACGATCGCCACGCACATCCGGACCACGATCGCCGGGCTGCGCCGCCGCGTCACCCAGCTCTCCCACGGCCGCCGGACGGGGGGGAAGCTCGCGGAGACCGCCGGGCTCAAGGCGCAGATCCGGATGCTCGACCGGCAGCTCGCCGGCGTCGCCGCCCCCACGTTCAACGGGCTCGTGAAGCGGATGCATCAGGTGCAGGGCGAGATCCGCAAGCTCGCGAAGGGTGGCCTGACCCGCTCAGAGCACGTGCAGGTCAACCGGCTGCGCGCCGTGCTCGCCCTCATGCAGACCGAGGCGGGCCGCAGGGTCGGGAACATCGTCGCCGCGGTCGCCGCACAGACCACCCGCCTCGAGCGCCAGCGGACCGGGTTCGACCTCCGCCTCCGGAGGCTGAACATCCCGGCGGAGTCGGCGCGCGGGCAGGACGCCCTCGCGAAGCTTCTCGCCGCGCAGGGCAGGGCGATGCGCAAGCAGGTCACCGACCTGCGCCGCGCGCGCGACCGGGCCTTGAAGGCCGGGGACCGCGGCACCGCGAAGGAGATCAACTCGCAGCTCGATGAGCTCAACGCCACGGTCCGTGAGACGGCGGTCGCGCTGATCGAGGCGCAGCGCTCCGCGGTGCTCACCGCCGCGCAGGACATCGTCGACCGCGCCGACTTCGCGATCAGCATGGCGTCAGGGTGGGGGGACATCGCGGATAACGCCGCGAAGCTCGCCGGGACCGCCGACACCCCTGCGGCCCGCCAGTCGCACGCCGACTACGTCAACACGGTCGTCATCCCGGCGATCGACAAGAAGATCGCCGCCGACACGCAGGCCGGGCAGTCGGCCCGCGCGATCTTCGGTGAGAACAGCTCACAGTTCCGCGACGCGGTGCTCGCGTGGATGGGTGACATCAAGAGCCGGCAGGACGCCCAGCTCGACGCCCAGGGCGCGATCGCGGACAACACGGCGGCGACCGCCGACCAGCTCAAGCAGGTCGGCGGCCAGCTCTCGTTCGGGTTCGGCGGCCAGCAGTTCACCGACGACCTGATCAACAGCGGGGTGGGGGCGTGACCGCCCCGCTGCTCTTCGACGACTTCGCGCGCGCCGACCAGGCGGGGCTCGGGTCGGCGCCGGTCGGCGGGCCGTGGGCGCTGACCGGTGCCGGATGGCAGAACGCGGCGATCCAGGCGGGCCGGTACGTGTGCCCGGAGTCCGGCACGTACGCGTCGCTCATGGCGCCCGCCCCGGTCGGCAGGCTCGGCGGGACGTTCAGCCTGACCGCGGCCGGCGGGACGGCGGACAGCGGGATCGCGTTGATCTGCTCGGCGGACGCGACGTTCACGATCGAGCACATGCTGCACCTCACGATCTACCGGACCGCGGCGGGGCTCACGACGTGGCTGCCCGGCAGCCAGAACCAGCTGCTGGCCGGCGGCACCAGCCAGGTCACGTTCGCTGCGCCGCTCGCGCTCGACACCCCGTACGACGTGTGGATGACGGTCGACGGCCAGAACGTCCGCGTCGAGTTCTCCACCGGGGACGTGTTCAACGCCAGCGACCCGCGGGTCCTGGCGGCCGCCGGCCCGCTGTGTACCTGGCAGATCGCGAACTTCGCGGCCGGCCCGGCCAGGCACTGGCGGTGGGACAGCATCGCCGCCTACCCGCCGACGGTTCCCGCCCCGCCGACGGTTCCCGCCCGGTCCGATGTGCGTCTCGGGCCGCTCGCGTTCCCCACCGTCCTCGACGCGGTGAAGGAGCAGCTCGGGGACGGGATGGACACCGTCGGCCGGGTCGTCGTCGCCGGGGACCCGCGAGCCCGGCCGTTCGAGCTGTCACTCCCGGTTCGTGGCGAGGGAGGCCCCGACGCGTTCGCGGCCGGGCTCATGCTGCGACGCCAAGTCAGGGCGCTGATGGAGAACCCGCCGGCCCGGCTGGACGGCCTGTACTTCTCGTTCGTCGCCGACCGCGACCTTGACGGGTGGCTGGTCGTCGGTGGCGGCGACCTCGAGTACGCCGACGGCGGGATCACGTTCGCGGACTTCAAGCTCGCCCTGTCGGACTGCTACCGGGTCGGCAGGCCGGCGACGCATCGCTCCGCGCGTCGCCTCGACGCGGTCGATCGGCGGCTGGCGACGACTCCGCTGGACTACCTGGGGCGCTACTACGGCCCCGTGTTCGCGGCGCAGGCCGCGCAGACCATGCTCGCGTTGCCGCCCGGCAGCGGCCTCACGACCCCGGGTGGCGTCCCGGTCGGCGCCGACAAGATCGCGACCCGGCAGGGCACGCTGGGCGTCCACCGGCTCGCCGTCGGGCTGCCCGCCGGTATGAGCGTCCATCTCGACGAGACCACCCCGGCGGTCGCCGTCGGCGACGTCCGGGCGTGGCGTCGCACCGGCGCGACGAGCGCGGACTGGGAGCAGATGCTCGGCCCGGCGCAGACCGTTGACGCCGGGGACACCCCGGTGCTCGACAACGATCTCTGCCGCGTGTCGTGGGTGCCCGCCCGGTGCTGCCTGCTGCTCGAGGCGCCCGACGGGGCGGGGGGCTGGCGGGACGCCTACCGCGTCGGGTTCTACCACGAGCTCGCCGGAACCCAGGCGCGGTTCGGTGCTCTCGCCGGCGGGTGGCTCGTGGAGTGGACCCGCGAGCGGGCGGTGATCCGGATCGACGTGCTCGCCGGCCCGGTCCGCGGCCGGGTGTTCGTCACCGTGCAGCGCGGGTGGACGGGGCCGCGCGTCGAGCTGTATGTCGCCCGCCCCGACACGCAGCTCGCCGGCGCCCGGGTCGTCGTCGCGGCCGTCACCGCCGGGTACGGCGACGCGATCGGCTATCACGGGCCGGCCAGGGTCGCGCAGGGCACCGACGCCGCCTGGGGGCTCGTAGGCCCGCAGTTCTCCACGATCGAGCCGTTCGCTGTGCTCGGCGCGCTCACCGGGGCCGCCGCCGCGGCCGCCCTGCTCCCCGTGCTGCCCTCCCAGCAACCCATCACGGCCTACGACGACACGCTCGACGGGACCATCCGCGCCGCATGCCAGATGGCGACGTACAGCTCGGAGAACCCGCCGGGCGCACCGGTCGGCCAGTCCTACGCGGCCACCCAGATCGCCCTGATCCCGCCGCCCAAGGTGCTGGAGGCCGAGCCGAACCGCTACCCGTCCACCACCACGTCGCAGGTCGCTGACGGTGCCGCGTCCGGCGGGCAGGCCGTCCGCGACACCCAGACCACCCTGGCCGCGCCGACGCTATCGATCGGTGACTCCAATCTGCCGGGCATGGTCGGCCGGTACCTGGTGCTCGCCCGCGTCCGTCTCGAGTCCGCCGGGTCGGCGACCATCGAGGCGGTCACCGCGGCGAGCCTCGTGGCGGTCACCGTCACCTCCACCACCTGGACGTGGATGGTCGTCGGCGAGGTCGACTACGCGCCCGGCGGCGGCGGACTGATCTTCTACAACTTCGGGCCGGTGGCGACGCTCATCGACCGGGTGGCGCTCATCAGGACGCAGGGCCGCACCGGCGCCACCCCGGCGTTCGACGGGGCGCGCGACCAGGCGCAGCAGGCGCTCGTCGACTCGCGTGGCGCCGTCGAGCTCGTCACCCGCTGAAAATGAGCCGGATCGTTCTGCAGCCCGCGGAGGTCCGCCTCCGCCACATCATCCAGGGCGGCGGACCGGGCGCAGTCACGGTGCTCGGCGCGAGCTACGTCCCGCAGCCGCGGGAGGGTGTCAACGGCGGGCAGGGCTTCCAGGGCGGCAGCTTCGAGCTCCGGCTCGGGGAAGAGGGCGGGTTCTCGCTGACGTTCGCGAACGCGGCCGGCGGCGACGGGGCCCTGCACCGCGACCGGTTCCGGATCCTCAACTCCGGGAAGGGGCGTTACAAGCCGGGCGACGAGTGGATCGAGATCTACATCGGCCGCCAACTCAAGTTCGTCGGGACGCCCACGAAGGCGACCGTCACCCGCGGGCAGATCGAGATCTCCGGGACCGACGCGCTCCCGCTGCTGCAACGCACCCGCGAGAACCAGGTCGGGTTCTGGCACCACGCGCCCCGCGACGCATTCGAGCATTACACCGGCGCGTGGCGGGCGCTCATCGCCGACGACTTCACCGCCGTGACGCGCAGCGACCGCGGGGTCGCGGGGGCCGCCGCCGTCACCGCCGGGAGGGCGTCGACCGGCCCCGGCCAGACCGGGACGGTGTCGTGGATTCACGACCCGTCGCTCATGGGGCGGTCGTGGCGCGTCGACGTTATCGCCGACGTCCCCGACGCCACCCAGAGCACCGGCGGGTTCCCGCTCTCGATATCGATCGCCGACACATACTTCTCGGTCTTCGCCGACCGGCAGGCCTTGTTCCAACTCGCCGCCGCCGGGTCCGGTGTTTTCGGCCCGAGGATCACGCTCGGCCAGCAGTCCACGTTCACGATCGAGGCACGCGACGGGTGGCGGTGGCTGACGATCGACGGGAAAGTCATCGCTGTCATCCCCGCCAACTACCCGCGGCCCCAACCGGGCACGGCGCTCACGGTCCAGCTCGGGCAGGTCGTCACCGTCCGCCAGGTGCTGCTACGTGGCCACGAGCCGCTACTCAGGCGCGGCGCCGACCGCGGCGACGCCCGTCTGCCCGGGCTCCCGACGACGGGTGGGCTGGCCGGCCACTACTACTCGGGGAGCGAGGAGAGCCAGTACGTGTGGCCGCTCGCGTCCCCGCTGACTCTCGCGCCGCACAAGGATGAGATCGCGAGCCGTCTCGACTCGACGCCGTACTTCCCGCTTGTCACGTCCGCGACATGGCAGCCACCCGGTGTCAGCCCTAACCACTTCGGCGCCCGGTGGACCGGCGCGATCCACCTCGACCTCGCGGCGCACGACTACGCGCTGCAGATCACCGCCGGCGACGTCGGCCGCGTCTGGGTGGGCCGCACATGGCTCGCCGACTGCCTCGCCGAGTCCTCCCTAGGGGCCCCGGGCACCGGCACGATCAGCCAGACCACCCCGGGGCTGCGGTCCATGCTCGGCACCGAGTCGGGCTGGTACCCGATCGTCATCGAGTACACCCAGCAGCGGTCGAGCGCCCGCAGCGGGCTCACCGTCACAATGTCCACGGACGGCGGCGGGTTCGCGGCGATCGGACCCAGCCTGCTCTCACCGTACGGGTGCTTCACGCAGCAGGTCCGCAACGAGTCGCACTACGACCAAGTGAAGGCGATCGCCGACACGTTCGGCTATCAGTTCACGGTCAAGCCCCGCGCCCTGGAGTCCGGCGAGTTCCCGGGCGCGCTCGTGCCCAGGGTCCGGGTGGGTCGCGACACCGATTATGTCCTGGGGTCCGATGACGCGACGGACATGTCTGTCAGCGTCGACGCCGAGCAGTCCGCTGACGCAATCCAGGCTGACGCCGCCGGCCTTGCCGACACGGGCGGCGCCGTCCAGCTCACCGCCGAGGAGTTCCTGTTCGACGAGGTCGCCGGGCACATGCTCATCGTGCAGGACTCGGAGTCCTTGTCGGACATCACCGAGCCTGCGCTGCTCGCCCAGCGCCTCTCGTCGCTGCTTGCGCTGCGCGCCGCGCCGTGGGAGGAGGTCAACGCCCGCCCGCCCGGCTTCCGGGAGTTGCGCGACTCGTTTCCGCTCACCGGCCAGCTCGCCGAGTTCGACTGGGCGCCGGGTGACGGGATCCGCCTCCGGCTGCCTGAGCTGGGCGTGGAGGACCCGTCGCCCCGGCAGATCACCGGGGTGACACGCGAGTTCAACCCCGCTGGCGTCAAGCCGCCGGTCGCCGCGTTCCGCCAGCGCCCCCGCCGGTTCCGTGACACGCTCCGCCAGCTCAAGCGGCTCGCGGTCGTCCCGCAGCGCTACTTCCAGGGCCAGATCGCGGCCGTGGCGTCGGAGCTGATCGCCGGGCCGGGTACCGCCCAGATCGTGCTGCCGCCGAACCTGTCGCGCGTGCTGTCGGCGACGGTGACGATCGCGCAGACCGCCGACCCGGCGACGACGTGGGACGTGTTCGTCAACGACTCCGCGTCGGCGACCCTCACCGGACTGAGGGTCGGCCACTATGACTTCGTCCCCGCCGTCGCGCCGCTCACTATTGGTGAGCGGCGCATGACGGTGCGCCTCGCCGTCGGTCAGCTCGGCGGGCTCGCGGGCTGCCAGTTCAACCTCCAGCTGGTCATCGAGGTCAGGCACTAGTGGCGTGGGAGCAGCACTACATCGGCCAGGCCGGCCAGCCCGCATTCGGAGGCGACTGGTCGAACTACGGTGCCGACCAGACCGGCACATACCAGGAGGCCGGGTTCGCGAAGGACGGCCCTGGGGTCGTCCATCTCTTCGGGCTCGTCAAGAGCACCACTGCGCCGCCCGACACGATCTTCATCCTTCCGGCCGGGTTCCGCCCCATCCAGCGGCTCGTCTTTCTCGTCCTGGTCAACAACCGCGTCGGTCGCGTCGACGTGTTTCCGCACACCGATCCGACGTTCCCGGGCTGCGTGACGTATGTCTCCGGGCCGCCCGAAAGCCCGCTGATGGTGCCGGACTTCCTTGCGCTCGACGGCATCACCTTCCTCGCCCGCGCCTAACTCCCGGGAGAACCACTGTGCGTTACATCACCGACACGAAAGTCACCGAGCTCGGGCTCGCGGACGTCGAGCCCCGCGTCCGCCGGCGGATGCTTACCGCCGCCGAGAGCATCTACGGGCATCTCACCGAGAATCCGTGGGTGACGGACGGGACGCTCCGCGCGTGGGCGGCCGGCGAGAGCATCGACGTGGACACGCTCAACGCGGCGCTCCGGCTGCTCGTCGACCAGGACCGCATCGTCGGGGTCGGGCCCGCACCGCCCGGCGGCGCCCCCGACGATCCGCCGCCGCTGCCCGTGGTGCTCCCGGACCCGCCGCCGGTGGATCCGTCCGCGACCACCAGCCCGTGAGGCGCCCGTACGCATGGTCGGCCTCAACCTCCTCATCCCGATTCTCGCCGCGACTGTTGCTCTCGCCGGGGTGCTTCTCACCGCCCTGAAGTTCCGGCGTGACGACGCGACCTCCGTCGTCAACCAGCACTCCACGATCTTGCAGGACATGGGCCGCCTCTCAGACGAGATCTCCAAGACGCTCGAACGCTGCCAGGAGCGCTGCACCGTCGTGGAGGGCGAGCTGGGCGCGCTGCGTGTCGAGCACGCTCAGTGCCCCGCTCGTATCTCTGCGCTGGAGGGACAGGTCGCGCAACTCCACCGCCGGAAAGGTCTTCTGCCTTGACCCGTGATCCTGACGTCGACAGGCTTCGTGCCGCAGCCGACGACGCAGCCGCCGCCGCCAACGTCGGCGGCGAGCTGCTGGCCCGCCATCACCGCTGGTTCTACCGGACGTGGCTGGCGCTGCTCGTCGTGTTCATCGCGATGTCGGTCCTGTACGTCCTCACGCTCTCCTCCCAGCAGGATCAGGTGGCCGGCAACGCCGCCCGGATCGGACAGACGAGGAACGACGCGACTGTCGCGAAGCGCCGGGCAGATGTGGCGGCTGAGAAGGCGCGCGTCTCGAAGCGCCGGGCAGATGTGGCGGCCGGCAAGGCGCGACAGATCGTCCAGTTTCTCCGCGGCAAGCGCGGCTTCAAGGGCG
>JAABUK010011432.1_pt1 | contig 11566 bp, 12 predicted proteins | sample 5559141 | NCBI WGS metagenome assembly JAABUK01 (sample SAMN10711869, study PRJNA513367) | rock metagenome | isolation source: Antarctica rocks | place: Antarctica: Victoria Land, Pudding Butte nord | collected 2016-01-03 | reverse complement strand
TGTTTATTAACATAGTTGCAATAATTTCATTTCCTTTATCAGACGGATGGAGTCCGTCGTAAGTCATATCAATTGCACCATGAGGATAAGGGTAATCATCTGTCTGAGGATTAAAAGGAACATTGATAAAAGCAGGGTAGCGATAATCTTTATACTCACCTGTTTGGGGATCTTTCAAGCGTTTATACTTTATAAGATTATCTTGCCTTATACCGCTTTTATTATATAAATCAATTACCTGACAGTTTTCATATTTGCCTATTTTGCTAATGGCCCCGGCAAACTGTGCCAATGACTGACCATTTTTTTCTTTGTACGAACCATACGCATTGTTCTTCATATCTCCCAGATACACAAAATCGCTGCGTTGCATGGGGGTAATAAGAATTATCCTCGCATCTTTATTAAAGCTGCAAAGTTTATTGATAATAATACGGTAAGAACCAAAGACGGTATTATTACCGGTGTTATTTTCATAATCACTAAAATTGCCTAAAGGCCGCCCCGCCCACCAATCATTTGTTCCAAGAAAAATCGAATACACATCGGCTTTTACCAATCCTAACTTTTCAATACTGCTGGCAATATCTCCGGAGGTCCAGCCATTATGACCCTGGTTTATATAGCTTATGTAAGGAAGCTTTTCTGTCACCCTTGTCATATATCCTTTTGTAATCCTGTTGCCCGTTTCATCAATATGTTCGTTTAAATAAGTGATTGAGTCTCCAATGGCAACCCATGTTACTTTTTTTGGAAAAAAAGAACTGATCATACAGCAAACAGTAATTATTAAAATATATGAAAAACTTCTTACCATTTTATTTTTAATAAATTATTATGCGGGTCTATATCAGCGAGGCGTTGTGAAGGATCTATCTGTACCTCTGAAAGATCTATTATTTTTCTGTCAGTTTCAAATATATAGGTTGGATGAGTCCATCTCCATTCTTCATGTACCGTTCTTGGAACCGTGTCGCTTTCAACAGGTTTTTCTCCATACATAAGGTTTAAAGGAATATAATGCAGTTCCCTGCTTCCATCTTTAAAAGTTAGCTGAACGTCAACGGGCATTGGCATCTCTCCTATCCTTTTAATGCGGATATTTGTTTTTCCGTTTTCTTCCCACAAACTGTCAATTGCATAGTCAATGGTCTTCGTTGTGTTCACCCAATACTCTTTGTACCAGTCCAGCTCCATTCCGCTTACTTTCTCAGCAACTCTTATAAAGTCGTTTGGATTTGGATGTTTGAAACGCCATTGACGATAATATTCCAGCAAAATATTATCCCGTACTTTGTCTCCGGTTATATAACCAAGCTGCGACATAAACACTGCACCTTTTGAATAAGCTGCATTGCTGTAAGCATAGTTTGTGCTGTAATGATCAGAATGTGTGGTCATTGGTTCTTCAAAGCCGCTTTTAACAAGCTTGTAATAACCTGAGTAACTTCCTTCCTGGGCAAATGTTTTCTTTTGGCGAAGCTCGCCCATTATTCTTTCTTCAGCATAGGTAGTAAAGCCTTCGTCCATCCATGGGTAAAGGCTTTCATTAGTTCCCATCATGCCCTGGTACCAGCTATGCATCCATTCATGAATCGCCGTTCCTATTCCCGCATTTTTTATTAACGTTGCCATCGGGTATTCCATACCGCCATCGCCGCCTTGTATAAAACTGTAGTTTTTATATGGATAAAGGCCAAAAGTTTTAGCCATCAGCGGATAGGCAAGCGCGGCAGTATCCGCCAGTTTGTGAAACGGCGCTTGAAAACTATCAGCATTTTTATAAACAATATATAGCAAAGGCCCGTTTTTAACCTGGCGCTTTATCATGACATAATCCGGGTCGGCAGCCCAAACGAAATCATGTACATTTTGTGCAACGAAATTCCAGGTTAATGTATTTCCTGATGGCTTTATCACTTTTGCACCTGCTTCTTCGTATCCAAAACCGACCTGGTTTTTATTTTGCAAAGTTCCTGAAGCAGCAACAAGATAACTTTTATTAATATTAATCTTTACGTTGTAATCTCCCCAAACGCCATAAAATTCTCTTGCGATATATGGATTGGCATTCCAGCCCTGGTAATCGTACTCCGCCATTTTGGGGTACCATTGAGACATACTGTACCTGACACCTTCGGCATTATCCCTTCCGCTTCGTCTGATTTGCAATGGCACCTGCGCTTCAAAGCTAACCTCAAAAGTTGTTTTCGATTTCGGCAATATTGGATTCTTAAGCGCTACCTCTAAAATGGTTTCATGCTCTTTCAGGGTTTGGGCTTTGCCATTTATATTTACATAAGCCACTTTTTGATACCCTATTTCATCGGGCTTTAAGTGTAATATTCTGTCCTTTACACGCGGATCCCAATCGCGGACTTCTTTGCCCTGCTTATCAACACCAAGAATAATTTTACCAAGCTCACGGCTGCGCATATCCATACTACTGTTGGGCTGAAAAGCGTTCCAGTAAGTATGAAAAAAAACCCGGAACAAAGTATCAGGAGAATTATTGAAATATTCAATTTTTTCAATTCCGGTAAACCTGTTTGTCGCTGCATTCATTTTTACATCAATGTTGTAGCTGATGCGTTGCTGCCATCTGTCAGGCTGGGCGAAACATGTATTTAATACAATAAATAAATAAAGAGTTAGCTGCAAATTTTTCATTAAATAAATAGAATACTGTGTGTAAAATATTAAAGAAAAGAGCGGAAGAAGAAAAGCGAAAACCACAACAAAATTTCTTCATTAATCCTTCCAATCCAATAAAACGTGGTTCTAAAATGTAATTCTACAAAGAAGCATTGTCACTGATTAACTGACCGCTTTTAGAGAAAATAAGCGATCTTTTGTTAAAATCATTTTTCTTTACTACAATACGAAACTGGGTTTGATTATCCCGGTCATCAATTTGCGTTACATCAAGCACCTCGAGATCCGCATATTTGCTTTTTTTAAAACCATCTTTTACCTCTGCGGAAAGGTTGTTGTATGTATGCTTTGTTTCAGTTTTTATCCATTCGCCTTTTGAAGAAAAAAGAGCTTTCATTTCTTTGTCACCCATGGTAAAGTCTGCCTGAAAAGAAGAAAGCCTGTCTTTCCATGAAACACCGGATGCCTCATCATATCTTACTTTAAAGGAATCTGTAACATCTCCTGGTATTTTTCTAAACTGCGCATTTGCAGAAAACATTACCATCAATAAAACAAAGGAAAACATCCATTTCTTTGCCATAATAATTAAAATTAATTAATAAAATATTAATTGCTTTTTAAAAAAAAATTAAGATACTCCCTGCAAAACAATCACTATCTCACCCTTTACGTTTTTTTCGCGAAAGTAGTTGCAAACTTCATACAATGTACCACGTTTATTTTCTTCGAAAATTTTAGTAAGCTCCCTGCTGACGCTGCATTGCCTTTCTGATCCAAAATACTCAGCAAACTCTTCGAGCGTTTTTACCAGTCTCACCGGGCTTTCATAAAACACCATTGTTCTTTCTTCAACAGAAAGTTTTTTCAATAAGGTTTGCCGTCCTTTTTTCAACGGCAAAAATCCTTCGAAAGAAAACCTGGTTATAGGCAAACCGCTGTTGACCAAAGCAGGAACAAAAGCCGTAGCGCCGGGAAGGGTTTCTACTTTTATGTCGTGTTTTGCACATTCCCTCACCAACAAAAAAGCAGGATCAGAAATACCTGGCGTGCCAGCGTCAGTTATCAGGGCGAAATTTTTTCCCGCTATTAACTGGTCTGTTATGTGCGGCACAACTTTGTGTTCATTGTACTGGTGATATGGCGATATTGGTTTTGAAATATTATAATGCTGCAAAAGCTTTGAAGACGTTCTCGTATCTTCAGCAAGAATAACGTCTACGTTTTGCAACACCTCTAAGGACCTGAGTGTGATATCTTTTAAATTTCCTACAGGTGTGGGAACGATGTAGAGCATCAGTCAATTTGAGAATTTCTTAATTTGAAAAGGAAATTGTGCTAAAAATAGAAATGCTTCAACCAATTAAAAAAAGCAGGAATGTTTAAATTAACCCGTTTTCAAATTATCAGTTTATCATTTCAATTTCATAAAACTCCATAATGGGGTTGGCCAGCAGTTTTTTACTTGCCTGGTCAGCTGCTTTTTTTGCTGCTTCTTCACTTTCTGCTTCTATTTTCAAAGTAATGTGTTTGCCAATTCTTACTTCTTCAACACCTTTTAAACCAAGATTTATCAATCCACCCAAAACAGCTTTTCCCTGTGGATCAAGTAAGTCTTTGAGCGGCATTACTTTTATTTGTACATTATAAGTCATGTAATTTTATTTGGAGTGGCAAAGGTAAAGGTGCAGACAGAACCTGCAATTGATTTTTTAGAATTATACACACAGAGCATAAAAGCGTTTACGATGTCTTTACCTTTTCTAAAAATTTCATTTCTACCAGGGCGCAATGCAAGGCTAATGATATGAAAACGAATGATGCATAAAAAAAGTAATTCTTTAAAATACACAGGAATTTGATGACAAGGTCAACGGACAATAAACGTGTAGAAGTGAATAAATTCTTTGCCCCAGGCTGCTTCATTGTGCTTTGCAATCGGAGAGACCACACGCTGGGTTTCGTAATGAGCTTTTTTCTCTATTGCGGCTATCATTTTATCCATGTCGCGGATCATGTTTTCGTTTTCCTGTCCGCCTGCATAAAAATAAAATCTGCGGAAACCATTGCCCCAGTTTGCTGAAGAAACATCATTGTACATTTTAGGAGCGGGCCAAAAAGCCGGAGAGAAGATACCCGCTCCTCCAAAAACCTGCGGGTATTTTACGACTGCGTACAAACTTATCAGCGCACCCATGCTGCTGCCGGCAACGAATGTATGCGTTGAGTCTTTTAGCGTACGGTATTTTTTATCAATAAAAGGTTTTAGTGTAAGCGCAAGAAAATCAACATACTCGTTGCCTTCACCTTTGCCATAGTCTTTATGGTCGTAAGGATTGTATTCGGTCATTCTTTTTTCTGCACCATTGTCAATACCTATAATAATTGCTGGCTTGCCGCCTTGCTGGATAAAGGAGTCGAGGGTTTCATCTATATGCCATTCTCCCGAAAAAGCAGTCTGTTCGTTAAATAAATTCTGTCCGTCCTGCATGTAAATAACCGGATACCTTTTTTTGCCCGTTGCATAATCTTTGGGCAAATAAGCCCAAATTCTTCTTTTTCTGTTTAACTGAGGAATAAGAAAAGCCGTGTCAACTATTTTTACTTGTGCAGTTGCTGTATTTGGTTTTATCTTTTCAGGATAATCATCTTTCCAACCCGGAATGCTGAAGGCTTGTGATGCGTCTTCGCTTATGCTGATTTGGTGATTAGCTATGTCTTCACCTTTTGCTGTTGTTTCCACTTTATCGTAGCTGCCGCGGGTAAATTTAAATTCATACTTCCCCGCAGGGATATTTTTTAAAACGATAGCCCGCCGTATGGTGCCAAACGGTTTTAATTTATACTTTTCATCTTTAGGGTTCCAGTTATTAAAAGTGCCGGCAACATAAATATCATCCTGCTTTTTAGTTGCTGCCTCATTTACAATTAACCGCAAAGTATATTGTCCCTTCGTTTTTTTTATTGTAAAAATACCTAACAATACAAATAAAATTATTTTCACATTTATTAGATTAATTCAGTCTTCACTTACCAAAAGTATCTTTAATACTAGGTTTTTGTGTTTTACCCTGTCTCACCGGTACTTATTGCAAATGTGTTGTAATTCTTTGAAACAATATCTGTCAACTAATGTTTTGCGGCAGCAGATTTATATATCATTTTTTGCTTCAAACATTACCCCTCTTTTGAATAAGCCGTTTATCACAATCATTTTTACCAATCCTTTTCTGCTTTTAAAACTGCCATTTTCTTCTTGAGCAAAGCGAAATTACACATACTCCTTTAATTTTTATTATTTCTCAGGTAATAATCAGGTCAACGAATCTTAATTTTTTAAGCCTGAAAGAATGATAATTTTATAGAAAACGGAATTAGCATACGTTAATTAATCCCAAAGGGATGGTATTATCACTCCTTCGGAGTTTTAAACAGGCAAATATTTTAGTTTCTATAAATATATCATCCCTTTGGGATTAAAAAACTATTAATTTACCGATTTCTAATTTAGATGCGTTTGCCCTGAGGTAATCAGATGACGAGAAAAAGACCTGAGCATCTGATTTTTACATTCACTTTACTGTTAAAATCTTATTAACAAATGAATCTCATTTATAAAGTTGCTGCTTCAAATAATAGCTCTATCTTTACTTATTAACAAAAATTTTTATGACAGAAACAGGAACAGTTAAGTTTTTTAACACATTAAAGGGTTTTGGGTTTATTACAAGCAGCAAAGGAAAAGATTATTTTATTCACTCTTCAGGATTAAACGGTATCACTTTAAATGATGGCGCCAAAGTGGAATTTGAAACAAGGCAAGGACAGAAAGGTTTAGAGGCTTTTAATGTCTCTTTACTTAACTAATATACATATAGTAGTAAATCTTACAAGATGCCACCTGCCGGGTGGCATCTTTATTTAAACTAACTGCTCTTATAATGAAATATAACGTGGATATTTACCTAATTAACTGTACTTAATTTTACCTTCACTTTTAAGAATACAATAAAAAAAATTGCTTAAGTGAAGTACTTTCCGTTATGTTTGTTTTAGTATAAATATTAACCTGTTGGCGGAGTTATTTTTTTAGCCTCATAGAGGCGACATATTGGTAGAAATAAATATTCATATTCCGTTTTAGCTCCGTAGCAGCGATATATTAAATCAACATTTCGCTTCCAATGGAGCATCATTAAAATGGAATACGCTAAACTACCAATATTTTGCTCCTTACGGAGCATTATATCCAATGAGTTAAATTAATTACGCCAACAGGTTAAATATTAGTATAATTATTTAAAATAAAGAAAAATTTTAAGATGGAAAAATTACAAAAGCTTGAATTGATGGATAAGATTTTGAGAGAACTGGACGATCTGAAAAACAGCCAGACGGCTGTTTTAAAAAAAGTAGCACAAATAGAAGCTGACAATATTACGCTCGGTGTTGTCTTGCTTGAAAAAAAACTTCCTGATTTACATGAAGAAGTAGATTCGAGTGTAGTAATTGTTACCGATCTTTTAGAGGAATTTCAGGAGCACAGGGATAAATTTTTTACAGATAACAATCTTGCTGCTTTACAGGATCCTACAGCATAATTGGTTATAATAACAAATGCTGCAGGTTGTAAGATCTATGCGATCACATTTAGTTTTCATAATCTGCAACCTGCAGATAGTCGAGTAGGCAAGGGCATTTCAGCCCAAGCCCCTCACAGAACCGTGCTTGAGACTCTCACCTCACACGGCTCTTCTCATCCAGTAATTGAAAAATCAACTACTCTATTGAACTAAACTTAATCGTCCCATCTTTCAATGGTTGTTGTTCTTTAGTACAAATGAATGAGCTAAACCCTTCGCTCCATTTCCATTACAGAAACTTCAACACTACTACGATTTAGTCCGCCACTCCACTACGCATCGGCTTCCTTGGGAATACCTTGAATTACAGCTTTCGGACGGTTAGGATTTTTTCAAACCCCTGTAAGGCTTGTCGCACATCGTAGTGGTAGCTTCTCACGTTTCGTATAAAAGCCTGTGTAAAGCTCCTGCCGCCTTAATGCCGGTTGTTCTGCAGCCGGTAAACAGCTAACTGCTGCAGTCTGTCGTATCAACTGCAAGGGGTCAATACTTTTAACAACAAGGAGCCTTTTCGACATGTCTTCGGTCGGTTCACTTTCGTTCAGCTTCCTTACACGTACCTGACTCCGTTTTGCGGAGCCTTTTGCCTGAACGTTCAGCACCATATCTTTTGAATACAGCACCTTCAGGTGGTTTGCATACCCCGTCTGTACAGCGTATGCGGTAGGCCTGCTACCATCTTTTATACAACATTGAAGAGAACTATCCATTCTCTTCATTCGTGACACACCATGCAAAGGCAGAAAGGGTTTTAAAGATTTTTTAAATACTCGTGTATAAACTGTACAGCCATAGAGCCTTCACCTACAGCGGCAGCCACACGCTTAGAAGAGTTGCTGCGTACATCACCGGCAGCAAACACACCGCTGCGGCTTGTTTCAAGCAAAAAAGGCTGCCGTTTTTCTTTCCACTGCGCAGAGTCAGCAACCGAGATGCCGGTCTTTATAAAGCCTTTTTCATCCTTTTCAATTTCCCCGGCCAGCCATTCAGTGCGGGGAATAGCGCCAATAAACGAAAAGACAGATGAGACAATTAACTTCTTTTTTTCATTCGTTTTATTGTTTGTTATTTCTATAGCTTCGAGGTGCCCGTCGCCTGAGAGAGCTGTTATTTCTGTATAATTCAGCAGTTCGATCCTGTCGGACTCAAGTATTCGCTGAGACAGGTAGTGGCTCATGGTAAGCGATAGTTCTTTGCCGCGTATTATTAAAAAAACTTTTTTTACAGAAGACGATAAAAATATTGCTGCCTGCCCGGCAGAGTTTCCGCCTCCGGCTATTGCTATTTGTTCATCACCGCACATAGTCACCTCCATTGCTGTGGCAGCGTAGTAAACTCCTCTTCCCTCAAATTTCTCCAGGTTAGCTACATTCAGCTTTTTATATTCTGCCCCGCTTGCTATAATCAATGCTTTGGAAGCGATTCTTTCACCTTTTTCAAGTTCAAGCACATTATGGTTATTTTCAAAAAAAAGACGGATAACCTGGGTGGGAATACTGAGGTGAGCACCGAATTTTTCTGCCTGCACTGTTGCTCTTGCTGCCAGCTCGGCACCCGACACACCTGTAGGAAAGCCTAAATAATTTTCTATTTTTGAACTGGTTCCTGCTTGTCCGCCAGGCGCTATTCGTTCCAATACCACGGTTTTTAATCCTTCCGATGCGCCATAAACTGCCGCTGCCAGACCTGCAGGACCAGCACCTACGATAATCAAATCGTACAGGTCTTCTTTAAACGCCTGGCTTATTCCGGTTTTTACGGCAAGATCGAGATTGGAAGGATTGCGCAGCAGCCACTCGTTTCCATAAGCTACTATCGGCAGGTCGGATTGCTGTACATGAAACCGCTGAAGTAATTCGGCTACAGAGGGATCGTTTTCTGAATCCACCCAGGTAGATAATACGCGGTTTTTAGTAAGAAAATCGCGAATGCGGAAAGTATCCTGCGAAAATTGCGAACCAATAACACGGATGCCTGTAAAATCACTGGCCTTTAGCGCCTGGCTGCGTGAGATAAAAGCTTTCAGTATTATATCGCTCAGATCGGGCTGGTCACTGATTATCACCCGCAGCTCTTCAGCGCATATTTCATATACCTCAACCGTTCCTTTGGCGACAGCTTCTGCATTTGAGGCTCTTCCCGAGAGATTTGCCAAATCCCCCGTAAACTCAAAGGGCTCATGCACCAAAATTAACTTAGGCTGATCGCCGGAACGATCAATAATTTCTATTTCTCCTTTTTGGATCACATGAAATTTAAACTCTGTTTCACCCGCTTTTAACAAAACATCTCCGTCATGATAAGTGACGCACCTGGCAACTTTTGCCACTTCCTCCAATTGCAACTGAGTAAGCTTTGGAAACGCATCCGCAAACTTTCCTTTATAATTTAATTCAGACATATTTTCAACTATCATAAAAAAAGTGTTATTGAGAAATTGCAGAAAGCAATAAATTTCGCAATCTTACTGCTGACAACAAAACTAAAATTACTCAAAAATACATCTTTCCGGCATCTGTGTTTTGAGTTTGCCCGAAGCAAACCCCATTTTGAATTGCCAGTTACGATGCGGGTTTTAAAAAAAATTACGGATAAAAAGATAGAAGAAGCCATACGGCCAAATACATTTGAAAGCAGAAAAGAGTGAATGTTATGGAGTTTAAAAGAGCCGGTGAGAAAAACAGCAATAGCAAGTATTTTCAATTCTGGTAGCAGGATAACTATCCTATAGACTTATACGGTTATAAAACGTTGAAACAAAAACTGAATTATCTTCATGAAAATCCTATAAGGGCAGGTATTGTTTTATAAATCATGGCATTATAAATATAGCAGCGCAATAGATTATTGTACAACTATGAAAGGCAAAATAAACCTGGAGCTGGTTTAAATTTTACCGGACACAGTCCTGGGTTTTCTATTACGTTTAAGTGTCCTGCGGAACATGTCTCGTCCTAAAAAAAGTTTACACTTTAGTGAGATAATCCTGCTGTTAATGTACAGTTTAAATTTAGTACTAAAATTGCTTTACATTTATGTTTATCAGCGTGAAGCGGAAGCAGGCTCTGCTGAGGAGCAACCTGCCAGGAATACCGCTGTGACCGATGAAGTAATTCATAATTGGGTTTGGCATTTGCCAGGCCCTTTTTTGTGTAATTACTTCAGAGGTCTGTATGCCTCAAAAACCTATACTACTTATACCATAGGTGCCTCCTTTTTTTTATAATAGTTCTTCCAATGTTTTTTTAGTTCGCCCTCTTTTTTATGTGCTTGCATTGGGGTTAACATGTCGCAACTGCTATGCAGTCTTAGCGAATTGTACACGGCAATTGCCCTCACTACGCTTTTTTGTGCATCCTCAAAGCTGTCGTATTTGGCTTGTAACAACTCTTCTTTCAATACGGCCGTTTACCCTTTCTGCAATAGCGTTTTCCAACGGGTCTCCATTTTCTGTCATACTGATTTTTATTGTTTTGTTTTCCAAAATGTTTACATAATCAGCGCAGCAGTATTGAACACCTCTGTCAGAATGATGAATCAAATTGTTGGTGTCGGTGCAGCTTTTTATAGCCATCTTTAGCGCTATAACAGAACCTTTTGCTTGAAGTGTCCGCGACAAGTAAAAGCCTGCTATTTTATGACTATAAGCATCGGTAACTAAACTAAGGTAAGCGAACCTGTCGGCAACTACTATATAGGTTATATTGCTTACCAGCAGCAGGTTTGGAGCCAACGGCACAAACCCTTTGATTAAATTCGGATACTTTTTAAGCCAGTGTTTTGAAAACGTAGTGACCGCTTTTCTTTTGCATTTACGGATCAATAAATCATGCTCTCTTAACAAAGAAAACAGCGCATCCCTTCCTATGTTTATTTGGTGCAGTTTTACAAATCCCTGTAACATAATCAGCAATTTTCTTGTACCGGCACGGGGCTGCAATTGGCGGTGTCTTAACACTTCCTGAACTATCAGTTCTGATTGGAAAACCTCCTGCTGCAAATGTTTTTGATAACAATAAAAAGCTTGTCTGGTATAACCAAGCAATAAGCATAGCGATGACAAAGACCGTAAATTTTCATTATGCCTTACTTTCACGACTGCTTGGTGCCATACTTTTTTCGGATAGGTATTTTAAGCTCCGTCTCGGCAATTTCTATCATAGCAGTAAGCACCTTATTGTGCAACTTTTCCTGTGCAAGCTGCTTTTGCAACGCTACTATTTCCTTGGGCAGTTCTTCGGTTTGTTTAAGTTCCATTGCAGACAAAA
>JAABUK010011431.1_pt1 | contig 11567 bp, 18 predicted proteins | sample 5559141 | NCBI WGS metagenome assembly JAABUK01 (sample SAMN10711869, study PRJNA513367) | rock metagenome | isolation source: Antarctica rocks | place: Antarctica: Victoria Land, Pudding Butte nord | collected 2016-01-03 | reverse complement strand
ACCACACCACACCACACCACACCACACCACACCACACCACACCACACCACACCACACCACACCACACCACACCACACCACACCACACCACACCACACCATGTAGAGACTATGTGTACCATAGCTGGACTCTGCCAGTACTTGGCTGCCTGGGTCAAGGCACAGTACCATTGCATGCAGCCTGTGACAATGCTCCTGCCTCTGGGCATTGGTAGCACACATGGCAGCAGGCAGGCTGTTGATGTGATTGTGATGTCAAACTGTGCAGGCTGTTCCTTCCAGCCGCATGAGCGCACCTGCACCCCAGAGGGCGGCTGTTGTCTCTCCCAGCCTTGGCTCTCACCTTGTCCCTGGCATGCAATGTGGCAAGGTGAGCAGTGCAGACCCATTCTTCCCAACTTGTAGTACCTGCAGGACGCTCATCAGTTTGTTGTGCATGTGCAACAATGCCTGAATTGCATTGCCATGCACCTCATGTTGTCCTGAGAGGCTTGAGCGAGTCTGCAAGATTGTACACGGCAGTAAGTCAATGCGTTGCTGTCCGCGTTACAGCAAACACACGTTTTGTTCTGATGCTGTTACTGCTGAGTGGATTTGTTGCGCCCATGTTTGCAACTTGATCTGTCTTGCAGCTGAGCTTGAGGTCTTGCTTGCAGGGCTTTGTAGGCCTGCAGAACATCGGCCTCACTTGCTATGCCAACTGCATAGTCCAGTGCCTGGTCGCCATCCCACAGATGGCATCCTACTTCCTCAGCGATGCACCTGTGCATGGTCCTGGGAAGAAGCAGCGCCCAATCAGCAAGGCATTCTCCCACCTGCTGCGCCACATGTGGGCATCCAAGCACTGTGTTGTCGACCCACACAGGTCAGCTGACTTGATTGATGTGTGCTATGCTCGTTTAGTGCTTAGTGTGTGTTGTTTCCCCAGTTATTGTCAGTTGACTCCCCTGATGGGTCCTGAAGACAAGAACTTGATTGATTGCTTGATTGATTGATTGATTGATATAGGGGCCATCACTATCAGCTGCTAGTGGTCGGTCCATCACTGATGTTCACCCTTCATGTCCACCACTGGTGTCCACCAATCATGTCCACCACTGCTAGTCCACCCATTGAGCATCAGTCAATGGGTATGCAGGTTCATGAAAGCCTGTGCCAAGGCTAACAGACAGTGGAAGCTGTGGGGTCAGCAGGATCTGCATGAGTTCTGGGTGGACTTGTGCCACCACATGCAGGTAAGCAGCATTCCCACATCAGCAAAGCATTCCAGACATAATCATGTCCTCACAAATTGGATCCTTCTCCACATAAGCTATGCCTAGTGTCCATCAGTGCTGCAATACTGACAATGTATAACAATGACGCATTGACCCATATATGTGGGGCTAGGGAGGGGGGGGGGGAGGGTATAAGGTGAATGTCTAGTTGCGTTCTCTTGGCCAAGTGTTTCAAAAACTGATGATGATAGTGTGATTTGCAGAGCCTTGGATATGTCCTCTGCAGGAAAACCCTGTGATGTTGGCCCAGAGAAGTACTCCTGACTGTCATTACACTACATTAGTCATCACATCTTGTCTTTAGACCCAGATGATTTTTCTATGTCTGTGCATGAACATTGACAGCAGCTGCACCACATGTCGACATCTAGGCTTTGAAGGCACCCCAGTTGCATGCAAGCCGTCACAAACCAATGCACATGTCCCTGTTGTCTTCAGGAGGAGCTGTGCAGGATAGAGGGCACACTGCCATACAGAGAGCTCAAGGGGGAGGGCAGTTTCGGGCAGCAGGCCCTGGAGCACTGGGAGGGCCACCAGGCCAGAGAGGACAGCCCTATCCTGGACATCTTTGGGGGCCAGCTACAGAGCATGCTGCAGTGCCCTCACTGTGCCCACCGCTCTGTGTGTCACACCGCCTTTTCACACCTCACTTTGCCCCTGCCGCAGTCCAGTTCAGCCCAGGACTGCAGCATCGAGGTAATGAATGATCTGTTTCCCAAAGACTTGATAGTATCCAAGCTTTTGCAGATCTTTTAGAAGTTCCTCCAGTATATAAACGGCAGTATGAAAAGAGTGGCTCATACCCATGCATGTTGTCGTGACCTTGGTGGCATGCACCTGTGTTTGCAAAGATGACATGTAGCGCGTGATGCATTCAAGCTGTTACAAATATGACATGTAATGCGTGATGTAACCAAGCTATTGCAGCTTTTAGAGATGCCTTCTCATTTAGAAAAACAAACAGCAATCCCCCAACATCTGTGCTTATATGTCTGTGAACTCTTGGTGCATTTGGCAACCACAGTACCTGATCAATCATTTGTCAAGCACAGCCAAGGGAGGTTTGCAGCCTATCACCTCCATCAGCAAAGCCTGACATCATGCTGGAACAGCCTCTAGCAGGTGCTTGTCTGCTGTCACAGTGACATGTGCCTGTGGCATGCAGGCATGCCTGACAACCTTCTGTGAAGAAGAAGTGCTGTCAGCCGAGGAGGGTTGGAACTGCTGCAACTGCCACAGGATGGGTGTGACAGCAACCAAGCAGCTCAGTGTGTCCAGGCTGCCCTCTGTCTTGGTTATCCAGCTTGTTCGTTTTGATGCATTGGGCAACAAGGTGAGCCTCATTGCGCAGATGCAGTCAAGCGCTGCCCATCTGTGCTGCTCTGTATTGCCTCTGTGGATGGTAGCTGTCAATTGATGGTACCACAGCTGCCTGTCAGTGGCAGCTGTCAGTTGATGTTGCACGTCCATGCCCTTTTTGCATGTCATTTGCAAGCTGCACTGCGCATTACATGATGTGCCCAGCCATGCTGACCGACGTGCAGCCCAAGCATGACACATGTGGGATCATCTGGCAGCCATCAGCAAAAGAGAAGCATTGAATGTGCTGCAGCTGACAAAGCAGCACCTTATGCCTACCCTTGTGTCAAACACTCACACTGCCTGCATTTGCTCTGCAGAACACAACACCTATCAGGGTCCCACCCACCCTGGACCTTGCACCCCATTGCAGTGAGGAAGCACTGCCAAGCAAACCTAGATATGAGCTGGTTGCTGTGGCCAATCATATGGGCAGTCGAGGCAGTGGTCACTGCACAGCCAACTGTAGGTCAGCTGTGGACGGGCAGTGGTACTCATGCAATGACAGCACAGTCCAATGCAGCCGCTACCAAGAAAAGCCCTCAGAGCTGCCTTACTTGCTGTTCTACAAGCATGTGGAGTAGGCTGCAGGAGTGTTGCTCTGTGTATGCTGTGCATGTGGCTGCTGAGTTGACTGCGTGGGTGGTTGTTCTGTATTGATACATTGACTGTAGGGTGGACATGTCTTTCTGTGTTTGGCCTTTTTCCAAGAAGGCATATATCAAGATGTTTCACTTCAGCAGAGGACAGTGCTTGCAGTTATTTGTAAAACAGTGTAAGTGTATAATGGTATATGTGTATAACGGTATATGTGTGTAATAGTCTATGTATGTGTGTTGGTAATGTTGGAAAAAGCACAGATTGGAACAGTAAGGAGTTTTGTACGCTAGTACTATGATGATAATGATCTGTCAGCAACTTTTTTTGCAAGCATGACATGTAAAGCACAGTGTATCCAAGCTCTTTTGGGTTCCAGAACTGTCACCTCTGTTGGACATGCACTCAGGCCGATATGATACATACCACTTGCACTGAAGCATGCAAGTTCTGAAAGAGTTGAAGAGTTGTCGTGGATGCCAGGATGCAGCTCTGTAAATACACCAGCTGCAGCAGCTGCTGTCCAGACATGGTGTGTGCCCACATGTTGACATATCGTGTCAAACATCATCACTAGTTGTGCAAGGCATGTTTAAATACACACTCATGCCTAGATAAGCAGCAGCATTTTCAGGTCATGTTGACACTGTAAAGAATCAGATGCATCTTAGTGTTTGTCTGGAACAACTTTGCAGGTAAACCCAACTCAGATAGACGTGTTTCCTTGGTAGATAAACGTTACGTATTTACGGTATTAATGTGCAGCAATGTGCGCATGCAATGAAGGTCCCGTGCACCTCAGAAAACGTGCAATACAGCACATATCAACATTTGACTTTGCCATTCACATGTGCATGCGTACTGCCGCACAAAATATGTTGGTTCATTTGCTTGTAGTTACAGCAGGTGTCATGGCTTGCATGCATCAGCACTGCAGCTGACTTGACGCTCAAGGAAACTAGGTGCAGGGTTCACAAGTTCAGCAGCGCATACATTGTTCTTGGAAAGCAAAAATGCAATACAACTCACATCATCTCACGCAATCAGCATAGCACCCGCACAGGCACAATATGAAATCAGCTATCTACCAAATCAAAATTCAAGCAATCAAGATACAAGAAAAGATACAACTCGGCTTCACTTCCTCTTGGGCTTCACACCTGGGAGAGTTCCTGGCCTCAGAACAGCTCCCATGGCCATTCCAAACAGTGCACGTGACTTCTTTACAGAATTGCCCTGAGCAGTTGCGCCTGTGACTAAGCCAGGCTGGCTAGATGCATGGGCAATGTCAGCAGTGGGCATGGTGGGTTGACTAGACCTGTCAGCAGCTACATGTACTGCCTTGCTTGCATGCAGGGACTTGCCTTTGTCCTGAGTCTCGTCAGGCTGCATGGTTACATTACCATGTCCTGAAGCAAAACTCCCATTGTGCCTCACAACCTGATCCACACTTGTGCCATGATCCAATTGTTTATGCACAGTACTGTCATCCTGCCTACCATTTGGTGTGTCATCATCACTAGAATCACCATCATCATTGTCATTCCCACCCTTCCTCTCCTTCTGCTTATCTCTCCCCTTTGACGACTTGTGCTTTGTGCTTCTTGTGTTTCTTATGCTTCTTTTTCTTCTTGTCAGTCCTGTCAGAAGTGTCCTTGCTTGGGGACGGACTATGCTCTTTCTTCACAAATCTGGTTTCGGACTCCTCCATTGGGATGGTGAAGGTCTTGCCTGCTAGCTTGCCAGTTGGCTCCGCCTACAGATGAGACCAAAACAAGAGCAGTTGTCAGCATGTCCTGCAGGCCCAAGATTGCAGGCTGCAGCTCAGTGATCAGCATTGCCACAAGACTGGACACTGCCACCAGCACTGTCAATACTCAGAGCGCAATTTGTGAGACACTATAATAAGAATGAAATAACAATAATAACAATCTACAGGTGTTCCAGCTAATCATCCTTGCCAGGCACCCCATAGAAGACACTATGTCTTGTCAAATGCATTGGTAAAGTCGAGTCCCACAGAACGAAATTGCCATGGTAGTCTCTACATTGGGGGTAGGGCGGCAGAACAAAATTGCCGTACTAGTCTCTACATTTGGGGTTGGGTGGCAGGGAGCGCCAAACACGCCACATACAGCTTGATGCTACATAATGCCACATAGCTATGAGTATATAGGCAATGCTTGCCTTGACGATGGCAGCAGGCTCCTTCTTGACTCGCTTGCTAGGGGACACAACTTCATCAGCAGCTTCCAGCTTCACCCTGGCATCAGAGGCAGGCACTGGCCCAGCAGGTACATGCTGTGATGCAGCAGGCTCAGCGTGCTCAGCATGGTGCCTCTTGCGCTTGCTAGATCGCTCACCATCCCTCCTTGACCTGTGACACAGCCCACGTGAGTCAGCAGTGCTCATTATCCGTCCAAAGACTGGCAAGTCAGTTTTGCATCGCAGACTGCAGATAAAGAAAGGCTTGAAAACAAACCCAGGAGCAGTCTGATCATATTGCAATACAGTCAGACGTCCCACTTCACGTTGATCGTATCAAACCACAGACAAGAAGACAGGGCAAGCAGTGCGGTCTGTATGACATGCTTTGCACACAAGTCACAACTGATGAGCTCAAAGCCTCCAATCCAAGATGGGCAACGCTCATGCTACAAAGAAGGAAAGCTTCACATTTACACTAAGAGGACATAGTCTGCCAAATAGCCTGGCGTAGAATGATTACATCAGTCTGTCCAGCCAGACTTCTAGGCTGAGCATACGAAGTTACAGTATAGCAGATACATGCAAGTGCACAGTGGTCAAGTACATGGGCGCTTGCCAGCAGCTGAAGTGATGGCTGAACCTCAGGAGCATACCTCTCGCTAGGCCGGGACTCTTCTTCAGCTGTTGCCTCTATCTGCTCAACCTTCACATCAGGGAGGGGCAGATCTGCCTCAACTGGCTTCTGATCCTCCTGTATCGGCTCTGGTCTGATGAGGACCTCATTGGTGTTGGACATGACAGGAGGCTGCCACCTGTCCCCTCCAGTAGCCTGCAGCTAATATGACCTGAGCACCTTGTGTTGCATCCCCATATGGCCGGACCATTTGGAAAATCAGCAAGGCAAATCAAGCAAATGCACGACAAAACAAAAGTTAGCGCTACACATCATGCAGCAGTTGGGCAGTAGCTGAAGCATTGTCAGGCACTTGATAAGCATATGCACATGGGCACATGACAAGCAACGCTGTCAGAGTGTTGCAATTGTCTGCATTGTGACATCATGCAAAACGAATGCCGCCCGGCTTCCACATATGCAGTCAGTCTCTGTTTGCCAAAGAAATTGCAGCGCTTCTGAACACAGGACACAGTAAGAAGGTACAACACGCGCACCCTGTCAAAAGGCTGGTAGGCATCATCATCAGAGGGGGCAGGGCTGACAGCGCCGCCACTGCTGCGCTCCTGACTGCGTGTCCACCTGTTCTCTGGCTGCCTGTGGGAAGAAGAGCGGGAGGCAAAGTGAGCAGCAGGGAGGCGGCTGCTACTGCGGCGCCGCTCTGGTTCCCGCCGGCGGGAAGGAGACCGGGAGTGGCGGCTGCTCCTGTGACTTGTTCTGTCCCGGCTGCTCTCCACCCTGCTGCGGTGCAGATACCAGCAGTTACATGAATGTATGCAATGTATAGTCAGGAGGTGAACTGAGCTAAGATGCGTAGCCCAATGTTGTCACATAGTGACTGTTATTGCAAGCAGTGTACTTGTGCCTTGGTATTGTGAGCCATATGCAGCTGCTTCAAACAACATGGCACTGTCTTCAATGAAGATGGCACAATGTACACGTTGGGTACACAAGCAGTGCATGAGCACTGGCAAATGACAAATCAGGATCCATGCCTCATGTCCAGCTTTAGGCTTCCTTCCTGTGTCTACACCAAAGCATTCTCGCGGCATTGAACAGCAGCAAAACAAAGGTCAGGAAGGAACCTGTCTCTGTCTTCCCTTGCACTGCTCCTCTCTGGCCTTTCAGTGCCTCTGTCCAGACTGATGCTGCGTCGCCGGCTGTTATGACGTCGGCGGCGAGAGCGATCTGGGCTGCCGCTGCGCTTGTCCTCCTCAGGCTTGGACCTAGGCTGGTACCCATACTTGCTGCGAGCTGCATCCTGCAGGTCAGGTGACATCAGTCAGTGAAATGTACAATACAGTGACCTCATATGGAGGTGTGTTTGCTGTACAAGTTCTGAGTCCAGACTGTCCATGCATGCTCTTCTGAACGGCATATGGATGCATGGCTGCTGGAAATTGGATGCTGCAGGTGTGCGCACGACAGCAAAGAGACAACAGTAACAAGACAATGAAGGTACAGAGCAGCATTGCCATGTAGCTGAAGGACACACAGCTGGGCAGCAGGAAAGACACAGTTTGACAGGCAACCTGCAAAGCCTCAAACTCTTCTTGCGAGAGAGGCTCATCCCTCAAAGGCCTTGGCAATGAACTCCTTGGGACCACGAGGCAACTGTGCGGGCGGCCGATCTTGATCATCCTCAGGAGTAGGGGACCGATCCTCCTGAGGCCCAAATGGCAGGAATGCTGTCATAGCATTCTCAGGCTTGTTGGCAGGCACTAGACTGAAGTCCAGGTCTGTGGATGAGAACATGCCTTCCCCTGCTAGCTGGGGTTCTGTCCCTAGGGAATGAGGTTTGTTGTCCAGCAGCAGCGGCTTGGCTGTCTCTGGTGGAGTGGAGGTTGGTGCAGATGTGATGGGTACTATGGCTGTGCTTGTGCCAGCTGCTGCTGCGGCTGATGCGTCTGGAGCTGCAAGCTTTGGCTCCTCGGCCTGTGCTGATGCTTGTTCAGTACCAGTGGGCAGACCAGCCATCTCCCGCAGGAAGGCATCCTCGTTGGGTTTGAGGGAGACAAGGGTGCCATCAGGGGCATACAAGCCTCCATCCTTGTTTTCCATCAGGCGAGTCATGGGAATGCCAGCAGGCGCTCGGACTCTTTTGTACTCTCCCTCGTTTGGGCAGTTCTCTCGCCAGTGGCCAGCTTGGCCACACTTGTTGCAGAAGTACCCAGGAGGTGGGGGACCAGATCCAGAATATTGCATTCGCCCTCCCCTGCCTCCTCTGCCACGGCCTCGACCACCACGCCCACCTTGCATGACCTGCTGGCTCCAGCTGGCTGCTGTGCCTTGCTGCAAAGCCTTGATCCTGGCCTCTTCCTCATCTGCTGTGCTAGCTGCAGCCTGTTCACTATATAAGTCTGCCCCAAACTCGTCCGTAGATGGGAGTGCGGATCCACTGACAGGAGCAGCTGCCTGTGAGGCTGCCTGTGCTGTAATGCTCTGCGCTGCTGTGGTAGCGGCAGCAGCTGTTGCTGCTTGCAACGCTCGTGGCTTTGATGTTGGAACTCTGCGGACGTGCACGGTTGTCTGCCGTGGAATCTGCTGGGTATCGTTGGTGTAGTCATCTTTTGTGCTGGGGTTTGTGAGTATCAGCTCGGCACCAGCATCCTGACCGAAGCCTTTGCGAGCAGCAATCAGATTCTTGAGCTCAGCTACCGAGATGAACGAGCCGTCAAAGGTGACTGAGTCCGGCGAGATAGCGCTCTTGAACTTGAAGTACACAACTCCGCTCATTTTAGACGCTTTGTTAGCGCCTTGAAAAGACTGCTACTCTGACACTACAAGCAATAGTAGACTGCCACATGGCAACAAAGGTTCTGACTGCTTATCGTGCCAGCTCCGCCGAAGACCATGCACAGCTGGTGTAAGACTGAGAGATAGATGACATAAGCGTGGCCAGTGCTGCACCGCTGTGGCAGAGAACGCCGGTCCTCGCCAGCAAACTTCAGCCGCAGAGATAGGGTTTTTCCAAATTTCGAATTTTAGCCCTACACGGCCAAACATGATGCTAACAGGTGTACGCAGATTCTTCATTCTCCAGATATCTGTACATGAGACATTATTACTGTTTGCGCTCAGTGCTCCACAATGGCTTTGCTTGTTATTCAAGACAACTTGCAAGCGTGGAATGCACAGCACTAGCTATACTGTAACACACAAAGACAAGTCTGAACATCTGCTGCTTTGTGACGGCTCTCTGCGGGACTTTCTGCATTCGGCATTGCAATGACGCCATTGCTTGTCATGATCACCAATTTGTTGCTTCAGGACCTGATTCAGTGTCAAGAGGCTCCATTTGGTTCAGCTGATGCAGCTGTGACTGTCACACTGACCACTCCGATCAACAATGCCACATGTACAGTGTCAATGACAAAGAGCTAATCGCATTTGATAGCCCTGCAGCACAACACAATGGATCAACAAACTTGTTGAATGCAAGGCAATGCTATAATGTGTGATGGTCAGGCTGCACAGCATGACACCATGCTCCTTGCACAGCCAAAACAACAAGTAACAGACGGCTTACTCATCTGACAGCAGACAAAACTGTAACATGCACATCACAATGCCCAAAACACAAACATTGTGAGCTGTGACCATGAAGCTGACCCTAACGGTTGCATAAAACAAATGGTTTATGCAATTCAGCAGAACATGTACTTTGCCTAGCAACTACAACATGCAAAATAGTGGCAAATACATGTACTGAAAACGCCAGGATCTTACTTGTAGATGTGGCGTACAAAGCTGAGAGAGGAGCGGTAGCCCACAGCGCCCAGCATGAGGAAAAAGGCATAGCACACCATGAACATATAGCAGAAGAAGAAGGACGTCTGCATGAAGCCTGACATGTCTGAGCGTGCCAGATAGTAGTAGAAGCAGTACCCAAAGATGAACAAGCCTGCAGCACAACCACAAAATTCAGCCGCAGTCATATCAACAGCTTGAAACATCTCAGCATTGCTGTGCTGTAGATGCAGTGCCTGTTATCATGTTAACGCACATGACAGCAGTTGCTTCATTCTGCCTGCCAGACTCATCAGAACCATCATGCTGACGCACATGACAGCAGTCGCTTCATGCCGCCTGCCAGACTCATCAGAGCCATCATGCTGAGCGGTCAAACCAAGGAAATTCACCAAGAAGCAGACCTTGAATGAAGCTCTCTCACAACAAAATTGGATCCGATGACGCTGTAAGCCCAAGATTCAAGGGCCACCAAGATACAGGCTACAAAATGTAAGTGTGCAAGTGAACCAAGGTGTGGGAGTGAGCTGACCAGTAGAGCCACCGCACATGAATGAGCGCCACCACCACCTGTGGTCCTCCACAGCTAATTGGAAGTAGGTCAGGGCAATGGTGATGAAGGCTGTGACAATGATGAGGATGATGAAGACGATGAAGAGGATGGAGTAGATGGTGTAGACCTTGTGGCCCCACACGCTGGCAAAGATGTAGTACAGCTCTATGTAGATGGCGCTGAACGGCAGGAAGCCTGCACCAACCACAAACAGATAGCTTGAATGTAGCAGGGCTGATGGAAACTATGGGTTTGCTCGCAGGTCAATGATCTTGCGAGAACATCATGTTCACAACTAGATGTGCAAAACAGTAACAGTACACATAGTTGATTATGATCAAAGCCGTTTGACAGGCAACCTTCAGCATGCATGACACTTGACATAAGACACCTGATGCATGACGGCCTTCAATTGCTCCGGCATGCTGACTGTTCAAAGGGCAAAAAATAAAGAAATGATGGCTAACCTGCCATGACCATCTGTGCTGGAGTGTGTCTGTACCACGGCAGCTCTGGCACCTGCCTGGGATAGTTTGTTGTCCGGCACGGCGCATCAAAGTTGACCTGCCAGACAAAGATATGAGTCAATCCGCATAACATGGATATACAGTCTTTGAATCAGCGTTATGATTTCCTAAACATCATTGGTGTCACTGAAAGCCAAACATTTGCTCTACTGCTACTCAATCACACTAAAAACCCAAACATGTGCTTTTTGTGCACTGGTAACCATTGCGTGACTGGTGAAGGTCAGAAAGTGCCAAAGGAGTTGGTTGGGTGATGATTGTTTGATACCACTTAGAAGCAAAGCCTGTGTTTGCACACCGTTCAGCTTTGTGCACATTGTGTATGGGATGTGCAGCCATTGTGCACATGCACAATCTGACAAGCCCTTTATCTGTCAGATGTGCCAAAAAGGAGCGTGAGCAATCAGTGCACATAGTCACAAAGCCTGTACAACCAATGCACAACTGATGCACCATCTGCTGGCTACAAAGCCTGTATGACCAACAGACAACTGAGCCGGCCATGTGACAGACCTGCTTGTTCTTGCCAGCAATGCCACCCAGGACTGTCAGGGGGAAGGTGATGAGCGCCCAGATGACAAAGATGACACAGATGGTGCCAAAGGGCAGCGCAGCCGTGGAGTGG
>JAABUK010011430.1_pt1 | contig 11567 bp, 16 predicted proteins | sample 5559141 | NCBI WGS metagenome assembly JAABUK01 (sample SAMN10711869, study PRJNA513367) | rock metagenome | isolation source: Antarctica rocks | place: Antarctica: Victoria Land, Pudding Butte nord | collected 2016-01-03 | reverse complement strand
ACGTCATGAAATCGAAACAAGCAAAGCTGGAGGGTTGCTCGGGGACTGAACTGTCTACTATGATCTGCTGCATACAGTCTAACAATACAAGCCATCCTGCACACAAAATAACCCAACACCTCCTGCATCATGCAAGATCATGCAAAGGCCTGAATGCTTGCATGATGCATGCAACTGCTGCGGATGCATTATCTTTTCCCAGCCTTGCTCAGCACTCCTGTCAGTGCTTTTAGCTGCATGGACAAGGCTTCTCAACCACTTGCATAAAATACCAAACATGCTCTATCAGCCATCAAGCTTCCGTAGGAGTATCAGGAACATAGCCAGGCAAGGTTATATTGGGAGAAATGATGCTTGATATACTGGCAAACAGGACTTTGCTGAAGTGTCTGGTGCAGATAGTGCAGGGACAGTGTCTGTGTCGCATTGCCGCGCAGCCAATGCAGCTGCTGCCGCGTCCTGAAGTCAGCAAACCATACGCTTGAAGACGTTTGAAACAGCTGCAGAGCATTGCTGTGACAGCTACATATAAACATTGCCACACTCGTAGCATGGCTGCTTGCTGAGGATGTTACATTGCTGCTGCAATTGCTGCAGCCTGAAGACACCAGGCCAGACAGCTTAAGTATCTGCAGGCAGTGATCAGTACCAAAAAACCGAGGAAAACCTACACCTTTTGATGTCAAGTCCATGGGAAGCCAATGGGAAGCCAATGTTGTATTGCATATCACATTGGCCCAGGGACTGATCACCAACATAAAGCCAACAACAACCATTTGACATCGACCGGAATGACTAGGCAGGCCAGAGCTCTCTGGAAGTATTCATTGACTCATGGCTTGTCACAGCTCATGCACCACAGTTCACTATGCTCACCACAAAACATGCAGCCATCTAGAAACAACCACATCACCTATGATCCAGGCATCTCACAGGCTCTGCAAATCAGTGTATCCTTGGGGACATGTATGTGAGATCCAGTCTATCAAGGAAACTGAAAACAAACAAAAAGAAGAATGGTGTACCTGGCAGGCCAGAGTTCCCTTTGAATGGCTTCAGTGACACAGTGGGGCTTGCAGCTCTGGGGCTGTTGCACAGCCCTGCTGGCCGCCCAAGATGCCCTCTGCCCTGGATTGCTATCTCTTGCAGCTAGCGCTATCATGTATGCTGTTGCAAAGGTATCACCAGCTCCGTTTGTATCTACTGCTGTCACCTGTGCACAGCATCACTGGCAGCCTAGGAAACACGTGATGATGATGATGTTGCTGTTGATGATGCTGATGATGTTGTTGATGTTGATGATGGTAACGACAAAGATTGCGGTGGAACCAGCATGTATCCTATCTGTCACAGGTCTGCATAAAGACCGACTGTAGTCAAATGTATTGGTGCAGATATTGCTGCTGTCACCTCTGTACGCAGAACATGCTTGGGTGAAGCAATGGAGTCAAGCCTTATTGTGACTGCCTGTCAGCTGCCACCTATCACATGTGTGCTGTTAACACTGGTATCACTTGTGCATGCAACCTAGTGCAATATCAAGCCGTGCCTATGACTTTGCCAGGCATTGCTGTACTCAAATATGAGCTCTTGCCATCTTTCCTGCCAACAATAAGCATGCTCCTTGCTGACAGGGCGGACATAGTTCACAAGTGCTATCTGCTTGAGTGACAAACAGGCAATGCAAATTATCCTGTAGCTTCTGTTATATGACAAGCTGTTACCTTGACAGGCTCTACTAGGCTCATGCCTCTGTCAGCCGTGAACTCGTGAGCCCCAAACTCGCCACGAGTCACGAGCCATCGGTCTGACTGGGCTGCCAGCTGCTGTACAGTGTCAGGTGGCCAGCTGTCTGTCTCCACATCAGACAGGAACACTGATGTGCGGGCACTCAAGGCATCCTGCGCACAGCAACAGCTCTGATGACAACCTAAGGGGGCAGTTGTGCTATGTGTGCAGGTGGGCATGCCCCATGGGCTGGTCAGGGCTTCTCTTTTGAGACCCATTTCTTGAGGGAGAGCTTGCAGACAGCATAACGACATCGTGCTGGAGTCCAGAGCAGTATCATATTGGACAATTATTCAACTCTACACAGAGTGTATTTTGTGACAGCAGGACTAAAACAATAGTAAAGCACTGGGAGATGCTGTTACAGCTTTTCATCGACTCTACAGAGGTAAAAGGGGTATAAAGGTGAAAGATTTAGGAGTTGTAGCCCTGGAAAAGGGGGAAGGGGGGGATGTGTGTGCATACCAAGACATGCTGGCTAGGGTCTTTGAAAGGGTACACCCGGCCTGCCTTGTCCAGCACCCTTTGTTCCCCCTGAGCCATAAAGCCTATGTTTTGCTTAAACCCAACCAGTCTGTCCCACCTGCCTGTCAAGGTGCAGATCCACATCACAGCACATTCTATATACTGTATACTGTATATACTGTACATGTAAATGCATGCTTGAAGCTCAAAGGGCCCAGTCCTGCCTATCTGGCTGATGGGACAGCAACGCCTGGCACAGGTTCAAATAAAACAAGTGCTCAGTGCAGCATCATGCATTGCTCGCAATAACACTGCCTCAGATGTTGCATGTAAGCTAGCTCAACATTGCATTGTTATGTGATGTCATGCAGAGGATGCAACTGAAGGCTAACTCTAGGTTCATGACTGCAAGCATACCGTGTTCTTGATGTACAAATGCTGCGGCATCTAAATCAGTAGGGGTTAGAGGACCCAGCAGGATTGTCTTGGCCCTCCTGCAGTGGTGTGGCACATGCTCCAGGGTCAGACTCACATTGGGCTGGGCTGTCACCCTCAGCTTACGGTGGTTACCTGTACTCAGTTTCGATTCATTTCATATCTTACAGCCTGTATACCTGTACATCTGTCTAGTGTCACAACACAACCAGGGTGTGCTGTGCAATACCAAGTTTGTCATATTGGTGTTGTGTGGGGGGACAAGATATGCAGGTCTTGTCCCCCCACAAGACCTGCATATCTTGTGGGGGGTATGCAAACACGGCAATGCGTTCACATTGTCTTGTGGGTGCAGCTTGTCAGAAGAAGATACTGTCAGCAACTGTTAGCTGATAATACATGCAAGCTCAAGGTGCAATGCCATTGTACTGGCTTGGGACTTCTGCATGTATGTATGCATGCATGCCAAGCTGTGTGTGAATCAAGAATAACTGCAGAGGACTTGATACTCACCCCACCAAGTATAGGTATGCTCAAATGTCAGTGTGTCCTCAGTGGAGACAATGTGTAGCTCATGTCCATCGAAGACTGTCAAGTTGGCATCAGAGCTGGCTGCTGTGACAATGCAAGACTTAACGCCAAATGCTGTAGCAACAGCAGCTGCATATGAAATTGCACCACCCTGCAGTTGTTTTGCTCATTGACCGTCTATTTTGATTCATGTGTGTGCTATGGGGAAAGTCTGTGGCGCAGGCACTAGCACTTACCAAAGCCTTTTTTTGGTCTACAATATCGATTGTCAAGTTGCCTACAAGCAGGACTGGGGTCCTGCAGTCCAGAGGTTCCTCATACAACACTGTTTTCGTTACTTTTGATTGAGCATTGAATTTTTACAGTTTGGAATGGCAAGGAGCTTAACCTGTAGAACTCAGTCAACAATATGGCCACAAGGAAAGCTGCAGCAGCTGCCAGCGTTGCTTTGCCGAGACGAGCTAGCATTCGCCAAGCCTTCGACCGCAGGGCACCTGTTTGCATCGTAGCCTGGCCCACGGGGCCCCACAACGCGTACCAGTACCAACCGTTTCCGGTTGTTAGGTCAACGTACGTTGCTATCAAGTTCCGTTTCGCAATACACAAATCAGGATGCTGCCAATCTGCCTGGCTCAAGCCTTGGGATTAGCATTACAGGATTACTGTATCGAAGCAAGCCCCGCAATGTACGCAACAACCTCATTGTGAAATCGTATGCGCATGAGCACGAAGGGCAGGGCGATAACCAAAAGGGGCGATTGCGAAAAAAAGTGGTCCTCAAGTCGCAGTTACACTTCAGCTCCAGTGTTGTTTGGTTCACAATCACCTTAGCCAAATTGTGTTCCTGCAACGCTCACCGCGTCAGAGCAGCAGTTTTTGCTGCCACATTCCGCCCTGGCAGGAGGTCGTCGTCAAGTGTAGAGGGTCAGATCTGGCAAGATGCACAAAGCGTTTCGTATTTTAGGAAATAGGGCTGTGGCGTTGTCGATACGCGGACGCCAATGCTGCCAAAATCAAGCCAATATCTTTGTCAGTTCGGCTCACAGCGATTTTCGTCAGGCACGTTACAGATTGCTTTTCGGTGTTTGCCATCAAAAGCTACTGTTGTTGACAAGGTGCCTGTGCACTGAGAGGGGAACAGCGTTCCTGGTACTTTTTGCATGCCACTAAAATTCTGCTGCTTCTGCAGATATCTGCTCCACTTTATCAGCAGCCCTTTGCACAACAGTCGTTCGCATCGAGCTCTGATACCAACTCTGAGATCGATCAAGCTCTTGCAAAAGCAACAGAGTCACATGACGCTCATAAGCTGCTTGATGTGAGGCTTGTGTCTGAGCAGGCTCAACAACCTGTCTGAGTGCATTTAAGATGTGTGCTCATCAAACCACTGGTGACAGGTTGTAGAGAAGTATGGTAAAGAGTTCCGAGAGTCAGATGTAATCAGCACCTTTACCTCCATTGCCAACTGGGAACACTCTTCTGGCAACAGTGACGTTCTGCACAGCAAGCCTTTCCAGACACTAGTAGGTGGGCAGACTGTATTCTGAGATTGCGTTTGCCTGTCTGATGCTGTGAAATCTTGCATGAAACCCCTTAGCTCTTGATGCCACATCCAAGCATCACACAGAATGCCAGAGTTGCCTACTGGGCATGTTTCACAACCTGGGCATGATCATGGCATTACCTTGTCTGAGTGTACTCTGTGATTCAGACATGGTGATCATGGGCCTCAAGAGATTTAGCAATCAAGAGTTGACTGATGTCATCAAAGCGGCGGGAACCCTGCAGTTTGATGATGACATGCTGCTGGACCGCACCTCTCAGCAGCTCATGCTGTCAGTCCACAAGATGTCTGCTGACGAGCTATTCAACTTGGTATACTGCCATCCTGTACATTTGCACATGTGTTTGGCTGTCAGCATCCTAACATTGCTCATTCTTGTTGGCCTGTGGATGTGGATACAACATCAAGTGTTAGGTCAAGTGCATCCTAGAGCGTCAAGTGCTGTGCGTGTTCCCACCTGCTTTGCCTTGATTGCCTGTTGTACACACATCACAACTGTCATGTCAATGGAACAAGTTGACAGGCTATGTCCTTACTGTCACGTTCTTACTTGCTTGCTGATTTGTCAGCACAATTTAAGTATGCTCTCCTCAATTGAAATGTCAAAATGTCTATTTCAATTCAGAAACGTCATTGCTACACTAGCAATATAAACTCAAAAACGTCTGGGGACACTAAAAACTTGTTTCCACATTATGGAGATGCAAATGTTGTAACAAGTTGGCTTTATTTGGCTCATTTGACCAGCTGTGTGTTGAGCAGGCCACAGGACTTGCTGAGCTGGAGCACAGTCCCAGTGTGATCTTGTTTGACAGCATTCAGGAGCGGGCAGGCAAGATCTCTGGGGACTTCGCCCCTGAGCAGAAGCAGGGCCTAGAGAAGGCTTACCAAAGACTGGAATATGACCATGACACAATTTCTAAAGAACTTCCTGATAAATAGATGCAGCCACATGGATGTCCAGCATGTCAAAGCTTTCCAACAAGTGTAGACTGGTGCAGGCCTCAGGCCTGCAATGTTGAACAGGCTGTTCAACATATTGCGAACAAGTTGCACACGCTAGGTCGTCACAAACACATCAAGTTGTACTTTCCACACCAAAGATATCTGCAACGGCAACTAAAAAGCACAGTCCCTTCATTACACTGGCTTCAATGCAATTCAGCCCTATGCATGATGAAGTGTTTGGGAGTGCTATTGGCCTCACAAGCGTTCTTGATAGTTTCAGAGCAACCTGGGGTTTGCTGTATCATGACACCTTATGTTGCCCGACCCAGCACACATTGTGGCACGACAGTCAGCTTCAATGATGGTTTGTAAAGAATCCTGATCTGCCAAATACGGTGTGATATCTTGTAAGCTGTCTACAAGCTAATTCAAGTCTCATATGTAGACACATAAGTGAAGTTGTGAACTTGATGCTATATTTCAAGTGCTGTGGAAGCAACATGTGTACAGTGCCAATCTCCCTGTGCACAAGGGTTTGTATACAGCCAGATACGTATCAGCCTCAGGATCCAGTCAAGGATGTTGTCCACCCAATGGCAGCCTTGCACTACCTGATTGCTAACCCAGCACCGGTAAAGTATGCCCCTCACTATTGAGTGCGTCAACCACAGCATAGACTATAGAACATACTCAATGCATGAGGACACACACAATGGTTCTTATGCAGCCAGACTAGCATTACGCAGGGTCAATCAGGCCCTGCCCCAGGTTTGTCAGCCTGAGTGGGGTTGACACTTGGCTATAAGCCAACCAGCCTCCCTCTAACTTCTAGCATTCCCAGGGTTCTAACTCTTAGATGCAGCTGCCACACATCCGGATGCACTAGTGCAGGTACTTAAACCATTCAGCTGTGGTCATATAAACCTGTTGCAGGAAGGTCTGATGGTTTGAAAACCATCATTTGCATGATGAGTATGTAAAAGCTTGCGTGAGCCGCAGGGAGAAGTTCAATGCAAGTGAGACTGTACACTTGCTGCAATGTCAACAGGTGATGCCATAGCCCCTGTGCCAATGTCACCACAAGCAAGGGCCTTTGAGACAGGAGAAACCACTTTCACTCCCAGTTTCCCAAGCTTGGCAAGATGCTCTGATGTGAAGGGGCTGTCCCACATGAATGTGTTCATTGCTGGTGCCACCTACATTAATCACAATAATACCAGTTAGAACACTTTCCAGCTAATGATGAGCTAGGTACATGCAGGACAAGTGCCGGCGCTGCCAGCCAAAATCTCAGCAATCCATTTGCATGTATTGTCACTGTTGCAAATGTCAACATCAGTGCAGCCTAAGCGCACTGCCTGCAAAGCCAAACAGATCACATTCATGCTGCAGAAACAGACTACTGTTATGATTGTAACCAGAGAGCCTCACCAGGAGTGGTTTGGAGAAGTCCCAGGCTCGCACAACACTGGTAAGGCAGTTGTCACAAAGGCCCTGGGCCATTTTGGCCAGCGAGTTGGCCGAGAGCGGTGCGATGACTAACAGATCTGCCCACTTGCGCAGATCAATATGCAGCACAGGGTCGCCCTTGTTCTGCCAAACATGCCATTCTTCTTCATCACCTGCAGAAGAGTGTCGTCATTCACACTGACGAAAGTGATTCTATCATGTGACATTCAGGCATGAGGCATGTGTCTGCCTGAAGGGTTCAAATGTGCCTTTGTGAGCGACATCGAGTTTCGACCAGGTCCTCATCAGCAGCTGCAAAGGAAAGCCCCTCACTGTTGCCTTGCACTCTTTGACTCAGCTGCAATCTGAGTGGCGTTACAACACGCACTGGCCAGGCATGCAAAAGGGCATGTACACATGAAATGGTTTGCTTAAGGCCAATGATAAGATGGTCTACTGGGTGCTGGTTGAATAAGCACATGCCAGCAGAACATGCCAAGCTTGACACGGTGATTTCATGGCAAGTGTCAGGACCACCTTGACTGGACAACCAATAGGGCAAGCCTTACCAAACATGAGTTGCAAAAGCAAGCAATACAACTTGTCCTCCAACTCATGAACAGCAGGCTCCACAAAGCAGTAAACACAACAGTTGCGTGCGCGTGAGCACAGAACAGGACCATTACCGTGTATGGGCTGCACAGCAGCAGGCAGCTCATATTCCTGAATGAAGTGCCTGGCAGCTTTTGTAGCCACAATCTTCACCTCAGCAAACGCTGCCAGCAAATGAGCAAGCTCCACAACTTTGATGGCGGCTACACTGCCACTGACACCAAGGAGGACTTTTGGCCGTATGAGGCCTTGGCTACATGCAGCTGCGTTGGAGCTGACACTCTGTGATGACACAGGTTGACCTGAGGCATGGCGTGAGTGCTGACTGAGATTCTGCAGGGAAGGCAGTGTGGCTTGAATACGCTAGGTACTTTGCTCTTCACACTGGTAAGTTAGTACTGCTGGACTAAGGAGAATGAAATCAGGTGCTGAGTCTTATGCTTCCAGCTTCAAAGTGGTGCCTTGGCAGGTGAGTGAGATTGAGGCCAAGTGAGATTGCAGCCTGGCATGTGGCCTGACACCCATGTACACATGTATACCATCATTGTGTAGGCAGATGCATCACTTGAGCAATAGCACAGAAAGATGGCCACATCAACACCCAAGCGCATGCTGAACCAGGCACAAACTGGGATGGGCAGGAGTGTGCCTTGGGAGGTGTGATGTCTGTGGCCTCGGCGCCAGCATCAGCAAGGACAGCTGCACCCTTGGGACCTTCTGCTGCCATCAACCCAGCTGTTGGAGCTGGAATAAGGTCATACAGGAGGTGTGACACCCCCAAACGCAAGCCTGTGTGTTGTGTTGCTGATCTGAGTAGTGCCACAGCTTTATCTTTGGTCTGTTGTCTGGTGTGGTGATCAACTGTGCTCTGATACTTGTTGCACTCGGTCCTCCTGGAGACTACGCTGTAGCTTTGCCTGAAACGCTTTTGCTTTTTCTCTGTTGATAGCGCTGCAATACGCATCAGGTTCTTGACGTGTCATCATTTGCTGTCTTGAGGACTGGAAACGGCAGGTTGTGCGACTGCTCACCTCTTTATTCTCTTCTCTTGGCGGAAACAAGCATCGAGAGCAAGTTTCTGCTCGTTGCAATGCCCCCAGAACTTAGCAACAGAGTGGTCTCGATGGCAGTCATTCAACGCCTCTATCAACTGCAGCCACACCACGTTTCGATCGTAGGTCACGTCAAGTCAAGCGTATGCTCCTGAGTTACGCGAGCATGTACGAACCTGTTTGCAGTGCGGATGTTTGTGAATGTGTAATGGCGGGTGCATCCGACAATTCAAAGTTGATGGGGAGCAGACGTGCGCACAACCGTGGCTGTATCTTGTTTGCGTTTTGTCTGAAGACATAACGCCAGCACATGCAAATCGTAGACCTGAGGGCAGTGTGAATGCTAATGCAGCTGTTACCCACACTCTGTCACCAATTGAGCATAGAGTTGCGAACCTAAGGCGGCCGCCCAGAAACAGCATCCATTATAGTAGTTCGTAGCATGGGACGGTAATCACTTACAGCAAGACCATTGGTAATATGTCATTATGTGCTTTGCTGCATATATGGCAGTCCCGAGGGCAAGCTGGCAGCGATGTCTGCTTTAAGTCAAAGCCCATATTATACATATAGCTGTACCACTGAATGACTGCAGTTTGTGGCACACATAATATATTACACACACATACATTCATCAAATCATCACACACAACATGACATTGTCTTGACCATAGCAGCATCCATAAAACGACTTTCGAGCAGAGCAGACAAGTTTGACAAGTTGTACAACATTGAAGCTAAGCCAGCCGTTGCAAAACCTTTTGCACTGCAGACTTGATGAAATCCACATCCAATTTGGTTGTCACTTTAAGCTCCTGGACTGTGCGCCCTGCCCTTGTGACTAAAACAAATCCATCTTCAAGAACCTCCTTCGAGATCCACAATTCTAGATCCTGTGGAAAGCAGACAACATGTTGCCGAACGCCACAGTCCGATTGAGTGCTTGCAGCACAGACACTGTCAGTGCTTGCAGTGCAGATGATGTTGCATCTGGCTGTCATCTCAAGAGCTGTGCAGTGCATGGTGATGTGTCTACTGCAAGTGGTTTGGAACAGCAGTACACTTATTGCAACATAACACAACAAGGTTCACCTGAGACACAACTCTTCTCTCCTCAGCTTGCCTGCCAAGCACGACAGAGTCAATGCCCTCCTCCTTCTCCAGCTCTGAACATATATCCTTAACTCCCTGAGGAATGTTTACTGGGACCTCTGTCACCGTGTCTCGCAAGTCAACTGAAAACAGCTTGTCCAATGTTTGTGTGAGCGGATCATCCTGCACAAACACAGTGTGGAGATTGTTGCAGATATTGCATGGTATGAGGTCCTGAAATCAGCTGCAAGCTGTCTAACATGCCTGTGCTGGATGAGGTAACATGCTTGAAGCATCAGAACTCAGCTGTTGTATGAGCATTGGCACCTACTGTGCATAAGTGACTGTGCTGTCAGCGTCATTGGCAGAGGCATACACGAAGGCAGATGTGTATGCTGCCCTGTTGCATGTCCTAGCAGCATAGAAGAGTGTGGAACAATGTGTTAGTACGCTGGACCTGAACTTCAGAAAACCATAGCTGTTGCAGAGAAGGCAGCCAAAATCTGACCAACAAGATGGTGTACATTGACCAAAGCTGCCAGGCACAGACCAGGTCAACATTTAGTACTGCAGACAGATATTACAGACAGGGCACTGCAGACAGCAACTACAAGACAGCACAGACAGACGCGACAGGTGTGACATACAGACAGAGCACAGCGCAACATCCTGCAAAACCAGTCATGCTTTGCATGATTACATGAAGCATCTTATGCTGGTTGGCTATGCCTAGCAAGTTGACAAACCCTGCTGCAAACACACCTCCATGAGTTTGAGAGAGAAATATATTCGCTGCCTCTCCTTGTCCACGGCTTTGATCTTGCACTGGATCTCGTCGCCTGGCTGCACAACATCTTCAGGCACTGCTACATGGTCCCAGCTCATATCACTGATGTGGAGAAGGCCCTGCATTGCATTGAAATAACTCCAGAGATGCAAAGTGATGTGCAACAGCCAAACATATGGACAGCTACCACGCTACAGGTACAACGCATTAACTGCTCAGTTCTACAGCAGAAACACATTGCTTTGCTGGACAGGAATACTTACGCAAAAGCGGCAGCAAGATTGTGCGTACACACATCGCTTATACACATCATATCCGTTCCTGGAAAATCGCATAAGCGCTGGATGGCGATGGAACATCAGCAGTAGCAGACTTACATGTCCGCCAGTGAGCTCTGAAGTTTGGGGGTCCTTGATGCTGACAAATGCGCCGTATGGCACCAAGTTTCTAACAACTGCATCGACAACATCTCCTGCCTTCAGTTTGTCCATTGCATCCTCCATTATTGCTGCTCGCTCAGACAGGATCATGGTCCTGCTGTCCACATCTACCTGCCAGCACATGATTGATGCATCATGCTTACTGCTGACTAGGCTTGCAGCTCTTATGTGCTGACTTCAGTGCTGCTGATGCTGACTGCTGATGTGTTGTGCTTCTGTTGAGCTGCTCATGCATCCTGCTGTTGCAATGTGCTGTTGCACATTGCGGCAGCTGTGCTGTCCACACAGGCGCACTTTCATGACCTTTAAACAATGTAGGAACCACACATGCATTTGCATATGCTGGACCAGGGCATCAGTATGGCAGATGAATATGGTGCCAACTGCGTGCTGAAAAATGGGTG
>JAABUK010011429.1_pt1 | contig 11568 bp, 14 predicted proteins | sample 5559141 | NCBI WGS metagenome assembly JAABUK01 (sample SAMN10711869, study PRJNA513367) | rock metagenome | isolation source: Antarctica rocks | place: Antarctica: Victoria Land, Pudding Butte nord | collected 2016-01-03 | reverse complement strand
GGCCGTACCCTTTTACTACAATTAGTTCCGAAACTAATTGTAGTAAAAGGGTACGGCCGTTGTTGTCAAGGGAATTACAGAGCCCATATGCGCATCCCAGACGCTACATATCCAGACCGACTGGGCCTCTCTAGACGAGGTTGTCAATAGACTGTTGGGTTCAAATCTTGTGGGGTATTTGGATTTGGGTATGAATTATCTGCCAGCTATCAGCTCTTTGGATGAGTCTTTGGGTGTCAAACAAAACTTTATGAAACTGGGACAGAGGCTAAGCTTGGGTTTGGATTGTGACTACTACACTGGCATTGCTGAGTTTGACCGGTGGGTTAAGAACGCAAGGACATTCAAGACAGAAGCTTATGGCATTACAGCATTTGCTGAGGACCCGAAAGAATCATGATGAACAAGCAGCAAGCACCGCAAAGGTCATTGGTGCAATAGCCTTGCTTGTACAACATGACCAAACACATATGTCATGCCTCGCACAACAGTTATGGAGCTTTGGTTGCTAGCGTCACAAGCGCTCTGCAACCTTTGCCTCAGGCTGCGTGTTGCACCAAAGTCGTAGTTGTGGTACAGCAAACTCAGTAAATAAACTTTTTCAGAAGCAATTGGTCACCGTACTGACAGTAATGCGCTCATATTTTCCACAGTTACTTTCCAAAGTCACTTTCCTTTGTGGCCACCATGGATATGCTAGCCAAGACATATACTGTAGAGAATTACATATGTTTTACACTGACTGCTGATCACGTCCAGTCTGGATGATTCAGATACAACCAATCAACCAATTTATATCTCCTGCCTTTAGGACTCATCAGAGGAGTCAACAAACAATGGTTGGGAAAACAATGTACACCAAGCACTACATGGTCAACGAGTTTGACAATAAAGCATCAAATTGCTGTAGCAGTGCTGTATTGACAAAGGGCGCTAGTACCGCAACGCCCCACGCTCTACACTAATCTAGCTCTCCAAAGTTCGGAAGCCAAGCTAGAAGTGGACTGGCCAAAACAGACTGTCTGTGACCAAAACAAGTCTTGACATGAATGCCTACCACATTGGGTTGGTCAGTAGCCAGAAAAGCTGCAACTGGAGATGAGGCCTAACGGAAAAGGTGGCTGTATTGCTGACATATGTGACTGCATGTGTGGCAGTCAAACATAAGATGATGTTCATCTTTAACTGAGCCAGACATGCACACAAAATAGACTCTATCCTCTCTGTTGCAATGTTCAATGTCTTTGCCAAAGCGACCTGTGTCAACATGTAAGCCACGGCGACCACACCTGAACCTACTGATCAATCTCCTGTGGGAATAGCATCTTTACACCCGTGAAGCCCACAGAACCCTTACCGTTGTGGTGGACAGCAAGTGCCAGCGTAGGCATCATGATATGCTGTGTTTGGAGCCCGTGCATGCATTTTGTCTGGTCTCTAAGGAAGCACATCAAGCACATACTTAGCTACAAGGCAGCTGATTGCCTGTCTGGCAAGCCTGTTGTGACCATAGAAGTATTGAAACGCCCTCATGGACGTAATCTGTGCAGCTAACAGAGCATTGCACCCAGCCGGCTCGATTCACTGTCTGCAACTCCTCCGCATTGCAGCAGTATCAATAAGTAATGCAAGGCAACAGGACCCAGAAGTGCCTGCCAGGAGTCATGTCCATGCTGTGCAATGATGCCTGTGCCTCTATATCAGGCCACCCTGGTTTTAGCAGGCTGCTTGGACAGAGCAAGTCATGCCGTTCTGGAAGTGTTGGCACTGGGGATCCCCAGTGACTTGGTGCAGAAGGCATGAAGACTTCCTGGGATCTGGCCTCAACAGACTGTGACAGCCTTGCAGCACTCAAGAATAACACTGGTTATCGTTGGGATGCTGCCCTAGGCTGGACGCAAGATAGCTAAGAAGACAGAGTGCAGGCGCATATCATTGCAAGCACAAACATCAGACAGGAGGCAGCAACATGACATGTCAGCAGGCAACGCCACTGCATGAGACCTTGCGTGAGACCTTGCGTGAGACCTTGAAGAAGACAGTAGAAGTCATGACATTGTGTCAAGCATGTCAGATACGCTCAAACATCAAGGGTTGCCTCATGCAATTGCCTTTGCCACTGGGTACAAGGGTGCCATAGACGTGATGCCATCTCTGTAACAATGCCAGAGGAAGCTTGATGTCATGGCACAAGCAACACTCCTCACCTATCATTTACACAGAGGTCATACCCACATGGCTGGGATAATCATCTCCTCTCTATTGCTGGGCGAGGAAGATTACCTCCGAGGGCAAGCCTGTCAGGATGTGGCAACATGCTCATAGCATGTGGCCATGACAACTCCAGCTAGATTGTGGGCATTGAGCTTCCATCATCTGCTTGTGTTAAATTCATGGACTCTAGCAAACCTGCATGAACAGGATGCTCACAGCTTGTACCTTGACTTTGCTTTGAGCGTTTACAATCTTTAGTTACAACAGGAAGACACCAGATGCATCACAAAGCAATGATTCAGCTACACAAGGAGCTGTAGATTGACCTGCGCCTCCTTATTTTGAGACCCGTAGCTCAGCTAGACAGCAGGCACAAGGAGGCTGCTCAAGCTATGTCTTGCAGTCACTCCGACTCACCACTATCTACACCATGACTTGTACATGTCTGAGCGTGTGCCATTGCCTGCAGACCTATGGCCTGTCCAATAAAATACACGTTGCTGATAAAAAGTTCGTTCCTACCAGGCAGGCTCTTGTGCAAATTGACCAGCCAGTTGAACTGCCGTCGGAGTTTTGTACCTGACCGTATCCGCATGTATGGCTCCGCTAAGCGTCTTCGCCCAACCTTTTGCACAGGCAGAGTGTTGGCTCATGCATATACACCATACCAGCAGCGCACCTGTTGTTTGTGGAAAGCTCTCTTTGCAACACAGCCGCCAAGGAGCGTCGATGCGCACACTTAAAGCAGGGTGCCTGACCCGACACACATCTCGACAAGCCTGGTGTCACAGGGTAGATGCAGATCACAGACTGGTAACCCACTGTTCTTCTCTGTGACGCTGTGCTGCTATGCGCTGGCCGATCAGGGCCAAATCTTATGGCACCTGTTGACTTGCTTGTGACACTGGTCCTGTTAGCAGTGGGAATGCTGCAGAGTGCAGTCCAAGAACAGGCTGCATGTACACACGGCATGCAATTCACCCTTGTGATGCATGTACCCATGCGCATGCAATTCACCCTTGTGATGCATGTCAACATGCCTCTATAAGTTAAAAGCTGCTTGCAAATAGCTGTGTCCGACTCTCATCAGACCACTTCATGCCCAGCATGCTGCAGAAGCCACCTGTGATTTGCTTCATGCAGATCTATTCAGCTGGGCAGAACACTTCTGTCAAGCAAATCCCTCAATGCATAGGAGGCCAACAGGATGGATCAGGTGTAACTGCAGAGGACAACAGGGTCAGCGCTTGTCTTGTGCATATTTTGCTGGACATGTGCCATTATTTCCCCTCAGCTTGTCCAAGGTTGCAGTTTGACAGTATGTTACGAGATGGACATGAGTGCCAAGTTTTGCACAATCTTTAGATCACATTTCACTACTGCAGGGTATGACTCCACTGCATCACGCTGCCAGACAAGGCAAGATTGAGACAGCAGAATCTTTGCTTTGCAGTGGAGCTGACATCAATGCACAAGACTTCCAGGTATGCCATGGGTGCATCCTCTATGCTTGCTGGTGGCTGCAGCACATCTGTGATGCCACCTGAGCACCCCCATGTCGTGATGCATCATTATAACATGTTCCCACTGCAATGTACGCATGTGCGTTCCTGAAGTCGTTTTCACACTTAGGACAAGGTGTCTCTGCTCATCAGTGTGGCCATGCAGGCAAAGGCGCTGAGTCGTCGGGGTTGGACTCCCCTACATTATGCTGCCTGGCACAACAAGATTCAAATGGTCAAGCTGCTTCTGTCTCATGGTGCACTGGTTGATGTAAAGGACAGCGAGGCAAGTTAGGAACATACAAGCTATGTTAGTCTCAAGTTTGTTTTGTGCTCCTGAGAATGTACCAAAATGTCTCCTGAATCAATAAGATACAGATCACCCTGCGAGAGATCATCAGGTGGCTGAGCGTATGCCGACTGCACACAGCTGGGTGCCGACTCACACTGTGGCCAGACCTATTTTGGCTCTTTCTTCCTTGCATGTGTTTGCAAGCATACTTCACCTGCATGTTGAGGCAAGGCTTGCTGTAGCTCTGCGCACTCCAAAGTATGACACAGACAGTTTTGCTTATGGTCGCCCCACAGTGAGGCTGCTTGTGGCACTTAGTACTGATGTTCTGACCAGGTTACTGACAACACTGGCACATCTGTACAACCTAGTTGGTTGGCTGAAGATGTAAAATCCTCTCTCTCTTTCTCTTGTGCTTGTGACTGGGAAGTCAAGGCGCCTTCATGGGTGCAGCTCAGACATGAGTCATGCTATGCATCATAAGCAGTGTATGCAGCGTGGCAAGCTCTTGAGGCTCAATGCGTATAGTGTTTGTGCAGGATGCAACGCCGCTGGCTTTGGCAGCACACAAGAACCATGCGTCATTGACAGAGCTGCTGCTGTTGAGCGGGGCAAATCCAGCGCCAGTCGTGCTCAAGGTATGTTTAAGCAAGCACACTGTAATGCAGCAACAGCTGAAGACTGGCTATTACACGTGCTTGTGCTGTATACAGCAGTCCATGTGCACCTATTGCTTGGAGAAAGGTACTTACACAGCTGGGACTTCCAGGCGTTTCTCTCAATGCATCAGTCAGTCAACCAGTCATTGGTTGTTTGATTGATTGTTTGACAAGGCATTTGCATGCCTCTACATCATGCGGTGCATGCGCATGGCAGAAACAGTCGGCGATGTTGCTGCTCATGTGTTGCCTTGTTGACTTTCTTTGCAAAGGTTTGGAGATGCTGCCTGCATGCATCAGACCTTGGCCTTATTTGCAGAAGTTGGTGAAGGATGATTGCAGTTTCAGCCACCCACTGCACAACCCAATTTCGAAGTTAGAGGTAAGCCCAAGTCTGCAGTATGAGTCCCAGCCTGATGGAACAGGACCCAGTTGTCTGAGAAGGCATCAAAGCACACATGATCTTGACGCACTGCCCAGTTTACATTCCTTGACTGCTGGGCGTCTCATACACTTTGCAGCCAGCTGCAGCTGCGTGTGAGTTACTTGTGCTATATGACTTCAGGGCTGGACGCCGTTGCACTATGTTGTTTACAAGAACCGCTCAGAAGTGGCTCGGCTGTTGCTTACACACGGTGCAAGTCCAAATGATGAGGGACCGGTGAGTCAAGCTTTGTATGACCACCTGCACATCTGCAGCTCTCGCCTAGTTCATGCACATCGCCAAGGCAACGATACCAACAATTCTGTGTCCCAAGCAGTATAGTCTTTATTGTTGTCTGAGCATGCCAAGGCTGTCATTCACACATCATGACCAACAACATAAGTATAGTCTTTCTTGTCTGAGCATGCCTTAGGCTGTCATTTACGCATCATGATCAACAACATAGCTGCTTGTGGTATGATGCATGTGGTGATCGTTTGCAACACCTCACGTCAGGGCTGTTTTAGCCTTTTGCAAACCCTCTCCTCTGTTTTGTTTTTACACAGATCAGATCAGTGGTGATGTCTGGTGCTGCGTGTGTGCAGAGAGGCTCTCCTCTGACGGTTGCCATCGACGCAGGCAACTTGGACATGGTCAAGCTGATGTGGAAACACAGGGCAAACAAAGAAGAAGTGGGTTCATTAAACCCTGCCTAGGCACACTTCCTTTGTTGCAACAAAGGCAATGTTGTTGAGCATAGTCAGCCCTCATTGATTGTATGCATGAGCTCATCACTGCCTTGCAAATCTGGATCTCACTGGGCAGCCCGGTATAATACTTGGCTTCTCATTAAATTGACGCAGAAAGGCGTAGTCTTTTCTTTTCTTTTCATTTCTGGATCTGCTGCCTCCACACAGGATCAATGCTGAATCTTTGAGGTGGTGTCCTTGGCTTGCCAAGCTGCAAGCACTGATCCCGCCCATTGATGAACCATTGTGTCACCTGCAAAGCGCTAGTCTGCTGTCGCGTTGCAGGGGACTCAGACCAAATGCACAGATTTTGCTTACCTAAGCACAGCCGTCTCCAGCAACCATGCACACATTGTGGAATATATGCTAGACGCTGGAGTGGATGCTGCAGACACCTCAGATGTAAGAGCAGCCCTCGGCAACTCTGAGTGTGCGAGAGGGTCTCTTGCTGGCAAAGAGCAATCCCCAAACTCATTTTCATTTTGTAACTTACAGTCTGGGGTGTGGAGCCAGTAGTGACTCATCAGATATCCTGGCTTGAAAGCACAGGTGTATGTGGTGTGCAAACTCAATCAGTCATCATCATCACTCACTCATCATCATCAACTCAATCACCAGAGCTGACTACCAAGCTCACCAGCAGCTGCTACAATACGCTGTGCTTGGCAGCCTGTACTGATTCTCGCCCTTGATGAGAGTGACAACTGCTCATGGCAGCGCTCATGCTGACATGACTCATGTGGTGCCTCTGCAGGGCTGGTCTCATATCCTCACTGCTGTCTGTGAGTCAGTACACTCTCTGGCTGAATGGCAACGGATTGAAAGACAGGATGCATCTGAGAGCCCTGATTGTGCCTCCACTTCCGATTTTGATGAAAGTGACAATGACAGTGACAATGAGCTAGAAGAGCTAACGCCAGAGGTAAGCATCAAACGCAACAGCGCCAACTAAAATAAGCAAGTGAGATGCGGCAGGCAGAGCTTTCAGTTCACGTTGTCACAGCAAGTTCATGTCGCTGTTGTGTATTGACAGGCAATTTAGTCTGGAGGCAGGAGATTGCACCGTTTGCAAAGTGTCCCAACACAACTACAAAATTTCATGCAATTAGGCACAGCCTGTGGAGCTTGTAGTGACACACAAACGCTGTCAAGTGTGGCCATGCAGGAGCTTGTGCGCATAGAATATGCAAAGCGGCTGAGAATTGTGCAACAGCTGCTATTGCGTGGGGCAGATGTGCAAACATTCAGGCCTTTCCGCACAGAAGCATCCCCCCGTCGTGTGTTTTGGAGCCCTGGCTATGTAGTAGCAGTAGGGACATGCAACCTCACATGCATCTTGAAAGAGCAATGTTCTGTTCACACAATGCTCAAATGACCTAAGACATTCACAATATGTAACAGTGCCAATAATCAATGTATAGCTTGAGGTGATGGTCAGCAGAGTTGCAAGCCAGCTTGGGATTTGTGACATGCAAGGCGGCACGGACAGGTTGCATATGAGGTGTGGAGGATGTGCAATGGCATGCTTAGTGGTGGCTGTGTCTGCTGCAGGGCCAGACTGCTTTGCACTTGGCTGCATGCAACCGATCACCAGACATTGTGCATCTGCTCTTGACACACGGTGCGGACCCCAATGCAAGGAACCCAGAGGTGCGCATCTGGTCTTCTTCATCACACGCACTTGATGGCAGCCATCCGCATACTACCTATGGAGCCTCTGTCTTGTCATGAACAATGAGGTTGTACTGGCAGATTTGAAGAAATTCGGTGCAATTTGGTGTCTCATGTCAGTGCATGTTGGCTCACAGGACTTGGGATTAGGCACACCTAGTAGGTACCTGGCAAAAACGATGAGCTGGACTGCCTTATTATCATCATTACTATTATAGTTATTATTATTATTATTATTATTGTTGTTATTGTTATTGTTATTGTTATTGTTATTGTTATTGTTATTGTTATTGTTATTGTTATTGTTATTTTTATTATTATTATCTTTAGAAGAAATTGCTGCATTTGTCGCTGCAACCTACAGCCTGTGGATGACGTTCCTGACCATGCCGACTGATTTTGGTGGCCCGTAGGGACGCACACCTTTGCACCGCGCTGCCTACACAAACGACCTGGAGTCCATCAAGCTGTTGCTACACCATGGAGCTGATGCAACTGCAACAGACTACCAGGTACACTGCTTTGATGAGCAGACCTGTCAACAGCTACTCACAATTCAGGAAGGTTTGACAGCACATAGCTTACTGACAAAATAGCGCTGCCGTGTATGTGTCACTGCATGGATGTCAGGGCCTACTGATTGATGCCCAGGTGACGAGAAGTGCGCATCTTGTCTGCTATACATACAATATTGTAAGCAACGTTTTGTGAATCACTATATTAATAAGAATAGCAGTAACAACAACAATGATAATTATCATCATCATAGTTATGATGATCTTCACGTTTTCCAGCTCACAATGAGTTAGGTACGTGCAGGACAAGTCTTGTCTGTCTAGAGCATATGTACAATCATATGCAAGCATCCATATTGTCCAGAAATATGTTACACATATCTTTTTGTTGATGACACTTGTGTCTGCAAATCTGCACTTCATTGCAGGGCCAGACACCCATGCACTCAGCTGCAACTCAGGATGATGACAAGCTTCATGAGCATTCATTGGAGGCTAGCTATCTGGAGATCAAAGAGCAGTGGCCCGACAGCCCTTGGATTCAGCACAAGTCACACAAAAATGTGCAACCTGTCAACCTGCACTACCAGCAGACTGTGAAAACTTTCTTGGCCCATGGCATGAACTTGTCAGCACAAGACAATCAGGTAATCTCATTTTGACAGGGTGGTTTTTTGGCCTGCACAGTCCCTTTGGTTACATCTCAGGGACAGTGTCAGTATCACAAACAGCTAGGCTGTGAGTTGATTTCATTCAGCAGTAGGTCTGGCACATGGTGCATTCGCTTGTTGCCGTGAAGCATACGGCTTTTGCCAACAGCCAGAGCTGCATGGTATTGCATTGCGCCCTGCTGCAGGGCCTGATAGCCTTGCATTGCGCTGCTCAAGACAACAATGTGGAGATGGTGCAAGCCTTGCTTACCAGTGGAGCAGATGTCCATGCCAAGAGCGCCCTGGTAAGAGAAAAGAATAGAAAAAGAAAAGAAAAGACTACGCCTTTCAGCGTCAATTTATTGAGAAGCCCAGTATTATACCGGGCTGCCCAGTGCCGCCTGGTAAGACATGCTCAAACACATAAGCTTGTCTTCTCTGCAATTTCATGCCAACAATGTCTCAACAGCTGCATAGATGTGTAAGCTCTTCTGTGCAACGCCATGTTGATGCTTTCTTGACAACACCACAGGGAGGACAGGAGGCTTCAAGACATTGCATGGTGTGTGAAGTGTGGTTGAGTGCAGGGCCGGACTGCCTTGCATTGCGCTGTTTGCAGCCGCTGTGGGGGAATAGTCAAGATGTTGGTTGTTGCTGGCGCGTATATCAACCAGCAAGACAACGAGGTACACACTTGGTTGGCAACAGCTGTGTGCTTGATAGGACCTTCCATCCCATGCATTCAATTAGATTCAGCTGACTGCACAGTCTGTTGTGTAACTAGCAGTGCCCTCTGCTCTTGATTGAGTGGCTGACTACCAATTGCACAAGGTCAAACAATGTTTTGTTGTCTGTGGAACATCTTGTCATGCTCACAGGGAGCCACACCACTTCACCTTTGTACTTACACTGATGGGAAGAAACCAATGTGGTCACTTGAGAAAACAGAGCCTGAAGATCTTGATGTCTTCCCGAGCACAAGAGCATGGCCTTTTAAGGAAACAGAGCGCGCAGACCTTGCTGCCTTCTTGCTCAAACATGGGGCAGATCCTTCAGTCAAGAATCATCAGGCATGCACATGAGCCAAAGTGTGCACAGAGATGCCTAGCATGCATGCTGTCTCGGGCTGCAAAGCCATCATTGACCAGTATGAGCAGCAGTTGCTGTTGCTCTGCAACTGTGCGTGTGTCAGCATGCAAGTTATTGAGTGAGCATGTCGCTATGCGCTGTGTTGCCAAACATTTTCCCGCTTTAGATCTGAAACATCTCCCCAATGTAAAAACGTGTTTTACTGTCCCTAGGCGATTCTGAGTTCAGAATTCCAGTGTAGGGTCATCCTTACACTGGAAATCTGACGTTCTTAAATGGAAATATAGATTTTGGGATTGGAAAAGTCTCTGGTTGCACTTTGCATGCACAGTGGCATGTGGCAACACCTGCCAGTACAACAACTGGGTTGCTGCATCCTTCGCTCTCTCTGTCCTGCAGCATGGACATGGAGCTGCCGCCACAGCTGTAGCTGCTTTCTGCCCCCAGCGTCATTTCTCATCAAAACCCTGAATTGTTTTTCAATTTTTTTTATTTTTGTCAGGGTTGTTTGATAGGTTGTAGGGGTTAGGGTTTTAGTGCTTGCTGCATTTTTTGGGTTGAGGTTCTGAGAACCGATGAGAAATACCGCTGGGCACTTTCTGCACTGTAGCTGATGTAGTTTGGCTTGCAAATCGCAATGGCTGCTCAGTCTGATGTTATGCTTGCAGGGTGACTCACCTGCTGACCTGGCAGTGGTCTGTGGGGACCCCAAGCTTGCAGATACTCTAAAAGTAAGTGATGCTCTGTTTGAGACATAAAGGTGCGCTCAGCGCAAAATTCTTGAGGAGGATATGCATTCGCACTGCCAACGCAATCATGGTTTCTGCAAACCAGTCAAAGACGGGCGCTGCTGTTCTCTATTGTAATTTGTAGGGACTTTGTAAGTGAACACCGTCATAGTAGAAAGTGTCTGAGGGAGACTACACTGCTTTTAGCAATGGTGACAACATGCTAGCTAGCTACATAACTGTAGGTGATGGAGGTTTTTGTCCGAACAGATGCCCAGCATTCAGTGATATAAAGCTTTGTCTCCTGACACCTGCTTTTACAGCACAGAACCAAATTGCCAGCAGGTGTGCGTGCTTTCTGCATGCCTCACTGTGCACTATAGCATTGACTGCCTCCTGGCCCGCAAGCGTTGGGCGTGCTCATCTGACTCCACCACAGATGGAGTGGCGTTTTAAGCTCCTTGTGTGAGCTGTTTGATGAGTGCCAACGATCAGACGGTAACAAAGTATAGATTCGTTGTCGATACATTGTCTCTAATGGCTTTTGGGATGCCACTGTGCTGCGCTGTGTAGTTTTACACACACCTAAACATGCTGACGCCCATTTGTGTCTTCTCTGACGACCCCATGTGTCTGTGTCTGATGCAAAGGTTCCAAAACCTGCCGGATCTAAACAAGGATGGCCTCTGCGCCTCATAAGCAATTGCGATTGGATCATAAGCAATTGGTCACTGTACTGACAGTAATGCGCTCATATTTTCCACAGTCACTTTGGAATTCCACTGTGGATATGCTGGAGCCTTCTTGTTTGACGAAACATACATATCGGTGTGTGAAATCAGTACTGAGTAAAGATCAGATGCTGATCAAACAACGTATTTGGGATGGCATGCTGCTTTTGGCAATCAAGTACGTTACACAGTAAGATGCAGAATGCCAAGAACGCCACATTTGTACACAACACACACACACACACACACACACACACACACACACACACACACACACACACACACACACACACACACACACACACACACACACACACACACACACACACACACTGTGGGTGACG
>JAABUK010011426.1_pt1 | contig 11570 bp, 23 predicted proteins | sample 5559141 | NCBI WGS metagenome assembly JAABUK01 (sample SAMN10711869, study PRJNA513367) | rock metagenome | isolation source: Antarctica rocks | place: Antarctica: Victoria Land, Pudding Butte nord | collected 2016-01-03 | reverse complement strand
CAGAGTGGCGGCACATGTTGCCCAGCAGGTTGCAGACACGTGCCCTCACTGCTGGCTCTGTATGACTCAACAGCTTGCGCAAGTGAGGGTAGGGGGCAGCCTTGGCCAGGGGGATGTAGTTGTCTCTATGCAGCCGTGCCAGCTGGCTGGCTGTCAGCAGTGCTCCTACCAGCACCGCAGGAGGATTGCTATCAAGGAACAGCCTGAGTAGGCACAGAAAAGCTTGTGACATTGCCGCTGTGACAGTAATGCCTTTCTAGCTAGATGAGTCTCATCAAGCAGTGCAAGCAACTGAGTTCAGCCAAAGTCCATGCAATCTAGAGCATCTTTTTGCCATGTATTGGTCCAGTCATGCAACGGCCTACACTTACGCATGGGCATGTCTTTCATAAGTTTAGGATGCAATCAGAAAGGCATGTGCAACAGCAAACCTGTTGAGTATGGGGGCTTCTAGGCCATGCGCTTGTAAGTATTGCTGTGCATGAGCTGGACCAGCCAGGACCAAGCGTGAAAGGAGGGTCAAGGGCTGGTTCAACCCTTCCCCTGATGTATAATTCAAGGCTGGCAGCATGTGCCCGACTACACGCCCCTTCAGCATCACCTGTTGACACACTCATCATGTCAGCCAGCAGTGCAACCTGTGCTGTTTCTGGTCCTTACAGACAGCATCTGGAAGCTGTTGCACAGAGACAGACTAATGCACTTATACATGCTGATGGTCGACTGTATTGGCAGCATTCCTCATTGCAGGTAGTCAACATTGTGAACCCACGTCAGCACAAGGAGATCATTCTGGTGAGGCCGACGATGCTTTGAGTATTGCACGGGGCAAATGTCAGGTAGATGCAGCTTGAGATTTTGAGTGGGGAATGCAGGAGAAGTGTGGTGCGCACACCTCCTGCACCTCCTTGACCAGCGCATCAGAGGCACCGCCCGGCAGAAAGGGGTTGTGCAGAATGGCTGCTATCAGCGACAGCATAGACTGTGCGTTGTTGCTGCCTTCTTCTTCTGATGTATGCTGCCAGCTTGTGACTGCTGCTAGGTGTTGAGGAGACATGAGGCTGACGAGGCCTGTCACGGCAAAGGGGCGCATCAAGAGCTGCCCACCTATTGCATCTGGCTGTACCAGAGACAGGACAGCCTGCAGCAAACATGTACTTTCCCACATGCAGTGAGCACAAAATCGATGGCAGCTAGCTGAGGTGCTAAGTCATTGGTTGTGAGGCAGGCATTCAGGCGTGTAGGGTGCTGGTTACAATTTGCACACTGAAGCTGACTGGTTTGTCGATGACTTGCTACTGCCAGCATCAGCTTGTAAGGATGATCTGCACACATGAATATCAGATGTACATGGCAGCTGTGAGTTGAAGACATGCAAACAAGCATACCTGAAGCATGGACAGAGTACCCCATGGGGTGAGCTCTGTGCAGGGGGATGGCAGGGAGCCTCTACCAGCAGCAGTCAGCACTTGAATAAGCGAGTCACCTAGCCCTGCGCATCCCCACACAGTTGTCAGAACCAGCTCTAGGAAGATCATGACGTCATGCTTACTAAGGTCACCACATGAGTTGCAAGCCCGGAAGGCACTGGCTCTAGAGAGTCAACTTTGCACAAGCTATATCACACAAAGGCTGCGAATTGCTCCATATTTCAACACAGTACTACCGAGTAGTGCACATTGACCAGCAGGCGACAATGTGTGATATGGTGGAGCTTCTTGAAGCTTTGTCACGTGGGGATGGTTGCAGCCAAAGGCACAGAGCAATTTCATCATGGATCATATATAGTGGTGAAGGTATAGACTGACCTGCTTGAAGGGCAGCCAGGCCTGCATCACTGCTGGGCCCACACGCCAGCAGGCTTGTGAGGAGACCGGCAGGACCATCTAGCAGACCAGTCTGGCAGGAAAGCCCCTCCACCGCAGCAAAGCGCAATGTCTCAATGTCTTCTCCTGGCCACTGCAGCAGCTGGTTCATTCCTGCATATGCGCAGTCAGCCATGTCACTGCAGCAGTTTTGCGGTGCATTCCAGTGCACGATGCATTGGAGATCAGCCGCACATCTGCATGCACAAGTGCAATTAGGCATTGGCGCAATAAGTACCTTTCAGCTGGCTGAAAGCAGAGCGACAAGACAGGCAAATACTGCTCAATCCATTGGAGATCAGCTGCAACTCCGCGTGCACAATTGCAATCGAGTCGGTGCAGTAAGTAGTTTGCAGCTGGCTCAAAAACAGAGCGATGAGACAGGCACATATTGCTCACGGCACTGTGCCTTGTGTTGATCTGTGCAGCCTTTGCCGGTGTGCAGAGGCGAGAGCATCAGGCACAGAGAGGCTAGCAGGTGTACCTGCTAGGCAGGGCTCAGTCAGCAAGTCCCCTGGTGGAGGGGGAGCATCATGGGGTGAGCCTCCAGGTGACACAAGCAGCACCAATAATGCTGACAAGGCTTCAGCAGTTGCTGCAGCCGTGACCTGGTCAGTCTGCCTGGCCTGCAAAGGATGGCAGTGACCGTGAATGATGTTGAGAAAAATCAGGCCTGTGGTTGTGCTTGAGCTCAACTTGCATGTGCCAGTTTGACATCAACTTTGAACCTGTGTAGAACAGCTGCATGCAAGCAAACTGCCGCATGAAACAACGATCAATGCAGTTTATTTGTGGCGCATGTATTTATGTGTGGGTGTGAAGTCTCTGATGTCTGTTGAGCTGGCCATTGGCACGGGTGAGCAGGCAGGCATTGATCACCTGCAGATTCGGTGCAAGCTGCTTGAACATCTGTGTCAACTTGGCTTGGGGTATGTTGACTGCCCTGCCTGCAGCTTGCAAGCTGGTGTGGTGTCCAGCTGCGCCCCTCGCCAGAGCTGCCAAGCACAGCATGGCCAAGGCTCCATGTTGTGAATCTGCTGCATCTGTCAGCACCTGGACAAACATTTACACAACGACGTAGATGTATATGTTTGGTGTTGCATGCTGCATGTGTAATGACTTGTGCTTGCCATGCAGCTGCAGCACCAGGACAGTCTGTGCAAGACCAGGAGGGAACCAAATGGGACTCTGCATCTGGACACAAGAAGTCTGATTGTGACAGCTGCAGTGTTTGGGAGCCTGTGAGCATTACAGCACAGGGTGCTTTGTTGGCATCTGACCTGAGGGAAGGAGCTGCCAATAGCTGCTTCACAGGCAGCGGTGGACAGCCTGAGCACAACTAGAAGCAGATGCAAGCCCTTCTTCAGCATGTCTGGGCTGTGCAACAAGCTGCTGCGGATGCCTGACACACCACACCTGGTGCTTGCCAGCCCCTCCGCCACTTGCTGACGCACCTGCATGCAGACCACTTGCTAAGCATTGCTCAATGTTTAGACACGATCTGTACCATTGTGCCATGTCTTGATCTGTCTTGTGGTGATTGATCTTTTGGAACTTGCAATGGAGACCCACTACTCTGACAAACAATGAAGTAAGGCAGAGGCCAATGATGTCGCACACAAAGTGTTGTCCTGGCAACTGCTGGCGCACTGCAACAATGGCAGCAGACTGGGAGACGTGCCTTATTCAGTGACTGCAAGACAGCTGTCTGCTGAGCATTTTGGGTGATGCCATCTGCATGTAGCGCCTCAGCCAGTGGGAAGGGGGTTGGCTGCAGGCTGGAGGAAGCTACCGGGCAGTGCACCAGATCAGCCAGAGCACGCACGGCTGTCATGTGACCCTCACCACTACCTGACTCATAAACAACACAGTCAAAGTGCTGCTCACTCACCTGTCTCTTGAACAGTTTGCAGTTCTGACAAACACGAGCCGCTGCAAGCAGCAGTCTGCTCAACTCAAACAGGTGAGAAGTTTAACAGCAGGCGCTGGAGCAGGAGGAACATCAGGATCCTCCATTCAAGGGACGGTATGATGCAGTGTAGCCAGCAAGCCTCCCATTGCCAGGCTTGCCTGGAAAAAAGAAGAAGAAAAAACTACGCCTTTTGGCGTCAATTTAATGAGAAGCCAAGTATTATAACAGGCTGCCCAGGTCCAGGCTTGCATGCTTAAAGGCTATGATGGCTGACATGAATTCCTTCAGATGCTTCGGGTCTGTGTAGTGTGCAGCAGCACACGGACTTGAACTTGAGTTGCTCACGGCGCAGACAAATTCTGGCTGACACAGCGTGGCAGCAATGATGGTCAGGACATACTGTGTGCTTGACTGCAGTCTTCTAGGAAGCGGCATATCCTGGTGACCACTGAAGAGCCTTGCACAAACTTGAGGACCCCTTCAGCCTGTGCTGCAGCTGCTCCAGATGATCCACAGGCTCTCTGTAACATGTATGATGAAGAAGAAAGTCACAACTGTGTCAATGAATGTGAAACGATGTAGTATGAATGAGATCATCAAGCAAACCAAGCCATACTGGCTTTGCACATGCTGTAAACAGGAATGTGTCTACTGTCTTCTGCCAATGGTAGAGAAAGTTGCTGCTGGAGAGAGATAGAAGCTCAAGTCAAGCGCAGCAAGCCTGAAGCTGCCCTTGCGGCCTCTGAGGCTACACACATAGCAATGCTCAGTAGAAGCACGCCTGTGTGGTGACATGCCAGCATCTGCACATGCATCAGAACAATCACCTGTGCTCTAGCAAAGATGCGTGCAAGTCCGGAGCAGCCAGCTGTGGCCACCTGCCAAGCGCCAGAGGGGGGCCGGTGGTTCAGCAGCTCAGTGTACAGCTGCATGCTCCCCTCAAACGCCACAAACTGATCCTCCGAAGCAGCTGCACGTGCACAGGCAGGTAAATTCACTACAAAGCAGCTATGTTTGAGGAAGGCAGTTGCAGTCAAGGATGTTGTGTATGTCAGAGCTGAGGAACATGCCTCACGACAGATGTCAATTGTTTATGGAAGTTACACCTACGGTTGTCAGGACATAGTGAAGTATGATAAACAGGAAATGATACTAGATCTGGATCTCAAGCAAATGCCTGCTGAGCGTACAAATGTGGACTACAAACCTCAGACCACAGCAGAATGACATATCTGCCAGGCATACCTGCAGCTGAGTCCTCAGCTGCCACAAGAGCCTCTGCCACTGCTGCTGTCGTGGTTGCATTTACCGCCAAAGCTGCTTGCGCTGCTGCTGCTAAGGCACGCATCACCTGGCTGCCCTGCTCTGCTCGCCCTTGTGAGTATTGCAGCAGCTGACACGCTACCTGCAGCCCAGAATCAACCCTATGTTTTGTATGTCGCCCTGTGTATGCTTGAAACTGGTGTGAAGTCCTTTGGTACATTCGGTACAGCCTTGGCTGTGTCAGTCAGCAAAGCTGATCACAGACACCAGCAGGAGGTGATGATGGGGGGGTGTGGCTGACCTTTGCTGCTTTCCTGAGCTCATTGCTAGCTGCCCACTGGGTGTATGCGCTGCCACTAGCTGGCCGCTTCAGCATCTCCAGAACAGCAGCCAGGCGTGCCTTGTCCTGCCACAGCCTCTCAGCCCCTTCAGCTGTGCTGCAAGCCTCCTCAGCATCGCTCAAAAGGCGCACAAATGGGGAGTCTCTAGGAGATACATTGGCACCTGCTGTAGCATCTTCCCTGCAGTGATCACAGCTAAGTTATATATCACACTGATGGCTCTGAATGATCTCTCCTGCAGTGATTGCCAATAACTTACATATCACACTGATGGCTTTGCATGATGTTACTCAATACTGGCACCTGAGAGGAGTTTTGCTCAATGGTAATCAGCACCTTGAAAACAATGCCTATTGCAACAATGCAAATTGGGGGCTGTAGCAAATTTAATACAAAACACCTCAGGACTCTCAGGGTCACCTGCAGATCCAATTTGTTCCTTTTGATGCAGCATATGCCCAGCTGCAGATGCTACAAAGCATACATGTTTTTGTCCTTTTCACATGATGCTCAACCTATATTACCAAATGCATTTTACAGAGTTAAAGTAGGGGACCATGCCTGCTTGAAGGGGTCATTTGCAAATTGCCCATGTCTCTAGTCATGGCATCATGTCCTGAAGGCGTACGAGTATGACTGCCAACGCGCTGCAGCCCAGCAGTGTTGCCAGGCATGGCGTTGGAGACAGCAGCTGGAGTGTTCTCCTTGTCCCTGGGTCCTGAACCTTTGTTGGGCGAAATGGGCTTGACGGGTGAGGGGGCTGCAAGGGGGGCTGAAGAGGGCCCAGCTGTAGCCTCATCTGCAGTCATGCGCCGGCTGCGAAGCCGGTCAATGGGAGTCCCCGGGCCATGCCTGGGCGCAGCTGCCTACAAAAGCGGCACGCCCAAATAATCTGACATGGGTTCATGCATTCACTTTGCAGTTGCTTGAATCAGATACTACTGCAGATCCCCACTATGTATGGCTGAGATGATTGTCAGAATCAACAAGCAATATGACAGTGAGTACAGAGGAACCAACTGGCGCAATGGGTTGCTCAGCATGCATGCCTACCTGTGCAGCTGCTGATTCCAGTGCTGCTGGCGGCGCAGAAGCTTGGCGTCCGCCTGCCAAACCAGCCTCTGCGGATGACGCACTCTGGGCTGCTTCTGCAGAGGCTGCACGGTGTAGGCGCCCAGGCTGCTCTCCCTTGGAGGTCTTCTGACCAGCTGCCTGCCTTTTTGGCTCTCCAGTTGATGGCCTGGGCAGCCCTCTGTGAGAGGGCGGCACAGCCTTCACATTGGGAGTGTCACATTTAGATGCTGCTGCCAAAACAACACCTGCACATGACCAGTCAAAGCAGCTGACGATGATATACCATAAAATGCTTAGCAGGTGAGCATGCACATGAAAGGCTGTCCTGTCTCTGGGCTACACCACCTTGCGCACACATAAGCAAGGCATGGCACATGGGCGGAAGGTTCTGGGCATGCAGCAGACGATGAAGTCAGATGACGACCTGCCACAGCACCGCCCTCCCCTTTCCATGCACGGCTCTCCTGTGCTGTGGCTGCAGCATCGGCTAGTGCAGCTTCCCTCTTCAGTCGCTCTTGACTGCTCTCCCGCACAAAGGGGTGCTCAAGCAACCCAGGCCAGCCCAGTCTGTCTCCAGGCCTCTTGTTCAGCAAGCCCTGAGCAGCAGGAATCATTGCCTCATTGCCTCTTATCCTGGACATGAACTGTGAGACGTGTCAAAAGCTTAATGTCTTGGCATGGCAAAGTGCATCGCCACTGTCCAGCTTGTGCGTGAGATGGCACTGTTGATGGCCTGTACCTTGAGGAAAGACTTGAATTCTGGTGTAATGTTGCTGGGATACTTCACAGGGTCTCGGACTATGTGGTGGATGAGGGAGTATATGGAGTTTGTGTAGAAGGGCGGCTGACCCACAAACAGCTCGTATAAGATCACTCCCAGAGACCACAAGTCCACCTGCACAACAAGCTCAGTGAGGCAAACACCACAACAAATTCCACGCTTGACAAGTGCACATATTTGGAAGCCTACAACATGACAGGAGAGATGAAAGACATGCATTGACGCGAGTGCAAGCTTTGCTACACAATTTGCTGGCATTTGGCATGCAACAGAACCGAAACGGTACTCTGCAGATTCATTGACATATTAGTGTACGACAATACTTACAGTATGATTATACGGCTGTTCTTGCACTAGCTCTGGTGCCATGTACAACGGCGTTCCCTTGATAGAAGTCAGCACCATTGTGTTACAGGACATGGCACGTGCAAAACCAAAGTCGCAGAGTTTGACGACCCCATTCGCTCCAATCAAGATGTTCTGAGGCTTCATGTCACGGTGGATGACGCGATTGGAGTGGAGGTAGTGCAATGCACGCACAAGCTGTTTTGCAATGCTTTGCACAGTTGCTTCTGGCAGACTCTGATCATCCTCAAGAATCTCAAACAACTCACCTGGAATCCAGTGACAATTTGTCTCAAAGTTCATTTCAGTCAATTTGTACAATATGGTTGTGTGCATGAGACAGCGCTAGACTGCTGCAACAGAAATGAGCTGCTAGCAGTGTGTGTACCATGCGCAAATTCGGTGACAACACAGAAGTCGGTCTTCGTCTCAAAAGCGTCCAACATCAGGATGATGTTCTCATGCCTCAAATTCCTCAGGATCTCAATCTCCTGCCTCAAGTTTCTGATGTCCTTCTCGCTTTTGCCATGTTTCATGATGAACTTCATGGCAGTAATCTGCCCAGTGAACTTTCGGCGCCCCTTGTAGACCTGCACAGGACCATGCAGTCAATCAGGCTCTGTCTGTCATGTCCACTGTGACCTTTGTCAGTCATGCCCGCCAAAGACATAAAATTAATATGCATATAGACCGGGCCGCGGTTAGATACCTTGCCGAAGGATCCTTCTCCTACTAGATCAATGACGTGGTAGTTCTCCATGAGAAGCTCGATCCAGTCCAAGGTGCAGCTCAATGTAATTTCAAACCCACATTATTTGAAGCTACAAGTTGTACCTTGCAGCCTATAGGAATCGCGGGCTGTCTCGACCACAAATTACACTGATCATAGGGCCGAACACTTTCGACAAGACGGCAGCGCCCAAATCGAGCTCAGCAGACTGATACCAGTGTCGTCGCCACACATGGCAAGTGTCTGCTGTGCTTGCGCTTCCGGCGTACGACGTCCAATTGATGCAACCAGCTCGGTCAAACTGTGTCAACTTCGTTAAAAAGAAGAGCATGAGGAGCACAGAATGCAGAGAATTGCCAGGAACTTTTGCAATTGCTACAGGCAGGCATCTCGCCACTCCACGTCTGCCATTTGCACGGCTCATTGAAAGCCCTACGTCAAGTGTGTGCCTGCATGCCTATGGCCTAGCCCCTTGGCAACGGAATTGATCATCAACATGTGCACAACTTCAACCTTTGCCTCCTTAGCTGGGGCGTGGTGCATGCCAATTAACAATGCCTCGCAGCTGAATATGCAACGGAAGGCTTGCTTGCATGACGCGATCAGCAAGTGAGCACAAGAAGCTGTCATGGAAATACTCACTTTTCTAGCCTTCTACATAGGTATATGCGCACAAAGCAATCGGCAACTTGTTCAAAGACTTGATAGGCTCACTCATTCTTATGACCAGGTGGCCTGGCTCTTTTCATTTTTGTCTCCCTGTTTGGGGACTCTTCAGCCTTCCGCGGCACACCTGTGCACTGGCTGCATTGGTTGTTCACCAAGGGCTGCTGCCAAGGCTTCTGGTAAGTGCTACTGCAGCCAGATTCATGCTCTTGGTCCTTGCTAGATTGCTTGACAATATCAGCTTGTGATTGGAGGCATCACAATCACAAGCTGGAGTCTTCAGGTGGCTGGTCAAGACCGTCTGTGGCAGAGGCGCCGAAACACAGCTGACACATGTCTCCAAGTACTGCTGTGAACAGCGGAACCCAGTCCTGCAGTTGTTCTATGCAACTCTCCTGGGAGTTTCATACTACCTATACTGCAGAGATGTGTTCTCCCTGCTACCACTTCCGCTCGCTCCAATTTGGCATCAGTAAGTTGTGACTGAACATTTGTTGTACCTTGCGCGCCCATGCACTCATGTTGGCACAGATCATTGCAGGGATTCTCTCAGTATCTTGTTGATGTGTGCCATGCAGGTGGACAGGGGCTGCAGTGTTAGGTATGTGCTTGCTCCTGATGGGCATTACAAGCTATGTAGACCCGGGCGTTGTGACCAAGGATAATGAAGCTTTTCACTGCTCCTTGTACGCTTATGATGATGTGATTAACATACAGAAAGATTGTGAGACCTGCCATATCAGCAGACCTCCTAGGTCAAAGCACTGCCGGATCTGCAACAGGTAAATCCCCAAGGGGCATATGCATGCAACATGCAAGAGTTGTTTCCTTTGTTTCAGCATCTTTCTGCTTAGTGACAGTGAATCGAGTGCAGCTGCCGCTGGGGCCAATCATCAGTGGTCTGTGCCAAGCAATGGTTGTCAGGGTGATGATGCAGGTGTATGGCAAGATTTGACCATCACTGTGGCTGGGTGAACAATTGCATTGGCCTGTACAACATCAGATACTTCCTGGCATTTTTGGTAGCCAACTTGGTCCTGTGTCTATATGGTAAGTCAGACATAGGCTCACCACAAATGGCCATGTCCAAACATCAATTTATGCTGAATAATCAGGATTGCAGATGACTAATTTAGGTCGTGTTGTGCGCTGCAGCCGTTGTGTTGCTCTGTATTGTTCTGAAAGGCCTTTTGGATAAGCATCACATGTGGCATGAGAGAAGGGCGTGGCAGACTGGAGGGCTGGCGCCTGTGAGACGGCCTGCTGCCCGTCTTCTGCAGTGGCTGCTGGTTTATTACTCTGTACCGGTGAGCTTCTGTGGTTTGCTTTGCGCTTTGTTTCCTCCTTTGCTTTTGTCCGCAAGTTGTAAGCTCACATAAGTACAGACAGCGTGTGCCATCAGTACTCTGTACGTACAGGGCACTAGTCGCAGTTGCAGTCAAGCTCTGACTAGGTGCTTGACTGCGCACAAAGCATGATCTTCTGCAATAGACACACAGTGAAGCAGAGCTTATCATCATCAAACACATACTCAGCGATTGTCCAACAAGATCATATTTCTTCATCCTAGTGCAGCTTTTGGTCTGCTCTGCATTCCTGTAGAGCACGGATGATCAGCTGGCCTGTTGTGCTGCGCAGGTGATGCTGCTAATCTTTCTGTCCATTGGAACACTGCTAATTGCCTGCTTCCTTGGCTATCATTGCTCTTTGATTGTCAAGGGGATGACCTCATATGAGACCTTCAAGTGGCAAGATTATAAAGATCATTGCAAAGCAGTGGCACAGGACTCAAGGTAAGCTAGTTTCACCAAGAGCTGGTGGTACAGCTGGCACTTTTGGTACGTTGGTGTCAAAGGCAGATCCGTGCTGTCATTAGCTGCTGCCATTGCAGACACCCTCCTGACATCCAGACACCCTCCTGTTGACTTTGCAGGCCTCCTGTATCACTCAAGTCTTGGCAGTTGTGGGCTCGCTGGGCTGAATCGCAGTCTGTCAAGAAGCAGGCAAAACAGCATATGGCACTCAACATCTACAATCAAGGCGCCTGGCAGAATCTGTCTGATGTCCTGTTTCCCAAACATGCAGTGGTTAGCAAACAAGACTAGAGGGGCAATGGCGTCAAATGCTGAGCAGATGTGACAAGTTTGGAGCAGGAGCATATCACAGTGCATCTGAGTTATAGCTGTACAGCACACTACCTATGCCATCTAGCATCACCACCACCTGCAATCGTTAAACGGTTGACTGTAACATACAGTATGTTACATACTAGTTCAACAGTGCTGCATACGATGCTGCATGCATCTGTCATGCATCTTGACACTGCAAACACTTATAAGGACAAGCATAGTAGCTGGCTTGTCGCGGCACTGTGACTTTGCGTACGGATTGGTGCAAGGTGTAATAATACAAGACACGCTGGCAGTCCAGCCTTGACAAGCTTGCATCTAAGACGGCAAATATGGTATGCGCAAGTCTGTTCCGGATGGCGTTGTTTTATGTGAATTAGGAAGAGTCCCATTGCAATTATATTGGCAAAAAATGTTACTGAAGTATGTTAGCAGGATCAGCGAGTTACCCTCTGACAGGCTGG
>JAABUK010011425.1_pt1 | contig 11570 bp, 11 predicted proteins | sample 5559141 | NCBI WGS metagenome assembly JAABUK01 (sample SAMN10711869, study PRJNA513367) | rock metagenome | isolation source: Antarctica rocks | place: Antarctica: Victoria Land, Pudding Butte nord | collected 2016-01-03 | reverse complement strand
AGCCACTTCGATCTGCCGCAACAGGTTCACCACCTGCTCAGGCTGGTACTTCTTCCCTCGTCCCATACGCTCTCCTTGTCCAGTGTGTCTCTTCTACACTGGTACAAATCAAGCCAGGCACTCCACTACCGATTCGATAAAAGCTTTTAGAACAGATGGAAGCCTGATCGCCCTCTTTGGTTTCATAACCCAAAGGCAACGGCCGAATGTGGTTGAACTCGCCCGTCCTCCCTTCCGTATACGTTGTCGCCGAACGACGGCCACTGCTGTCCTTGTGGTGTTTGCGTGGGTATGCGTGCAATGGACCTAAGTCGAATGGTGTTATTTGAGAGATCGCCAGTTACGCGGACATTCTCAGCGGCAAACTTAGCAGCCCTAGACTGAGGCTCCAGCGTATAAAGGTGATTCCGTGCCAGAGACGCTTAATGAAAGCATCCGGCCAGACCAATGCAGCAGACCTTGCTGAACGAGACGAATGGCTTTGTCTTCCCGAAATCATGGTCTCGATCTCAACACTGCAGCTGACGTATGCGTCAGGTTGGACTCGGTCATTGACCACAATCACGCTAGTAGGACCGGCAAGTTCATCCAGATCAGGGTCTGAGGGCAATTGTTAGCTGAAGAAGCGTCGTAGGGCGGCAATATCCTTCGAATCGTCGCTCTGCTGAGAGTGGAACGGAGAGACCGCGGCAGGGTCTGTCGATGCCTCGCGTGGGCAGGCTGAAGGGGGACTGCTCTCTACATTCGAAGGAGGTCCCATAATCTCATTGGTGGTGTTTCGAAGGCCGAAACGCTCCTGAATGTCGCGCGGCAAATGGACGCCTCGGCAGGCTCGAGTCACGGCAACATATAGCAGTCGAGACTCTGCTTCAAAGATGCTTTGCCTCTGGTCTTTTGGTGCCTTTTCAGACCGCTTGAAACCACCCTCGAAATCAGGATCCAGCCGCACGTAGTTCCACTCTCGACCCTTCGCTCGGTGAGCTGTCGAACAAACGACCTGTGCTGTGTCTTCCTTCTCCTCACACCGATCGAGCGCGGCGAGTAAACGACGCTCGCCGTGTTCCTGCACAAGGTTCACCAGGCTGCGCAAAGATTCTCCTCCCGGCTGAACACTGAAGTCCATAACCTCTTTCCAAGTCTGAAATCCTAGCAGCTCAGGAATTGAAGCGGCTCCGCCCTGCTTGATGCGCTCAACGTCCGTCAATAGGCGCTTGAGATCACGCGTTCCGCCAACCACCGCGCAGCGTATGTTCCGGCTTAAGCAGTTAAGAACATTTGTGATCACTCCAGAGTTGCTTCTGGCGAGAATGGCGTCAGGCCGTACACGACCGATGTGAGACACCATCGTCAAGGAACCGAGCAAGGGGGCTCTTGCCCCGAGCGTTTTCAGCACCACTGTGGCTGCAGATGCAATCTCAGGCCCGAATCGAAACGATTGCGAGAGCAGCACACGGTGGCGGGAGGCGACTGCTTCCATCGCGTTGACGGCACCTCGCCAATCGTAGATCTGCTGGAAGGGGTCCCCAACGTAGAGAATGGGGCAATCGAGGCTTTTTAGTACCCCCAACAAGACCGGGTTTAAGTCTTGGGCCTCATCCACCATGATGTAATCCGCCCTCGCCCGGGGCGTTGAGAGCGCCCACAGCTTGAGGTAACCGTCATGACCTAGTGGCAGACCGCCTTGCTTGTCCCGCATTGCGTTCCAGATAGCGCGCAGGTGGAAGACCGCCTGCTCGGCAAATTGAAGGATGATGCATCCGTTAGATTTGCGAGAGCGCCCTGCCGCATCATGTGAAAGGTCCGTGGCGCCTCATCGTCGCTCTGAAGAAAACGCCGTAAACCACCGAGCAGCGCCGAGGCGTAGGATCCGCGTGGCAGCAGTAGGCCGCTGTTGAAAGATACCATTTCAGGTAAGTGAAAAGCCTCTGCAATGCGGATCGCAGAAATTGGCTCTGTGAGCTTCCACTCCGGATAGCGATAGGCCTTCTTCACTCCGCGGAAAGCAATCGAGTGAGTTGTTGTGCAGCTTACCCGGGAGGTGAAGCGGCTGCGTGCTTCGATAGCGATGCTGCGGTTGAAAGCCAGGTAAAGGCCATGCTGCCGTGTATTTGCTGAAAGGTACTGCAAGGTGGTCGTCTTGCCGGTCCCTGCATAGGCGTCGATCCGCAAGCCTTCCTGTCTCTGAAAGAGACTGAAAGCCCGTTGCTGCTCTGGTAACGGCTTGAATAACGGTTTGATGGAACTGCTCCGCGTGACTACGGGGATTGTAAACGCTTCAGCACTGACTGGATCCACCGTCCGACGCATTCGCTGCTTCAGCGGAAATCCGGCTCGATAGGTGGCCTCCTTGGACCTCTGCAGGGCATGCTCGGAGGTCCACTTACCGCGGCTCGAAATCTGCTCTAGTCTCATGCTGCCGGCGGGGCGCGCCCATAAAGTATCCGAGGAGGCCCACATGCACTCCACCGCTGCTCAAGGTAAATAGACTTAGGCCCAAGCGAAGGCGAAGAGCAAGAAGTAGAGATCAAAGTAGCCACACGAAGAGCCGATGAAGACTGCGGCCGTCTACGTAGCTGTGACGGATCTGCATTTCCTTTTGTTAGAGAGACTTCATCGGTTTACATTCCAGAACACAACCTAAACAACTTGTGTTTTCTTCTGAATAGAAGAACATGGACGTGAGTTGCAGGTATTGACCCGAATGCCACTCCGCAGTTTGAGTAGTTGGTCAGCCTCGTCATCCTTCGGCTATGGGCTGACACTCCAACATTTACTGCAACCCCTAAATGTTCATCATCTGATGAATTATTGTTGGGCTAATTGCCGGGCTTCACCAATAGGTAAGTTGATGAAAGGCTGCGGCTTCGGCACTGTTATCGATGTCGTCGAGAGGTACCGTTGGCGTAATTGTTCGCGTTTCTACCATAGGTGGTCTTGGTTTCTCGGATCAGGGCGGTCTGATCTACACCTTCTTTTTCAATCATTTGAGCTGTTCTTCTCACCCTTGCTCATTCGTCCTGTGTCCAAGGGACATCGAGGCTCAACTGACCGTCCTTCCTTCAGGGCCTAAGCTCGTTCTGAAGCGCGAGAAAAAGGTGATCGCCCAGTTCCCAACAACAACTCCTAATATTGAGAAGTGAGTGGGCGGGTGGTGCGGAACCGCTCCCGATTCTTTATGGTCCTGAGAAGTCGGCTTCTCGTCAGTAACCGACACCGAGCAGGAGCGTGGAGATGCTGGTTTTGGGGAAAGCGTGGACCGAGGAAACTGTCCCACCCTTTGCACTGCTCTTGGGAGATGCCGGTTGAGCTAGCGTCTGCCACATTCCCCAACCCTCAACGGCAAGCAGATTAAGGTGAGACAGCCAGTCCGCCCTGACCACCCGGCTACCTTCTAGGTGCTCCTCTCCACCGCACATCCTTGCATCCAACCGAATACGCTGACCGGAGACACCCGCATGGACCGCCGAGACTTCCTCAAAGCTGCCAGCACCGCCGCCATCGTCTCCGCCTCCGCCCAGTCCCCATCCGCGAAGCCCGCCGTCAACAACCGGCACCGCCCCGAGCAGCCCGGCATGCCCTACCGTCAGCTCGGGACGACCGGCGAGCGCGTCTCCGCCATCGGCCTCGGCGGTGCCCACGCGGCCTCCAACTCACAGGACGAAGCTGTCGCCCTCATCCGATCCGCCATTGATCGCAGCATCACTTTTCTCGATAAATAGGCTTAGCGTGCTCAAATGTCCGTTGTCTCACAGGACCCCAACCATTCACCGTTCCCCCGAACTAAGCCATCCAAGTCTACCGTTCAAATTCCAGACGCAGATTACGCTTCGAACTCACAAATCTATCACCCACCAAAACCGAAGTAGCCCAGAGAGGTTCCACGCACACGAGCTTAGGAAAAAGGCGCTATAAAGCCAAAGGTGTGTCGCAAATGCTGCATCCTCACCGGAGACACTCCTTAGCACGTTGGAGAAGGCCAATCGCAATGAACCCACTCGGCAGCTGGTGTATCCAACATTGGGAGGGTCATCCGCCAAAAACAACGAAGACCAGACACCGGAACAGCAGACTTCGGTGTCTGCCGACGGGGTTGGAGTCGGCCTTCTCCGGCCTACGTCAGTAGCAGTTTATAAACGATTTCGCCAACGTTTTGCGTGGGAGCCCCAGGTCCTCCCTCGTTGTGGTGGATTCATTGTCGCCTGACTCTCTACGCTGGCGGATGAACTTGACCGTACATGGCAAGAGTCGTGCAGATCGCCGCTGTCGCGCAGAAGTTCCAGATGCGCGTCACCCGACCGAAGTGTCATATCGTAGCTCCTCAGTGAGGCCGAGTTGGACAGGCGGCGAGGAGCAGGTTTTCTAACTAGCGGCGGAGCGCAACGGGATACAACGTTCCGATGACGACTTCACAGCAGTACCGTCTCGCGAGGCTATCGAGCGGAGCAAAGGGCACCAAGTTGGCAATGTCGCGGGTCAGAGTCGACTGGTACTCCTTGACGCTCCTGCCAGTTGGCGTGGGTCTCGTGGTATCGATGAGCTTTCTGACCTGGTGGAAGGCAACACTCCTGGTGCTTGGCGCTTTTGTGGGGCGCAATTGCTTGCACGCCGGCTTCTATGCCTTATCCAATCTGTATCGGCGCGAATTTTCCAAGTCTGAAAACGCTCGCGGGCTAGCCAACTCCATTCAGGATCTAGAAGGAGCATGGTGGATCGACCCGTTGACCGCTACTTCTACGCTGGGCATGATGTTCCTTGTCTTTCCCCTATTCGGGCTTCCCTACCAAGCCTTCACTACGATGGGGCGCATGTTTGTCATGATTGAAGCTCTGAGACGGATGATGATGTCACCGGCTGTGAGAGCCCAGACTCGGCTAAGCTTCTGGATGAGCGTCAGCGTATACCTCTCGCCAGTCGCGCTCGAGCGCTGGTATCGGTAGGACCTTGATACCCTCAGCTTTTCGCCGCAAACTGCGATCGGCTTGTTCCAGTAAAATCTCACTCACCACAACCCGTTCTCCCGAGGAACCGCTTCGCCCATCCATTACTGATCCTCAGCTTACGTGCACTATCGGGCGGTGTTTGGTGTCAGGGATGGCTCGGCGGATAACCTCATGCGTAACTGGGGCTGTATCGCCTTCGCCTAGAAACACAAACTTGATCATGTTGAACACAGGATTGCCTTCCTTCCACTTGAAGTATGCGTGCGGAACGTTGCCGGTCCGTTGCTCTAGCTCGATCAGAAGGGCCGCTATAGAGTTTGCGACGACAGGACTCTTAGCATAGAGGATCTTGTTCTTACCAACGCGGCGACCCTCGACGCAGAGAGTGTGTTCAAAATCAGAACCATCGGTGCGGGTAACCTCAAAGAAGTAGAGATTTTCGTCCAGGGTGAGGCCGTAACGCTCGCGAACAAAGCGATCGGCCGCGTCAAGTTGTTCTTCTCTTTCCGCAGAGTGTGGCCTCGCCCTGTGGGCGATGACCCGGATGACCTGATCTTCGTCTTCCCGCAGCAGGGTGATTGCTTCCTCGGAAAGCTCGATCTTCTTGATCCGGAGCTCGGTGGACCGAAGCGCACGCGAGAGAAGGGAAACGCCGATGATTGTAAAGATAAAGAAGGAGGAGATCTTTAGGCCCTCGGGTCGCTCGTAGATGTTCAAGCTGGTGGTGTAAAGAAAGATGGCCGTAATGAGGAGATAAACCCAGCGTAACCGTTTCTGCCACAACGAAATGGTAACGGCGACGGCACCGGAAGTGATAAGGACGAGAACGCCTGTGGCGTAGGCGCCACCCTGAGCGTCCACGTCCGCATGAAAGAGAACCGTGACGAGAACCGCGACCGACATGAACACGAGTACCAGCGGCCGTGAGGCGAGCGCCCATTCCGGAGCCATGCCGAAGCGGGGCAGGTAGCGCGGGATGAGGTTGAGGAGACCCGCCATCGCGGACGCCCCTGCGAAAGCAAGGATGAGAATGGTAGAGAGGTCGTATAGAGAGCCGAAACCATTTCCTAGGTATTGGTGTGCGAGGTAAGCCATGGCTCGACCGTTCGCCGCGCCCCCTTCCGCAAAGGCCTTCGCTGGAATGAGCAGCGTAGTTACAAAGCTGGTAGCCATTAGGAACATGCTCATGATTACCGCTGCGGTCGCTAGAAGTCGGCGGGTGTTGCGAATCCGGTCCTCCATGTCCTTGCCTTTGATGAGCGGCATCACAGCTACTCCCGTCTCAAAGCCTGAGAGCCCAAGGGCGAGCTTCGGAAAGAGAATGAGGCAGACGCCGAGCATTCCCAAAACACTCGGGTGCTGCACGAAGAGAGTGCTTTTCCACCTTGAAATAGCTTCCGGGTGATGAAAGATTACGTTGATCGCGACACCGGTGACCACTGCGTTCAGGACCAGGTAGACCCCGACGAGGACTACGGCGATCCCGATTGCCTCCTTGAAGCCTTTCAGGAAGATGGCCCCGAGCCCCGCGAGAAGGATTAGGGTGACGAGCATTTGACTATGCAGCCAAATTGGGGCGTAAGGATTATGAACAAAGTGGGCCCCGGCGTCTGCGGCAGATAGCGTCATGGTGATGATGAAGTCCGTGGAGGCAAAGCCGAGCAGGACGAGAACGAATACCTTACCTCCCCACTGGGGAAAGAGCCGCTCGAGCATCGCGATCGAGCCCTGGCCGTTCGGGCTGGCTCCGGCGACGCGGTTATACAGAGGAAGAGCTGCGAAGAGCGTCACAAGGACGAGAACGAAAGTCGCAAGAGGCGAGAGCAGACCGGCCGCAAGGAAGGCTATCCCTGGTTGATACCCTAGCGTTGAAAAGTAATCGACGCCGGTAAGGCACATAACACGCCACCAGACATGTTCGTGATCTGGATGATCTTCAACCCCTTCAGGAAGGCGAAGGTCGGATAGTAACCAATCAGTAAAGGTAGAGCTTTGCACGGCACCTGCCTGGCGATGGGTGATTGATAGGGGGGATGCTGAGAACATCCCTCTATATCGTATACATAGTGGGTGAGAGTCGCGGAACTGAGTAGCTGCCGTTCTTAGATGTCAGAAAGGACCACACGTAGCAGCCAGTCTCTTGAATGAAACGAAGACGATCTCACTCACGCTTCGCGAAAGCACCTGGATACCTACGCTGACGATGGCCTCATCACCGGCCCTGGCGGAGATCCCCTTCGGCGACAGCGGCTTCAATATGAACTGCCCTCCTGTACAGCGTCTCAACTGACCCAACCAGTGAGGCTGCCCTTCAGAGAAGAGGGCAGCCTCGCATCTCCACCAGAAAACCGGCGGCTTAGCGTATTGACCAGTCTCTAGCCTTTGCCATGGTTCTCCGGATGTAGGCACCTCGTTTCAAAGGGCTGGGATCTCGGGAGAGGTAATCGTCTTCAAGGGCACGTTCGATTGTGTCCTCGGCCATTCCATCCGCAAAGGCGGCGACACCTGTGTTCAACCCGCTACACGCTGAAGCGGCAGGACGAGGAATAATTTGGCGGTCTGCGGGAATCGGTTCTGGAGCGAGACGGCTACCGTTGCCGCGTTTGTGATGCCTCGGGCTGGGGTAAACGCTCGATCATTGTGCATCATCGCGTGCCTGGCAAATTGTTGATGAGCCTGATGCTTTCGCTTTGTCCCGCCTGCCATGCAAGGGTCCATCGAACCAAAGCTGTGCTCTCCGCCATGCCAAGGTTGCTGTTGGAACTATGGCGGGAGCAGCACCCCGAAGGGCATGCCGCGTACAGCGGGGTGCCGGATCGCAAACTCGATGATGCGACTGATCTCGTGCTCGTTGACCCCACGCTCAATTGCGGGAACCAGGGTGCAGTTGATGTCGATGGAGGCGAGTCGGTCGAGAGCTTTCAGCTTTTCCGCCAGGATGCCGGGCTCGCCGTGGATGATGCGGTAGGTCTCCTCCTCGAAGCCGTCGAACTGGAAGTAAATGGAGGCGCGTACCCCGTTGAGTTCAGCGAGGAAGCGGTCGTCCACGGCGATGCGCTTGCCATTCGTGTTGATCATGACGTGACGGATTCCGCGCGCATGGGCAGCACGGACAAAGTCCAGAATCTGAGGATGGATCGTGGGTTCGCCGCCGGAGAACTGGACGACCTCCGGGTTGCCTTCTGTCGCAACCAGGTGATCCAGCATCTCTTCAACCTCCGGCAGAGAGAGCGAGAAGCCGGGGCTTGCATCCGCAAAGCACAGCGGGCATGCCATATTGCAGGCGCTGTTCACCTCAATGATGCAAGGCAGGCATGTTGCTGGTGGTCGGGACAAAGACCACAGTCGTGCGGACATCCGTCGACAATCTCTGTTGACAACCGCAGTGGAATGGTTCCCGACTTGTTGTATTTGCCAAAGGCAACATACGCCTGCGCGTCTCCGTAGACGAGCCCTTCGAACGGGCCGCAGGTGGGGCAGCGCTTGCTCATGTAGACCTTGTCGTCACGTAGCAGCATCTTGGCGTCCATTACCTTGCGGCACTCTGGGCAAATGCTGCGGGTGAGCTCATAGAAGACGTAATCCGCGTCCTTCTTCAGCCCCGGCGGGTCGGGCACTTCCAGGTTGAGGATGGACAAGGTGGCCTCTTTTTCGCGGGTGGCGCTGGCCGTAGCGCAGCCGCGAGCGTACGCTGAAGCAGCCAAATCACCTATGCGACGACCCGATCATACTCCGCCGAAGCGCGGTTTCGATGACTGACCAGCGCGGATCACTGGCAGGCACGCTGTCGGCGAATGGAATACTTCGCGTCGCAGGCAGTGCAAGCGGGACGCTGGTCGGGTTATACCTCGTGTTGCTGCAGGCGAGCCGCATCGGGTCTGCAGGGCGGGTACGGTCGGTACTCTCGGGGCAGTAGCGTACGCAGCCGAACTGCTGTTTTCCATTCCGCTCGGCGTGCTGGCGGACGCGTGGCAGCCGCGCTGGGTCATGGTGGCGGGCGCACTGCTGGGAGCGGTCGCGGTCCAACTTTTCGGCCTCACACACAACAGCGCAGTCTTCTATCTCAGCCGGGTCCTCGAAGGCTTCAGCGTCGCAGCCGTAACGCCACCGTTGCTGGCGTGGCTGGCAGATCGAACGGAAGGCGACCTGCGCGCCCGTGCGCGCGCCATGAGCTTCTTTGAACTCTCACTCCTGGCTGGCCTCGCCATGGGAGGAGTGGCCGCAACCCAACTGTGGAGTCACTTCCATGGCACGGCGTTCAGCCTTGTCGCGGTGGGGTACCTGTTGGCAGCGTTGCTCCTAGCGCTATTTGCCCGCGGCGCCGGAGGCACGGCGGAGAATAATGCTCTCCACGGCCTGCGGCTTGCCCTGCGGGATAGGCAGGTGCGGCGTCTGGCCCCGGTGTGGCTCTGCGTCAATGCGGTGACCGGGCTATGGCTGGGACCGACGCTCGCCTTCCTGATGACATCGCCAACGGCGCCGCATCGTTCGCAGTTCTTTGATGGTCTGTATGCCGCGGACCCCACACACTTCGGCTGGGTGCTGCTGGCTTATGCGCTGCTCTTCGCAACCGGCGTCACAGGCTGGAGCGTGGTCCTGGCACGGGTGGGTGTTCATCGCGCGATGCTGATTTCCCTCGCGACCATGTTGCCAGTGTGCCTGGGCTTTTACCTGGTCAACCATGCGGGCGGCGCGAGCAGCGGTTACCGCTGGACCGTAGGTATCGCGACGGCGTTGTTGATTCTGGTGGAGACAGGCTTCACCCCGGCAGCGCTTTCATGGCTTGCGGGCTCGCTGCATGGGGGGCTCGGCAAAGGCAGCGCCATGGGTATCTACTCTGTGCTGCTCAGCGTCGGCGCCATCGGGGGATCTTTGATGGCAGGTTGGCTGGGCAAACTGTTCCGCTTTGATGGTTTGCTGCTGGGAACGGTGTTGCTGGCAGTTGCAGGGCTTCTCCTGATGGCGCGCATCCCTCAGGACACTTCAGTCGATGCGGGAGAAACGAGCCTATGAAGTACGACTTTGACTTCGCCATTATTGGCGCGGGTGCCTCCGGCCTCATTGCTGCGGACTTTGCGCTCAAACTGGGCGCGCGCGTCGTGATGATCGAGAAGGATCGCATTGGCGGGGACTGTACCTGGTCTGGCTGCGTACCCAGCAAATCGCTGATTAAGGCCGCTTCGGTCGCGCATGCCGTGCGCCAGGCCGCGCTTCGGTGTCGGCGCAGAGTCGACGCCCATAGATATGCCACAGGTGCGGGCGTGGCTGAACTCCACCATCGAACACATTTATGCACCCACCACGCCGGAAGCGCTGTGCGCGAAGGGCATGGAGGTGCTGCTGAGCCTGGCCAGCTTCGCGGACGCACACACCATACTGGTGGGCGGGCAGCGGATCACCGCCAGCAAAGTTCTGATCAACACGGGAGCCCAGCCAAGCATCCCCGCCATCGCAGGGCTCGACGAAGTGCCGTACCTAACCTACCGGCAGATCTTCCAGAATGATCGCTTGCCGCAACGGCTGATCGTGGTCGGAGGCGGTCCTGTTGGCTGCGAGATAGCGCAGAGCTATCGCAGGCTGGGTGCGGAGGTGTCGCTAATTGCAGAAGCGCTCTTGCCCAATGAAGAGCCGGAGGCCGCCGCAGTGCTGGCATCTGTCTTCGCGGAAGAAGGCATCGAGTGGGTGCGTGGACGTGCGACGGACGTCTCTCACTCAGGCGATCTGTTTACCCTGACTACATCCGCAGGGGAGGTACGCGGCGACATGCTGCTCACCGCCACAGGCCGCGCGCCTTTTGTGGAGGGGCTTGGGCTCGAACGTGCCGGAGTTCGCTACACGGCCCAGGGAATCGAAACCGATGCGCATCTGCGCACATCCGCACGCAACATCTACGCAGCGGGCGATGTGCTGGGCGGCCCGCAGTATTCGCATCTGGCGGGGTGGCAGGGTTTTCAGGCGACGCGCAACGCCCTGCTACCCGGAAAGAGCCTGGGTACTCCACGCGCTATGCCACGTGTCGCCTTTACGTCTCCTGAAGTGGCCCGCGTTGGGCTAACAGAGCAGCAGGCACGCAGAAAATACGGAGACAAGCTGCAGACCGGGACCCTCGCCCTTACCCGTATCGACCGCGCAGTCAGCGAAGACGACACCCAAGGCTTCTTGAAGCTGCTTGCCCTGCCCGACGGCCGAATCCTCGGTGGAACGCTTGTCGGCGAACGGGCCAGTGAAGCGATCACAGAAGTCGTGGTGGCGATCGATCGCGGCATTAGACTGCAGCATCTTGCTGGGGTGGTGCATCCCTACCCAACCTACGCGATCGGTTTGCAGTTCCTGGCCACCGACATGACAATGCAGCGCACGTTCGCCAGTACCAAAGGCAACATCCTGCGCGCCGTCTCCCGGCTCTACCGCTGAGGTGTCTTGATCCTCGGGAAGGGCCGTCGTTTCGTGGTCAAGAGAGCTGATGCCGAGGGAAACGCTCTTAGCGCACGGAGATAGCTGCTCTTCTAGGAGCTTGTTGAAATAGCTTTTGGCCGGGATGCGATTGTTAGTAGAAGACGTGATTGGGGCGGTGGTGTGTTGTGCCGGGGCGCTGAGGTCCTCTCAGGAGAGGGGTTTTTGGACAGTCAA
>JAABUK010011424.1_pt1 | contig 11571 bp, 14 predicted proteins | sample 5559141 | NCBI WGS metagenome assembly JAABUK01 (sample SAMN10711869, study PRJNA513367) | rock metagenome | isolation source: Antarctica rocks | place: Antarctica: Victoria Land, Pudding Butte nord | collected 2016-01-03 | reverse complement strand
GCCCAAGCGTCATACAATGAAGGAAAGTGCTCAGACTACTGCAAGGACTACCATGTACAGCCATGCAGGGCTTGCACTACATGCCATTTCTGCAGGTATGCTTACGCGCCATTGCTGTTTGTATGATCAAATGCCCCAATCACCCAGATGCATTGTACAACTCGAACTACATTATATACACTGCATTGCTGCTTAAGCTGCAGTGACTTACATATCAGTGAACGTAACCCGCAGGGTCTTCAGTGCCCTCTCCTTGTGTTGCAGACCTTGTCAGCAATGCAAAGGGTCACCTCAACAGCTCATCCCTTTGCCTCCCTGTCACTGTTCTTTGCACAAAGCTGGGAACTGATTTTGCACAAAGATTGCCATCAAGAGCACCCTGCAACAACCTCCGCTGCAAAGCGCATATGGAACACAAGCACTGAACATGTAGTTGAATGTGCACAAAAACACACACTCAGCACTGCACTCTGCTCAGTGTGTGTCTTGGCATTGACTCTGCACTGACTTGGCAGGCAGAAGACCATTGACGAAAAGACCTATTGTCCTTGCTACAACTCCACAAAGCGCATTGTCGGAGGCAAGGGCAGGGGGTTCTGGTGTGGGTCGTGCCTGTACATCAGGATGGGTGAGAACATTCACGAGGTGAAGCACCGCAGCGATTGGCGTTGCCCCTGCTGCCGAGACATCTGCAACTGCTCAGGAGCCAACTGCCTGCGTGCCAGACGCAACCTGGCTGTCACTAACCAGCTCATTCATGAGGCCACCAAACAGGGCTTCAAATCTGTGAGGCTTGCTTTTCGCCGTGCTCCTTGTGATCATGGCTCTGCGCTGATGCTGCGACTGACATCTGGTGCCTCCTGCTGCCTGGTGCCAGGCCCCATCTATTGATTGTGTCAAACATTCAATCTTGAAAGTGTCAAAAATCCTACTTGCGTATTGTCAATGTCAAGAGCAAAATGCCCAATATGGGTTGTCACCTTAAAGTGGTCACTGTTACTCCCAGCTCTGCACCAAGAAAACTGTATTGCCAGCTTTTGTGCACAGCGCTGCCGTACACAGACAGTGACGTACCCTGGCAATGAAGTAAAGTATTGATGTCAGGCCTTGGACATGCTGTATGTGCTCACTGGCTGACTGCTTCCTTGCTTACGTCATGGGGTTCCTAGTCAGCCCGGAATAATGCTTGGCTTGTTATTAAGTTGACGCCTAACGGCGTACTTTTTTCTTGTCTTTTTTTGTCTGATCCGGAGCTTGTCGTTACAGGTGGCTCATTACCTGATCCTTACTCACCTGAGTGAGCAAGGAGGAGCCATGCCAATGATGGACATCACCAACATGCGCAAGCGCACTAGGCCCGAAGAAGAGGACCAGCTGGTAGACAACCCGGTCTTCAAGCAAGCCCGCCTTGCTTATGGCATCTCACAAGAAGCACGGCATAGGGCAGGGTATGCCTTCTGCAGCTGAAAGCTCACTTTGTCTAGCAATGAGGGTGCAAAAGTCTGCATGCTTATGACATTTCACAAGAAGCGCGGCAGAGGGCAGGGTATGCCTTCTGCAGCTGAAACCTCATTGTGTCTTGCAACGAGCAACAAAAGTCTGCGTGCTAACCCTGCAAACTTGGCTGTACCTATTCCAGAAGACTTGGAACAAGGCTTTTGCTTTTAGATTGCATGCCACTGCAAGCAGGCCATGGAATGGCACTGTTGGCATGGCTCATCGAAATCTAGCTGGCGCACGTGCCGCTCCTAGCAACTTGTGCGGATGCAGCTGCTGTCTGCCCTTCATTACACATGTAACAGTCTGTCTGAAGCACATGCCATGTACCCCATGTCGTATGGCAAACTGCCGTGACATGACTCCCTGGTAGAGTCAGAGTTTGCACAAGGAGAGGACAAACACAGGCAGTAGTACAGCATATGCACAAGCCATAGCAGCTTCTGACCGAGAGAGCCTGCAGTTACCGTTGGATGGTAACAGAGATGAAATTGACTTGCGACAGCGCCGCAAGTAGCTGTGGTCTGCTGACATGCGGTGCATGCTGAACAAAGACAACAGTAGACAGAACAGGCCAGATCCACCTTAGGTTCAGGATTTTCCCTTCCCCTTTGGGCTATGGCCTATGGTCATAGCTCCAGGCCGCCACCTTAGGAGGCTCCCATTATGATTGCTGAAAAGCGTTATTGTTTCTTTCATGCTGAACAGGGCCAGGTTTCATGAAACAGCAGCGCAGCAGATACGGAAGCAGCTGCAGCTTCTGAAGGCCGAGCTGCCTGTCCCGCCTGAGAATGACTCCAGCCTGGCCTTCATGGCAGCTGCCGGCTTTGGCAGCCATGTGCTGGAGGATGATCAGGATGATGGTGATGACCAATTAAGTATGTCCACCTGTTGCGCACACGCTGACATATTTAGGGTTTAGTTTTTAGGGTTTAGGATGATGATGGTGACCAACCAACAAGATGATGACGTGGACCAAACAAGTATGTCCCCCTGTTACACACCAACATATGCAAAGTGACATGTCAATTTTGGCAGCCATGTGCTGGAGGATGATCAGGATGATGATGGCGACCAACTGAGTATGTCCTTCAGTTGCACACTAACATACGCTGGAGTGAAATGTCAAGGTTGCATGTGCTGGGGCAGCAATCTGCATTGGTCAATAGCACAGGCAGCCATTCTCATGTGTGACTTTGCTGTAAGCTGTAAGCAACACCTGGTCAGCACTCTGCGGCCTTTGCCACAGTGAAGTTGCCTTGTGACCAAGCTTGACAATGCATGGGGCTGCTCGTCACCTGAGTGATGTTCCATGTATCAGCCAGCTTGTCTGTCCAGCATACTGTCATTGACGGGACATTCACCATGTTGCAGTCTTGAGAATGTAGCCTTGCAATTGCTTTATACAGCAGAGCTGAGCGGTATGGGCAGTTGAGTCATCCTGTGCCATTGTTTTGCTGCCCATTGCACTGCACAGAGCCCATCACAGACCAAGCTGCAGTCATTGGCAATCTTGCACGCCTTGCTGCAAGCATACAACGCACAGTCATTCAATCGGACAGCATACAGAGCTGCATGGTGGTCCAGCAACATGCATTTGCTGACTAGTCCCTCAGTAAATGCAATTACCAAGTCCAATCACCAGCAACTACTAAATGCCCTGGCACAGTGCTTTGATGTACAGTACATTGCATTGAATTTTTTTGGGCTTTCCTATACAGGTTCTGTGGCAAGCCCATCAAGCACTGGTCTTCAAGGCAGCATGGGCACAGCTGAAGGGCAACCCGCCCAACAGCATGGGAACACTTTGCCCTCTGGTACATCCTGGCGCAGTTCCTCTCCAGGAGCCCTGCCAGAAGCAGGCCGACCAGTGAGCGCTTGTGCATCTCATGAGTTGTTTTGCATGCGCTGCCTTTATGACCAGAGCCTTTGACTAGACTGATGCTGCTTCCATCTGGGCAGCCTGGTACATTACTTGGCTTCTCAATAGATTGACGCCAAAAAGTGTAGTTTTCTCTTTTCTGTTCTTTTCTGTTCAGGCTGCTTCCAGCATCTATCTGTAGCTGTTGTCCTTGACAGCCCCTGATACCCATGTCAAAACCTGTCAAGCAGTGAACACGAAGCATCACACTCGATGCAGACGTTTGGCCTGCAGCTTGTCCTGCAGCTGATGTTAAGCATATGTCTGTACGTGACACAGCACTCATGCAGCATTGATGCCATACTAAACTCTCGCGCACAATGTATGTATGAGGACATGCAAGCTTCCAGGCGTACCTGGCAGACCTGCATATCTGCTGCTATGGAGGCTGGCTACCACATCATGCTCACAGTCATGGCACAGCACAGTGTCAGATTTGTCAGACCAACTGTGCTGTGCTGTGCTGTGCTGGCTGTGCTGTGCTGTGCTGTGCTGTGCTGTGCTGTGCTCTGCTGTGCTCTGCTGTGCTGTGCTGTGCTGAACATGCTGGGCAGTATGGGACGTCTATCCTCCTAAGCCTGGCACTTAGCTTGTAAAAGTTCAAAGCCACTACGTGACTTACATTGAGACTGTCATTGTACATGTTGGTTTGACACTTCAGCTGCTGCATACTTGTGCTGCAGGGCTCAGCTAGAAGTGCAGGTCTGCCAGGGGAAGCACGCAGGGAAGGCTCTGGCATACATCAGGAGGGTCACTTCATGACTCAGGTCACAACAACTGCATTCCATGCATCTGGTCTCATGGCAGAATCCTGCAGCCTGCATGCCTGCAACACTTTCCTGGCTGCTCATTTTCAGCCCTGCAGAACTGCCGTCTGGTGCCTGTTTGAGCCAAAATGCTGCAGAAAAGGAAATGCTGTTGCTGAGATTTTGCTGCCAACAGCAGGACACTTACACATGACCAGAAAATGTCTGAAGCAGCAAAGCTGCTTTGCAGGAGAAGCCCCTTGCCCTGTTGTTCAGTATGGGATGCTGGCCTGTTTGCATTGCCATCACGAAACAAGCAAATACATACTGCTTGCAACAGCAATTGCTTACTATTCTGCTTCACATGTACATGCAGGACGGCATGGAAGTGCCCGGGACCAGCTTTGCAGCCTTTGCTTGGGGATTCGCCAGACCTGCTGTCAGCAGTGCCTCCAGAGGTATCACATAAATTTTTGCAAACTTCTGTTGTCGGCACAGTTGGAAAAAGGTTCTCATGCTTACTGTCCTGCAGCAAATGTGTGCAACATATGCTGTCATGCATGCCTCAACTGCAAGCATGGACAGCCTTGTTCTTGAAGGTTTCTCAAACCTCAGCAACTGTGTACCAAAGCGGTCAGCAACAGAGACCATATGAGCGAGAGCACAAGAAACAAGGACAGTCACTCGGCTTGGTTGCAGCAGCTCATGGGCAAAATTGCAGAAATTGCAGGAACAATTCAGTGAAGAGCTGCTGATGCTGCAGCTACCTGACCCTAGAGGGGAAGATTGTATATTGAATGAATGAGTGATGAAATGGACAAACAAACAAATGAACAAACCATCAAGCAAACAAACAACCAAATAACGAGTCATGCATGAAGGAATGGAACAGTGAAACAATGACTGCATCAATGACTGAATGAACGATGCTTCAGGTGCTGCCCAGTCTCACCCAGCCGCAAGCAGCATGGCTGCCAGCACCAACTCTGGCATGCATGCATCTGCTGTACCTGATCCTAATCCAAGAAGTATGGGTTTCTTCCGGTCAGGTCTGATGCCAACCAACACGGCAGATTCCATCATCATTGACAGCACCAGTCCCTGGGATGGTCCTCATCCCGGTTTAGCTGCTGAAAATGCCAGTTTTGGCTCTGCCCATCGAGTGCGCAGAGCCCCTATAGGCATGGTCAGGTTGCCAGCTAGTCTGCTGGCACCTCGGCGCAGGGGTGTGAGACCCCCTAGGCCGCCAAGGGGGGTTGATGGGGGGTCCAGCAGGCAGCCTGTGTCTGACACACACAGGTTGGTCATGCAGACAGCATCCTTTCTAGTGTCCTCATGCACAAACAAGGATATTTTAGCCTGTGAGCTAAATTGCACAAGTAGGGCTCAAACTTGCTCCTCATCAAGACTATGGCTTGGTCATCACGCAAATGCATCATGCAAATGCATCACATGACAGACACATACTATGGGCTGTGAGAGGTGGCAGTGGATGTTGATGCCTGCACAGAATCTGACCTCCACTCAATCAGTGCACTAGGAAGACATGTGTAGAGAGTGAGCATTGCAGCAATGCAGCACAGGGACAAATCCATCTGCTGACAGGTCGGGTCATCATCAGCTGGAAAGCGCTATTATTGTTATTGTTGTTATTGTTATCTTTATTGTTGTTGTTATTGTTATTGTTGTTGTTACTACAGGTCGGGTGCACATTCTGATGTGCACAACAGTCAGGCAGGACCCCCTAGTGCCTCGGTGGGGTCACATGCCAGTCCCCAAGACCCTGCCATGTCTGGCTCGCATTTTATGCGCGCCGATCAGGGGGAGTCTTCTCACAATCATCATCACCAGCAGCAGCAGCAGCAGCAGCAAAGTGACATCATTGGCGTGACTGAGCAGACTGAAAACAACAGAGGCCTTTCTCAGTCAGGTACGCAAAGCCCAATCTTGAACAAAGAGATCTCTCTCTGCATACAAGTTCTGCTCGTTGAACATGCATTCAAGTGTCCAGCATATGTTTCTTTTTACACCGGGCCATGCAATATGAGCCGGCAGCAGCAATGACTGAACGATCTGCATGACAAAGCGCTGATAAGCTTTGAGAATCGCATCATGGCACTCTTTCTAACCTGCAACCACCAGTGACATCTGGATGAGGATGTCTGTGCATGTGTTCGTAGGATCACAAGAAGAAGCTTCAGGGTCCCTGTCACAGCAAGGCCACAGAACCAGACAACCAACAGAACCTGCTGCCATTGCCACAGCAGTCACTGCCTTAAACAGCTCTACAGAGCCAACAGAGACAGCAGATAACACAGCTGCCGGAGCAGGTCCACTCATTGGTAGACACGGCCCCCCAGGGGAAGATGCACAGGAAGGGGAGCAAAGTGCTGCCAGGGGGAGGGTCACAGAGGGGGAACAGGCAGAAGACAGAGTGCAGCAGCAGCAGCAGCAGCAGCACAGTGGCATGCTTGGTGATTTGCCTGATAAGCCTGGGCACCTTGCAACAGTGGAGCAGTGCCGTGTGGCCAATGGTGGAGTGTGCTGGCACCTGTTGCAGATGGCTGTCAGGGCCAGGCAGTTTGTTCAGAAGAGCAATGACGCCGAGGTCAGGTCCAAGCTGTCATGCAGGCCTTGCAGTCTGTACAGATTCCATTCCCAAGTTGGCACTAGGGCTTGATCTCTGCCATCAGCACAGGACTGCTTTGCTGACTTGTTCACAGACAAAAGACGCATATACAGATACTCCCAAATACTGACGGGAACAATTTGGGACACAAACATTTACATCACTTTCCCCTTCTTTGTATCATTTGCATTTGCGACGTCTTTCCTGACATATATTGCTGAAATGTGTTTTTGTCTCCTCAGCTGCCGCCCATAGCACCCAAGCTGTTGGCATCCATCACACTCTTGTACAGACTTCCTCATGCTGCAACGCCCAATGATTATGCTGATTGCCTCTTTGCAGATGCACGAGGGCTACAGTGAGTTAGTCAAGGGCTTGCTGGAGAAACTGACCCTAGATCACACAACTAGCGTCAGCATCACAGCCTTGGCTTTCAATCCAGCCCCAGCCAATGCTGAGGCGGGGTCCCCAGGGACCCCCACCCCCCATCTGAAGTCACATGCCGATCTGAGATATGCCATAGCTCTCTTGCTTCTAGCTGCAGAGGCTCTGCCGGAACAGGATGTGGAGTTCACCGTCTGCAGGCTGCTGTTCAATCAGGCAAGACATCTCGCGCTGTTAGTTAACTGATTGATTTGACCTGTGCCAGCCTTTGCTCTTGCATCAGCCAAGCAGGCATCAGATATGCCTCACCCCGATTCAGGAGGCCATACAGCAGCCTTGTTTTTATCACCCAAGGGTGTACAGTCAGTGTGGCACATATTGTGCTGTGTGCTAGTCCATTGACTAGAGTGGCAGCTTGTGTATCTCCCAAGCGTGATACTGTATTCTGATATGGCTTCTGAACAAGCTCCTGGCAGAGAGATGAATGTTGCAGTTGTATCTGTGGCCAAAGCTGTTTCTACTTCTCTCTTGTCAGTCTGATGTGTCCTGACAGAAAGCATAGATCCCATACTGCAGTCCCCACTGAATGTGAAATGATCTCAGAACACAGTCCCCACTTGCAGCTGCTGCATTGTGTATGGCTGGGTTGCAAGGTTGCAGGCAAGGCAATTGTCAAACAAGTGCAATGACCATTGACAAACTGCAGAAGACCCATGCGTGATGATTCCCAGCTGCCATTGCTTTGCGCCATGAGCCTGTTGCCTTTTGTTGCATTGCTTAAGTCCAGAGCTGTTTGCAACCCTCTGCACAAGGGACCGTGGGGTGATGCAGGAGCCCTTTGTGGACTTCATGAAGAGTGATTTGCAGGCCAGGGCCATGCTCATCAAGGCCTCCTTTGACCTCTTCACTGTCATGCAGAGGAGGGCCATCCAGGTCAGACACCAATTCATGCATTCATCCCCTCACTCACTTGCTCGCTCGCTCTTTCACTCGCTCACTCGCTCGCTCCCTCCCTCCCTCCCTCCCTCCCTCGCCCCCTCGCCCCCTCGCTCGCTCACTCGCTCCCTCGTTCACTCACTCACTCACTCACTCACTCACTCACTCACTCACTCACTCATGCATTTCATGCGTTTGTGCGTGCGTCTGTTTGTTTGTTCATTCAGTACATATGCACACAGACAAGTATCATGGCTGCTGGAGTGGATGATGATGCCTGCCTGGAATGCATTGCATCAGGGGAAATTTGCATGCATGAAAGCAGGAGGGATGGCTACATGGGCTGCCTGTTGATCCCTGTATGTGCCTGACCCTAGAGGAAGACACGTGCATGCATGCGTTTCAGCCTGCTGCACATATGTCTGCTGCAAAGAGAGCGCTTCTGAGCCAAGCTGGTGCACCAAAGCGTCACCACATCCTCGTCACATCGTTGTGCTTTCTGCAAGCAGTCATGTCAAAAGGTCAGGCTCTTGTGCCACATCTTAATCCGCACATCCTGCCTTACCCATCCTGCGCACAACTTGAAACACCCCTCTTCACTGCACTCTGCACTTGTGGCTGCGCAAGAGAACAAGACATGACCTATGCATACGCAAGCATGTACTGGGCTTCCAAGCATTTGGCCATTTTGATGAGAGGTGATGTGACAGGTGGAAGGTGTGTGTCGAGGCATCATGCACATGCTGGGAAGCTTGACAGATGAGTATGCAGAGCTGCTGACAAGGCTAGCTGTTAAGCAGGAGCCGCTTGAAATGGGACAAGAGCTGCATGTAGGTCAGCCCCGTCCCCCCCCCCCCCCTTACTTTGCAAGCTGGGACATTCATCAAAGAGCTGTATGTTGAAACGGTCAGAAAACAACAAAAAGGGGCTGCTTCAAGGCAGACCTATTGCAAGACAATGCATACAGAGTGATGCAGCCAGCCAATCACTGCTAATTTCATCCGTGACTAGTGATGGAGCATTGTGTCTCTCCTCATCTCCTCTGCATGCACATGGCTGTTGTTGGCTTGTTGGCTTGGTAGCTGGCTTCTGGAAGCAGTGCAGAGCCCGTGGCTGCCTGTGCACTTCATTGCACAACACCCAAGCCTGCCACAACAAGACCTGAGCGACCTCACCTGCCTGCTGCAAGCACATCCTGCTGATTTCAGAATCGCAGATCAGTGTCAGTCATGTGTTATATGACGCATGACATGTCCTTTCCAGCACCCTGCAGATGCCCACCCTTTGGTGGCAACTCCCATAGCATGTGCCTCATCCCAAAATCACCCTAGACCCTAACAAGGAACGCATCCTTACAAAGTTCTCAAAGTGGGCAGGCGATACCTCTTATCTTTGTTGTGCAACGTGGACCCAAGTTGGGGTGAGATACAAGCAATGGGGTGTCCGTTGCTGGTCATAGCCCTCTGTCATATGCACCATCTGGATGCGCTTTGCCTCTGGATTGGTGATGGCATTCGTTGATGAAGAAAAAGGAAGAGTAACAACCTACACCTTTTGGCTTCAACTTAATGAGAAGCCAAGTATAACACCAGGCTGCCCAGGATCTGTTTGTGAACATACATCATGCAAGTCAGCATGCCAACGTGTTGCCAGTCTTGAGGCTGCTGTGTGGTGTGGTGCAGGACCCTTTCACATGCCGGCTGCCACAAGTCTGGAGGAGATGAATGACCAGCTGGCCCTCCTCATCAGTCTCACGATGGTATGCTGACATCATGTTTTGTTTATCAGCATCAAGGATTGTGCAAGTTACTATGTTCATTCCGCTATAGTGCGCGTTGATCTTGCTTGAGTTGCTCTCAATCAGCTCCACACCCCGGACTGCAAAGTACTAGAAAAAGACGTCGCCCCAGTAGGCGACAGCAAGCTGAAAGTGCTCCTACCTCAGGGCAATGACGGTTTGCTGAAAGCACTGTCAGTACCAGCCAATGCAAACCTGCTGAAATCGCTGGCATTGCTGGGCATTGCAGGTCTGCTGAAAGCGCTGTCAATGCAGGGCAACGAGGGTCTGTTGAAGGTCTTCCTGCAGTACATTCAGAGGTGCTGCAGCAGCAGCAGTCCCCAGACAGCCGTTCATCTGCTGGGTCCTGAGTTGGCAGATCTGCTTCAGGGAGGAAGGGTTGTACGGGCAGAGGTCCGGCATGGTGCTCTGTCAGCCATCTATGCTGCCATGACTGCTGCCATGCAAGCTGAAGAGGTATGCTGCCATGTGAGCTGAAGCAATGACTGCTGCCATGCAAGCTGAAGAGGTATGCTGCCTTGACTGGATCATGCAAGCTGAAGAAGTATGCTGCCATGACTGATGCCATGACTGCTGCCATGCAAGCTGAAGAGGTAGGCTGCCATGACTGATGCCGTGCAAGCTGAAGAAAGTATGCTGCCATGACTGCTGCCATGACTGCCTTGCAAGCTGAAGAGGTGTGCTGTCATGACTGATGCCATGACTGTTGCCCTGACTGAATGCCATGACTGATGCCATGACTGCTGCCATGCGAGCTGAAGAGGTATGCTGCTATGCCTGCTGCCATGACTGCTTTATTGCAAGCTGAAGAGGTATGCTGCCATGACTGCTGCCTTGCAAGCTGAAGAGGTATGCTGCTCTGACTGCTGCCATGGCTGCTCATGAGGCATGCATCCAGCCTCTGCTGATGATAGTCTTTAGAAGCCGCTCTGTACAATGTGAAAACGCCTTATACGAGTCCCAAAACATTCCTGAGGTTGCATTCATGCCAAGAACTAAACCTAAAGAGCAGTTGCACACTCCCGGCTATGTGACAGCAGCATAAGTGTCATACTTCCGATGTAGGGTTTGAGATCAACACCCAATGCTGGCTCAGCTGTCTTGCAACAACATGGCCTCGAACCTGCTGGCAGCTTCCTGTCTAGTACCCAACAAATGCGTTTACTGCTGACTACATGCCATCAGCTGAAAAGCTGCTACTGGTCCCAGTACAAGCACACAATGACACTCTTGTTGTACTATATCACACAATACATATAAGTATCAGTGTTGTTGTTGTATCAGAGTAGTACATCAACTTATGTATAGAATATACGTTGCATGACAGCCATGCAGCAGATCAGCACCAGCACATCTGAGTATGCTGCTACTGACCTAATGTAATATGTTATGCTGCAGAGTGGGCAAGCAGCAGGGGACACAGGAAGCAGCCTGAGACTGCTTGCAGAGCATGTGCAAGCAACCCTGATGCAGCCAGTTGAGCAACTGCTGCTGGTTGATTACCCTCTGCGCAGCCCCCCTGCTGATGCAGAAGACCCCGGGCTTGCCTTCAAGCTGGATGAAGTCAGTGTCTCCTTAAAAGTGGGTGTACTTGCCAGCTTTCTGGGCTGTAAGAAGCTGATCTTGCCTCAAAGCTGGTCAGCTGATCATCTGCTAGTCC
>JAABUK010011423.1_pt1 | contig 11571 bp, 10 predicted proteins | sample 5559141 | NCBI WGS metagenome assembly JAABUK01 (sample SAMN10711869, study PRJNA513367) | rock metagenome | isolation source: Antarctica rocks | place: Antarctica: Victoria Land, Pudding Butte nord | collected 2016-01-03 | reverse complement strand
CGTCGCTTGAGGAGAATCGGCATCAGACCGCGCCAAAGGGCGCCAGGTCGAGGAATGGGTGTCGAAAAGTGGCTGCGAGCCTGCCGAAGCCGGGCCGCGAGGCTGCTAACATTGTGGGATTGCCGGGGTTTTTCATCGTTCCTCCTTGCGAATACTACGATTTTTCTGTTCTGCATGGGGCTGTGAAGCCGGATTGGCAGAACAAGAATCTTAGCGCCCGCGCAGCCGCTTGTCAACATCTTTTTTCATGTGCTCTTTGAAACTGCGCCGGAACGGTAAAAGTTGGGCGGCGGCTTCGAGAGATTTGCCATAGTGATGTTAGAAATATCTATAATAAACCCAATGAAAAAAGTTCCTACAGCGCCTGTGCGCCCCGACTTGAAACCTTTGTTGCACCAGACCAAGACGCAGGCTTTGCGCGATCGCCTGATTGCGCTGGTCGGCACCATGGAGCCGCACGAAAAGCTGCCGACAATGCAGAAGTTGCAGCAGATGCTGGAGGTCAGTCCGATGACGCTGCATCGCGCGTTGAGCGAACTCGAAGCGCATCAACTGATCTATCGACGCCAGGGTTCGGGCACTTATGTCGCGCCGCTTCCTGAAAACACGGATCGAGTACTCGATTCCGTCCCGACGATTGGCCTGGTTTACGACCGCGATATTTTCGGCGCGCAGGCTTCTCCTTTCGGTTCGATTCTGGTCGAAGAAGCGCGCCACCGCGCGGCTGAACACGGCGAACGTTTCAGCCTTTATCTGTCGGCGTCCTCGGGTGAAGACGCGCCGGTTCACGACGATTTGCGCGAAGCCGTTGAGCTTGGTCGTTTGCGCGGCGTGCTGTATGCGGGCGAAAGCAATCCGCGCGCGCTGAACTGGCTGTTGGAACACAAAGTCGCGGTCGTTTCGCTTTCTTATTTGCCGGTCGCCACGCATCGCGTTCAAATCGATCACGCCGAACTGGTGCGATTGGGCGTGCGCGCGCTGGCGGAAAAAGGCTGCCGTCGCATCGGTTTGTGGATTCCCATTGGCGTCGGCATAGGGCGGCGAGACAGTGAAAACTCGTTCCCCGAATTGGACGCGTTTCGCCAAACCTCGGAAGAACAAGGTCTGGAATTCGACCCGAAAGACGTTTGGCGCGAAGCCGAACACACCGATCAGGTGCCGTCTTCGGCGCGCGAAACCAACCAGGCGCAAGGTCTGCGAGCAGCGCGTGAAGTGTTCGGCAAGAAAAAGAGCGAATCGAGTACTCGATTGCCTTTGGATGGTCTGGTCATCGACGACGACATGATGACGCGTGGCGCTTTAACATATCTGTCGAAAAAAGGCGTGCGCATCGGCGAAGAGTTGCACATCGCGACGCACTGCAATCGCGGCTCGGATGTGTTGCTGGGACACGAAGACGAATTGTCTTTGATCGAAGTCGATCCCTCTGAAATTTCCGCCGCCATGCTTGAAATGCTGGAAACCTTGATGCGCGGCGAGAAACTGAAAAACGATGTGATTGAAATCCAGCCGAAACTGCGAAGTTAGAACCGCCAAGACGCCAAGAAGAGAAGAGAGAGGAATCGAGTACTCGATTCACTTTTTCTCTGAGGCCTCTTTTCTTCTTGGCGTCTTGGCGGTTCTAACTTCAAACCAAATCGCAGGCTTCGGCGGGCATCCAGTGGCGTTCCTGGCCGCGCCATTTCACGTTGCAGCCGATGGGATTGGTTTTTTCGACAGGCGGGTTTTTGCCCGCTAAAACAGCTTCGATGGCGTCGCGCAGTTCGTGCGTGGTTTCGGCTCCGGGCGTGCGCGGATTGTCGTCCATGCGACCGGTGTAGCGAAGGCGGCGTTCGGCGTCGAAGAGGAAAAAATGCGGCGTGCGCAAAGCGCCGTAAGCGAGCGCGACTCGCTGCGTTTCGTCGCGCAGATAAGGGAAGCGAAACTCCTGGTCGCGGGCGCGTTCGACCATTTTTTCAAACGAGTCGTCGGTGTGTTGCTCGTCTTCGTTCGAGTTGATGCAAACCAGGCTGACGCCGCGATTGATGTAATCGATTTGCAGGCGCTTGATGCGGTCTTCGCTGCCGACGACATACGGACAATGGTTGCAAGTGAAGGCGATCAGCAAAAAGTTCGCTTCGCGGAAAGAATCCAGCGAGTAGGAATAACCATCGACGCCGCGCAAGTCGAAGTCGGGCGCTTGGTCGCCGATGTCCAGTGTAAATGCCATAACGAGCACTCCTTTGAGATGTTTTGTGTGATAGGGTGCAGTTTACGCTGCGCTTTCCGGCTCGTGCCAGAAACGTCCGTGGCCAACGGGTTGTTAACTAACCGCGCGCGTGAGCAAGCGGGCTTGTCTCAGATTCATCGAAGTCCGCTTGCTCACGCGCGCGGTTGGTTAATTTTCCACAATTACCGGTTTTGCGAATGGTGAAATCACTGTATGATAAAAGCGCTTCTGCCAGAATGCTGGCCGTTCGATGAGTTCCCGTTTTGTCCTGCTCAATGTGGGTTTCTCGCCGTCCGCCGAACTGAACAATCTCTTCGGCTGGCGAAAATGCCGACGTCGATGTGACGACGGCGGTTGACATTCGCGTTTCGCGCAGCGACGCGGAAACCAAACGCACGCCAAATGTGGAAACCTGGCAAACCGATCAATATGGCCGCGTCGATTTGGCGGGCAAGATTTCATTGTGCAATTATCGCAAAGACGCGCTGCAAGTCGAAGTGACGCGCCATGTTCCGGGCGTTGTCGATGCCGCAGCAGGCGGAACGATCACGCGCTTGAAGGTTTTTGAAGACTCGCCGTTTGCGCCGTCGCGCGGTTATCCCGATTGGTGGCGACATTTCAACGGCTTGAGCGACGTCTCGTGGACGGTCAAACTGGAGCCTCGTAAAGACGTGAACCTGAGTTATCAATGGCACTATTTCTGGCGCTGATGAGTCGCCGCATGACGAATCGAGTACTCGATTTGGAAAATCAACGAACCCGCACCAATGGTTATGTAGAAGACTGTGACATAAGCCCGTCGCTTACGCTGCGGGTTCATTGAATGCACTAACTTGCGATGACAGTTCTTTTTACACCTTTAGGTTTGGCTTACGGTTGGTTATATTCGGCGATTCTGCTGGTTCGCCCGCAGCGCGTTGTCGTGGTGACTTCGCCGCAAGCCATCGTCAATTTGCATTCGGCAGTCGAGGCCGCGCGCTTTTTTCATTCGCAGTTCGAGATTGAAACGCACGTACTGCAAGACCCGCTTTCGGGTTTCGCGCAAGGCCGCACGCTGGCGCGGCAGATCGCGCGTGTTGCCGACACAAGCCCGAACGCCGACAACATCGTCAACTTGACGGGCGGCACAACTGCGCTGCAAGATTGCGTGCGCTCGGTCGCCGACGTTCTGCGCGCTGCAACAACCGAAGTGCGCGAAGTCGCCGTCATCGACCGGCGCGACGCCGACGAACAAAAGCGCGCGCCTTTAACGGTTGGCGAACTGGTCGAAGTGCCGCCCGCTTAATCTGTTTTCGAGTACTCGAATTATGAACGATGACTTCTTGTCGAACGGCAGCAATGATGGCTGGATGAAGCTGGGCGTAGCCGCAGAACTTTCGCGCGCCTACAACCGCGATGGACGGGACTTTTTCCAGGGATTGGTGTTAATGTTGCAAAACGCTTTGCCTCACGAAACAACGGTCGAGATGCGCGGCGGCTGGTTCGCCAAAAAAGTGCCGCAGCGCGTCGTTGTCAATCTGGGCGAAGATCGTTTGTCGCTGGAATCTCCCGAAAACGGCGCCCTGCGCGCCACACAAACTCACGTCGTGCGCGGCATCGCACTGAAAACCGAAGAGATGAGTACCGAGAAATGGTTGCAGTTGTTGGGCGCAATTTTAGAGGAACGCGCCCAAAGCAGCCAGGCCGCACGCGACGCTTTAGAAAAAATGGTGTGGTAATTCCGGTGCGCATACGAGTAAATGACACTCCACGCTCGAACATAATTCCGGTCACAGAACGAACAGGGTCTCACATCCTCTTATGGGCTTGCCACCCAACCGGCGTTATCAAGGGAGAGGAGTGCTGGATTCACACAGATCACCCAGAACTCGTTTTCTCCGAAAATATTCTGGAAATGAGTATTCACATCGACTTGAGCCAACAGCCGCAAGCGACCGCAATTGATCTTCAGATTGAAGAAATAGAAGAGTAAGACCAGAAATTTGAATAGATCATCACTTCCACCACGAGGTCGCAATAGGCGATTCATACGCACAAAGGATAAATCATGGAACCGAGCCAACACCTTTCGCCTTCAAGATTGATTGCGGCTCGTGAATATTGAGGGCTGACACAGAAAGAATTAGCGGAAAAGATCGGTGTCACGTCGATGGCTGTATCCGCTTACGAAAAGGGCGCTTACCAACCTACGAAAGATAAAGGTGTCGTTCAGCAAATTTCCTTCGCACTTCAGTTTCCCATTGGATGATTTTACGATAGCGACATTCACTTACTCCACTCTACAACACCAACGTTTCGTTCGCGCCGTCATATGACAGCCGCTTTGCGGGGACAAGCGACGCGAAGTTGCGACATCGCCGTGTCGGTAATTGCACCGGCACTGCGTCGCCGATTCAGGACGCCCACAGTAGCCTTGCCCAATTTGTCACGCGAAACTCCCGAAGTGGCTGCCACCTACATACGCGATGAATGGAAGTTGGGACAAGGACCCATTAATAATGTGGTGCATTTGCTTGAAGCCAAAGGCGCAATGGTATTCTGGACGAACATTGAAGACGACAGCCTGGATGCCTGCTCCTTCTGGCTCAACGAGCAGCCCGTCATCCTGCTCAATTCGCACAAGAGAGCCGGCGACCGTTCGTTGCTTTCTGCTGCCACGAAATCAATGGCGTTTGAAGTCACCCCTTCAGCCGATTTTGACCGCCTTTTTTCCACTGAAACGCCGCTGGAAGGTTTCTGTAGCTGCCTTAGTCCGGCGCAGCCGCGATGTTGGAATTCTGTCACAAGACCAATATGAACGTGCCATTAAAGAAATTGGATTCCGTGGCTGGCGTGTCCAAGAGCCTGACGAAATTGCTATGAATCCCGAAACATCTCTGCTTCACGAAAAGATTTTTGAAGCGATGAAAGCCAAAGGAAATTCGCCGAGCGACTTGGCATACTCACTCAATCTGAGCTTCGACATTTTTCGCTCGTTAATGCCCCTTGCTGCCGATATAACCGAACGCATAACACCAACTGTGGACAATGTTCTTAAATTTGAGGCACACACCAAAAACAAGCGCGACCAATTAAAGAGCGGATAAAGAAAACAACAGACTTCAAATAGTTCTTGCAATCCTCTCTATTTGCTGTTTTTTCTATTTGCTGTTTTTGTTGCATCCAGCGTGACCTTCGCCTTTGCGCAAGAACCTCAAACCTCCAACGTTCCGCCCGTTCCATCCATTGAAACAACGCCCGTTTCCGAACCGGAAATCGCGCTCGATGAACTGATGCGGCGCGCGTTGCAAAACAACCCGCAGCTTCCACTTGCGCGCGAAAACCTGGAAGCTGCACGGCAACGCGCCCGCGCTAATCGAGTACTCGATAATCCGGTCTTACAGGTCGTGCCGGGCTTTTCCGGCTCAAGAGAAGCGCGCAACGAAGAAATCATTCTGTCGCAGCCGCTGGATGTGTTCGGCCAAAGGCGCGCCCGCGCTGGAGTTGCCTAAGCCGAGGTGCGACACGCGCAGGCCGAAGCGACTTTAGCTGAACGCGCTCTGGTTGTGGGCGTGAAGAACGCCGCCAGCGATTTGTTCGCGGCTCAGGAAGCCGAATTGCTGGGACAAACCCGAGTTGAAGTCGCGCGCTTGTTCCGCGATGCCGCTGCGCGTCGCGCGCAGTTGGGTGATGTGCCGCCGGTGCAAGTGCAGCGCGCCGAGCTGGAGTTGCTGCGTGTCGAAAACGAACTCGAAGCCGCTCGCGCCGAACCTTTGGCGCGCTGCGCGGCTCTTAATAGTTTGGTCGGCCAAGCGCCCGAAACGCCGTTGCGCGTCGCCTTTATGCGCAGGGCGCGAGTACGTATCTCGAAGTGCTGGAAGTGCAGCGCACTTTGCGCCAGGTGCAAACCGAGTATTTGCAGGCTTTAGTCGGCACGCGCACGAGCGAAGCCGCCTTGGAAAGCGCGTTGGGCGCGACACTTGCCGCATCTCTGACCGGAAATGTCACTAACCCCAGCAACGCCGCAACGCCGCCTGATGTGGCCGCTCCGGCAACCGTGCCCGAAAGCGTCACTCCCACAAATCCCGTCGCGCCGCTCAATCCTCCTTCATCCAATTTGCCCCCGACGAACGCCAGTGGCGCCAAGGCCAGCAGCGAAGGAGGCCGCTAACCTTATGAATCTCGAAAAACCAACACGGAGTACTCGAAGTCTCGCGCTGCCCGCAGCCGGAGCCGCCATTGTCGGCGCCGGACTTGTGGCTTTTTTGCTGGGACGCGGCACCGCGCCGCCATCGTCAAATGCAACGCCAGCCGCGAAATCAACACATCAGAAAGAAAACGGCCACGAAGGTGGTGGCGAAGAGAATAGCGAAGGCGAAAAAACTGGCGATGAACATGGCACGGAAGAAATCAAGTTTGACGGCGATGCGACGCAAACGGCTGGCGTGCGCGTCGCGCCGGTGGCGTATCGCCCCCAAACGAGCGGCGTCGCTTTCAATGGGCAAATCGCGCCCAATCCCAATGGCGTAGTGCGTGTCGCTTCGGTGGTGCCGGGGCGCGTGATGCAGCTTTTTGTTTCGGTAGGTGACAATGTGCGTCAAGGCCAAACGCTGGCGATTGTCGAAAGCCGCGCCGTGGGCGAAGCACAGTCGGCCTATCAACAAGCCGCTGCGCGCTTGCAAAATGCGCGTTCCAATTACAACGTGGTTTTGCAACAAGCGCGCGCCGGAGTGTTTTCTCGCGCGCCATTGGAAACGGCGCGGCGCGCGCAAGTCGAGGCGCAAGCCGATGTCAGGGCGCAGCAAGTCGCTTTGCGTCAGGCGCAAATTGCGCTTGAAAACGCGCGGCGTCTGGCTCAGTCGGGCAGTTTTGCTTCGCCCGCACTCGAAGCCGCTCGCGCGCAATCGGCACGCGCTGTGGAAGCGTATCGGAGTGCGCAAGCGGCTTTGAGCAACGGCGAAGCATCCGTTCGCTCGGCACAAAACGAACTCGCGCGGCGTCGCCAAATCGCTTCGTCGGGCGGTTATGCGTCGCGGCCTGTGGAAGAAGCGCGTCGAGTACTCGTGGCGGCGCAATCGGCGCGCGCGGCGGCCACCAGCGAAGTTTCGACGACGCGCATCAATCTCAATCGCGCGCGTTCGTTGACAGCCGAAGGTTTGGTATCGCAGCGCGATTTTGAAGCGGCGCAACAAGCTTACGAAACCGCGACGGCGCGCCTCGAAACCGCGCAAGCCGACGAAAGCGCCGCCAGCCGCGAACTCGAACGCCAGCAGAAACTCGCATCGAGCAACGCGGCGGAAACGGCGGAAGTGAGCGCGGCGCAAAGTCAATTGGCGAGTGCGCGAGCCGATGTGCGCACGCGTCGCGCCGAAGTTGCCAGAGCGCGCGAAGAAGTGGGTTTGGGCAACCTTGCGCTGACGCGCGAACGCGCCAATTTTCGCGGCAACATTGCCAATCGCCGCGAGATTTCCACGGTGGAAGCAGGCTATTCGAGTACTCGAAACGCGCTGCTCAAAGCGCGCCAAACGCTGAGCGTTGTGAATGCGGCTTATGAACGCGAGGCGCGCATTTATAATCAGAATCTCAACAACATCGCGCAGGTTCAGGGCGCGCGCTCGACTCTGGTGCAGGCGCAAAGCGATCTGAAGGCGGCTCAAACCGCGCTGCGTTTGCTCAAGTCGGCGCCGGGTGGCCGCGCCAACGTGCCGATTGTGGCGCCGATTTCGGGCGTGGTGCAAGAGCGTGAAATCGCACAGGGCGAAGTTTTAGACGCCGACGCGCAATTGATGACACTGGTCAATCTCAACACTGTCGTTTTGGAAGCCGCTGTTACCGAACGCGACATGGCGCGTGTGCGTGCCGGTTCGCTGGTCAAAGTGCGCGTGGATGGCGTGCCGAACCGCGAGTTTGCGGGGCGCATCAGCACTTTGGGAACACAACTCAACCGCGACACGCGCACCCTCACGGCGCGCGCATTTTTGCGCAACGATGGCACGTTGCGTCCCGGAATGTTCGCGCGTGGCCAGATCGTCACCCGTTCTGGCGGTTCACGAGTACTCGTTCCCGCCGAAGCGGTGCAGGACATGGAAGGCAAAAAAGTTGTTTTCGTGCCCGCCGATGAACCGAACACTTTCGTGGCGCGCAAGGTAGAGATTGGCGACACCCAAAGCGGCCAGACCGTAATTACGAACGGCCTCAAACCGGGCGAACGGATCGTTGTCAAAGGCGCCTTCATGGTAAAAGCGCAGGCGATGAAAGCCGAACTGGGCCACGAGCATTAATTAAAGGAGAAACCCCATGATTAACAATCTCATTCGGTTCTCCATCAAGAACCGCTTTTTTATGGTGCTGCTGGCGCTGGCGCTGGGCATCGCGGGCGTTTATAACGCGCTGCTGCTGCCCATCGACGCCGTGCCCGACGTGACCAACAAACAGGTTCAAATCAACACCGTCGCGCCTGCGCTGGCTCCGCCCGAAGTCGAGCGGCAGATTACCTTTCCGATTGAAGTCGCGCTTGCCGGAATGCCGGGGCTTCAGGAAACGCGCTCGGTGTCGCAGTTCGGGCTGTCGCAGGTCACGGTCATTTTCGAGGACTCGAAAGATATTTACTTCGCCCGCCAACTCATCGCCGAGCGATTGGGCAGCATCCGCGAAGAGTTGCCTCCGGGGGCTTCATCGCCGCAGATGGGGCCGGTTTCCACCGGCCTGGGCGAGATTTACAACGTCATTGTCGCCGGCAAAGGCAACTTGATGCAGAAGCGCGAAACCCTTGACTACCTGGTGAAGCCGCAGCTTCGCACCGTGCCGGGCGTGTCGGAAGTCAACTCGTTTGGCGGGCTGGAAAAGCAGTTTCAAGTCGTCGTTGACCCGCAGAAGTTGCAAGCGCGTGGCCTGCACCTGCGCGATGTGTCGGAGGCTCTGGAAAAGAACAACGCCAATGCCGGCGGCGGCTACATTCGCAAAGGCGACGAGCAGCAATTGGTGCGCGGCATCGGCGTGATTCAAAACAGCGACGACATCCGCAACATCGTTTTGAAGGCTGAAAACGGCACGCCGGTTCTGGTCAAGGACATCGCCGAAGTAACGACCGGCGGCGGCATCCGGCAGGGCGCGCTCACGGTTAACGGCGAGGGCGAAGCGGTGATGGGAATCTCGCTGCTTTTGCTGGGCGAAAACGGGCGCGTGGTTGTCGAGCGCGTCAAAGACCGGCTGGTTTCGATTCAAAAGACTCTGCCCGCCGGCACGCGCCTGGTCGGCTTTCTCGACCGCTCCGAACTAATTGGCCGCACGCTGCAAACCGCCGTTCGCAACCTCACCGAAGGCGGCTTGCTGGTTATCGGAGTACTCTTCCTGTTCCTGCTGCAACTGCGCGCGGGGCTGATTGTATCGAGCGTCATTCCGCTGTCGATGCTTTTTGCCATCATCGGGATGCGCTACTTCGGCGTGTCGGCCAACCTGATGAGTTTGGGCGCGGTGGACTTCGGCCTGATTGTAGACGCGGCGGTGATTATCGTCGAGAACTGCGTGCGCCGTCTGGCGGAACTGCGCGCCCACCTGGGCCGCGAAGTCAGCGAAGCCGAGCGCATCAGCGAAATCACCGCAAGCGCCATCGAAGTGCGTCAGGCTTCGCAGTTCGGCGAAATCATCATCATCGCGGCCTACCTGCCGATTCTCTCGCTGGCGGGCATCGAGGGCAAGATGTTCCGCCCGATGGGAATCACGGTTGTGATGGCGCTCGTTGGGGCGCTGATTTTAAGCCTGACTCTGGTGCCCGCGCTGTGCGCCTATTTCCTGCGCGTCAAGAGCGAAAAGGAAAGCCCCCTCGTGGTGGCCGCAGCCAGAGGCTACACACCGGCGCTGCGCTGGGCGCTTAATCATCGGGCAGGGATGGCGGGCGGCGCGACCGTATTTTTTGTGTTGTGCGCTGCGTTGTTTCCCCGTTTGGGCAGCGAGTTTTTGCCGCAACTCAACGAAGGTGCTCTTTCCATCGGCGTGGCCTATCCGCCTTCGATGTCACTGGAAACCGCCGTGCAGCGCGCCACCGTGTTGGAAAAAACCTTCAAGCGTGAGTTTCCCGACGAGATAGACACTATCGTGACCCGCATCGGGCGTCCCGAAATCGCTACTGACCCGATGCTGCCCTCGCAGGCCGACGTGTTCATTTCGCTCAAGCCGCAGGAAGGTTGGAAGCAGGCGCACGACCAGGAAGAACTGGTCGCCAAAATGTCGGAAACGCTGGAAAAGCTACCGGGTGTGGGCGGCTCATTTTCGCAGCCGATTCAGTTCCGCATGAGCGAACTCATCGAAGGCATCGGCATTCGCTCCGAACTGGGCATTAAACTTTTCGGCGACGACATGGACGTTTTAGCCGACAAAGCGGGCGAAATCTCGCGCGTGGTGCGGCGCGTTCCCGGCGCGGCGGACGTGTCGTTTGAAGCGACTGAAGGCTTGCCGGTTCTCAACATCACGCTCGACCGCGCCGCCATCGCGCGCTACGGCATCAACGTGTCGGACGTGCAGGACGTGTTGGAAAGCGCTATCGGTGGCAAAAAGGCGGGGCAGGTGATTCAAGGCAACCGACGCTTCGACCTCACTGTGCGCCTGGCCGAGCGTTACCGCCGCGACCCCGAAGCCATTGGCCGCATCACGGTCGAAGCCTCGAACGGCGCCAACGTGCCTTTGGCGCAGCTTGCCAACATCGAAAGCACCGAAGGCCCGGTTCAAATCTCGCGCGAAAACGGTGAGCGGCGCGTGGTGGTTCAGTCCAACGTGCGCGGGCGCGATCTGGGTTCATTTGTCGAGGAAGTCAAGCGCGCGATTGACGCCAAAGTGAAGCTACCCGTCGGCTATCACGTTGAGTTTGGCGGCACCTACGAGCATCTCCAATCGGGACGCGCGCGCCTGATGGTTGTGGTGCCACTGACCTTCGGCCTGATTTTTTTGCTGCTCTTCACGACCTTCGGCAGCATGAAGCAGGCGGCGCTGGTGTTCACCGGCATTCCCTTCGCCATCACCGGCGGCATTCTGGCGCTGTACGGGCGCGGGATGCCGTTTTCGATGTCGGCGGGCGTTGGATTCATCGCGCTGTTCGGTGTCGCGGTGCTCAACGGCGTCGTACTGGTGATGTTCATCAACGAGCTTCGCGCGAAAGGAAAGCCGCTGCGCGAAGCCGTGATCGAAGGCTGCGCCCTGCGTTTGCGCCCGGTTCTGATGACGGCGGCGGTGGCCTCCATTGGCTTTTTGCCGATGGCCTTCGGACACGGCGCCGGCGCCGAAGTGCAGCGTCCTTTGGCAACTGTGGTTATCGGCGGGCTGCTCACGAGTACCCTGCTGACGCTGTTTGTGCTACCGACGCTTTACAACTGGTTCGAGCGCGACAACGT
>JAABUK010011422.1_pt1 | contig 11572 bp, 6 predicted proteins | sample 5559141 | NCBI WGS metagenome assembly JAABUK01 (sample SAMN10711869, study PRJNA513367) | rock metagenome | isolation source: Antarctica rocks | place: Antarctica: Victoria Land, Pudding Butte nord | collected 2016-01-03 | reverse complement strand
TCTGGTTGGAGATCGACCAGCCGTTCCAGAAACCGTACCCGCCGAACTGGTTGACGTAAGTGTAGTTGTTCGTAAAAGCGTTGCCGCCGCTGACGAACGAACCGCTGGTGGAAAACGTCGGGTCCGTGAGGTTCGGTGCGGCGTTGAAGTAGGAGTTGGGCTTCGAAAGCCCGACGTCCTCGAACGTCGAAAGGTTGAAATCCGCCTCCGCAACGGAGGCTAGCGCCAGGCAGATCGAGGCGATCGCGGGGATTCGCAGTTTCATGGGAATATCGTGATTTGGGTGAGGTGGATGGGTCGGGTCGGGGCGTGGATCAATAAGCCGATGCGTCGATCACTTCCCCCTGTGCCCGGGTGCAAAGGGAGCTGAGGACGGCCGGGTTGGTCGAGTCCTTGAGGAACTTCACCGAGCCGTCGCCGAAGAGGGCATTCACCCCGCCGGCGTGCCGGCTGGTCAGTTCCTCGCCATATTCGAAGCGGGGCCGGGCATTGATTGCACAGCACTGATCAAACAGGTTATGCCCGCTGATCCAGAGGGCGTGGATCGCTTCGGGGTCCTCGCCGACGATCAGCGTTTGCGACGACCCGTCGATGATCTGGGCCAGCGAGACCGGCTGATTGAACAGCATCGGCCCCCTCGGCGGTTCGTTGACGTCCGAGGGCCTGGCGAGGCCCCTCGGCCCGTACATCCCGCCGTAGTCGCCGTCGGCATAGTCGTAGAGGTCGCCGCTGTCGCGGTTCCAGGTCCCGGCCCTCGGCTCGGACGGGCAAAGGTAGGTCGTCAGGACCGCGTGCCCGCCGGTCGAATTCGCGGCATGGCCATACGGGTAGCTCAGGTTCAGGCCGTCGAAAAGGGCACGCTGTTCGAGCCAGGGGAGCACGACGGCCGACCACCCGATGTTCATGTTCGCCGTGCCGGGCTGGCTCGCCAGCGCGATCCAACCGCCTGCCGGGAACGTGGTGTGGACGTCGTGGTAGCCGTGCAGGGCGAGGCCGATCTGCTTCAGGTTGTTCGTGCATTGGGCACGCCTGGCGGCCTCGCGAGCCGCCTGGACCGCCGGGAGCAGCAGGGCGATGAGCACCGCGATGATCGCAATCACGACCAGCAATTCGATCAGGGTGAAGCCGCGAGGCGGGGAAGTCGAGCGGGAGGGAGAGCGGTATCGCATGAGGGGCGCAGACCTTTCCGCCGGGCCGGGCGAGAGGGGATGACTTCGACCCTCCGGCGCAAAGGCACGTTGCAGACGGTCTGCGAGCGGCCCGCCCGGATGCTCGTGGCCGGAGCATCGGAACAGCATCTCGACGGGCAGGTCTTCTGGCTCTCGGCTCGTAACGGACCCCGGACGGCCTTCCCGCCTCGCGGCAGTGGCACTTTGCGTCCGGGGGCCTGGCCGATCACAGCGGCGGCCCCGCGACGGATTCTCACCGTCTTCCCTATTCTCCCCCGCGCCCGAAGTTCGGGCCGGGAGCACCTGTCGAGGGCCCTATTAGAATGCGACAAGGCGGATCGCGTCAAGGGCGAATCGGGTCGTCGGTGGCCGTCCGGTTCGGCCGGTCAAAGGATTGCCAGCGGGCCCCGAGTCACCCCGTATTTGCTCGTGGCTTTGAGGTCTCGCCAGAGCCCCCGCACTTCGCGACGCCCGGCGATTGCGTCGCGATAGAGCCCGATCACCCGCGATACTTGCCCCGGATCGTCGTCGAGAAACTCGACCCGGAGGTGACGAACGCCCAGGGAGAGGAGCCTCGGGAGGTACTCTGCGGCCGACTGGGGCACGGCGTTGTAGAGCGTATTCCGGCAGCCGACGTCGGCCTTGAGCGGATGCTCGACCCCCGTCCGGTCGCGGAGCTTGACGTCGTGGTGGTCGCAAGGCCGCCCGCAGTTGGTCTTGTCCGTCCCTGGGGAGAGGAAGGCGCAGAAGACGCAATGCTCCATGTGGAACATGGGGATTTGCTGATGAATCACGACCTCCAGCCAGTCCGACGGGACGGCCCGGATGAGGTCTTCGAGCTGGTCGAAGCTCAGGTCATAGGAAGCGACGACCCGCGAGGCCCCTCGACCGCGATAGTAATCGACCGACAGCTCGTTGGAGGCATTCAAGGCGAAGTCGGCCACGAACGGGATGCCGTGCTCGGCCGCGTAGAGCAGCCCGCCCGCGTTGCGGACAAGGAGGCCATCGGCCCCCTGCCCCGCCAGGAAGCGGAAGATATTCGCCTCGCCCGGCTTCTGGATCCGCGGGGTCGCCAGATACAAGGCCACGCCTTCGACCGACCGCGCCGCCGCGACGGCTTCCTTGTAAGCTTTGATCTCCTGATATTCGGCGTAGATCGTGGTGAGCCCCGCCGCGACGGCCGCCTCGACCTGCGCAGTGGTCCGGCAGAGGGCCGAGAGCATCGGGGGGCCTCCGGCGACTCGGGGAGTTTCCAGGGAAGGCCGGAGCCTGGGCAGGACCGGCCCCTCGGCGACTTCTCGGCGATGGGCGATCGGGGCCCGATCCAGCGACTCGACCAGGGACCGGCGAAGCTGATTGAGCAAGCTTCGGGGGACGAGGGGGCTCCCTTCGATCTCGGCCGAAAATCCGGCCAGTTCGTAGGTGGTCCCCCCGAGACGGTCGAGCTGCGTCCTCAGATCCTCGGAGGTCGCCGGCCGGCGGTCGGCGACCGCCAGGGGTGCATCCGCGATCACCTCGGCGGACGCGCCATTGGCCGCTTTGGCCTTCAAGGCCAGAGGTTCGAAGGCGACGGCGCGGATCGAGACTTCGAGCGCCACCTTGCGCCGCGGTTCGCCCTCGAACGTCTTGCGGAGTCGTCGGGACAACTCGGGGTCGTCGGTCTTCCAGACCCGCTGGCCGGGCCGGACTTGCCGGGGGTCCAGGTCGTTGCGGCCGAATCCCAATTCGGCGGTTCCGGCGGCAAGTCCCTCGGCCCCGACCGGCCTCGTGGCCGACCGGCCCTCGCCGATCAACCCGACGCGGGCCACCTCATAGAGACGCCCCCCCTGCTCGGGAAGGCCCCTCGCCTCGTCGCCGTCGAGCACCAGGCCGTCGCCGGGCTTCACCGGTGCGGCCAGGTCGAGGCGGATCCGCGAGCCGACGACCGAGGCGACCTCGCCCACGAAGACTCCTCGCTTCTTGGCGTAATCGCCCCGGACCAGCACCTTGTGATTGTTGCCGTCGAAGAAGCCGTGGCTGAAGCCCCGGGAGAAGGATAGCTCCATTTCCTGGACGTCCGTGCTGGAAAACTCCCTCGGCACGCCGGACGCGGCGGAGTCGATCGCCGCCCGATAATGGCGGGTGATATTGGCGACGTATTCCGGGGTCTTGAGCCGACCCTCAATCTTCAGGCTCGCGACCCCCAATTCGACCAGTTGGGGGACGAGGTCGAAGGCCGCGAGATCCTGGGGGCTGAGGAGGTACTTGATGTCGTCGAGGTCCCGCCTCTCGCCGTCGCAGACGATCTCGTAGGGGAGTCGGCAGGCCTGGGCGCACTCGCCACGGTTGGCCGAGCGGCCTCCGAGGGCCTCGCTGGTCAGGCACTGGCCGGAGTAGGCGACGCAGAGGGCCCCGTGGACGAAGACCTCGACCGGGAGTTCGGCGGTTTCGAGGATCTTGCCGACCTCGCGGAGCGAAAGCTCGCGGGCCAGGATCACGCGCGAGCAGCCCAGTTCTTTCGCCAGCCGGACACCCTCGGGTCCCGTCACCGACATCTGGGTGGAGGCGTGGATCTCCAGGTCCGGCGAGATGGCGCGGATCAGCCGGGTGAGCCCGACGTCCTGAACGATCACCGCGTCGACCCCGGCGTCGCAGACGACTCGGACCATCGCTTCGAGGTCGTCCAGCTCGCGGGGAAACGCCAGGGTGTTGAGCGTGACGTAGCCGCGGACCCCTCGGCGATGGAGCTGATCCATCACCTCGGGCAGCTCTGCCGGGTCGAAGTTGACGGCCCTGGCGCGGGCATTGTGGCCACGGAGGCCGAAATAGACGGCATCGGCCCCGTTCTCGATCGCCGCGACGAGGCAAGTCCGATCCCCCGCTGGGGCGAGGAGTTCGGGCTTCGAGATGGCCCGGGTCGGCCCGACGGGCGAGGCTTGAACGGTCAACACGGCGGGTCTTCCGGGGCGAGGACGGTGGATCGTCGATGCGTGAAGCTTCATTATCGAAACGCCCGGCTTGTTGGACAAGTCACGTCCGCCGAGCGGCCCGCGTCGTATCCCTCGACCATTTCTCGATAGGTCGAAAACCCGCGTTGACAGCCCAGGCCATCGCGGGTTTAATCACCGCCGTCCCGCACCCCTCCGGCCTCGCCGGTTCGGGTGGCGACTTCGTAGCCCACGGATCGAGGGAACCGGGGTCGCGGGGACAGGCAACGCTTCGGAACGGATTCCGGATGGCCCACCCCATCTCGGCCCACTCCCCAGATTGAGTGTCAACCAGGGCCGAACCGGTCGCCGGAGACCGGCCTCCTCGACTCGCATCGTCGCCGTCGTCGCACGCGCCCTTTGATGGACCTCGAACCCCCGGCACCTTCGCTCGGTGTCCCCCGGTACCGCGTTCAACACGCGTCCTGGCCGGGTCCGGATCGGTTCGGATGAGCTGAACCCCTTGCCGTCGCTCCATGTTTCGCATCTTTCCGTCGCACAGAGAATCGCACCCCGGGAAGGTCTGCTCGACGGCTTGCCACAAGGAAGACCCACCATGCAACGGATGCACCGCTTCGGCATGAATGCCGCCCTGGTCGCCTTGGTCTCCGCCAGCTTCGCGACGTCGGCCCCGGCCGCGTTGCTCCGCCCCAACGACGTGCGCGACTACCCCGACGTCACCGCCTTCGCCAACGGCTATCAGACTTATACTTACAACGCCTCGACGCGAACCGGCGTCTTCCAACTGTCCAACGTACCCTACCTGCTGACGAGCGGGGCGGCGCCGGGCGGCCATTTCACCGAGTCGAACATGATGTCGACGTCGGACAACATCCGGTCGCAGACGGTCACCGCCGTCCTCGACTCGAATGGCAACCTCGTCGCGAGCCCGTTGAACTCGTTCCAGGTCTATGGGACCGTGGTCGTCGGCGACAAGACGTACTCCGGACTGTTGCTCTCGGGCACCCCCACGGCGTTCGGCTCGCTGACCCTGAAGCCGATGGTCAAGAATGAGGACCTGTTCGACCTCTCGCTGAAGATCACGGGGGGATCGCTCTCCTCGCTCTACGGGCCGGACGCCTACCTCCGGGTGACCTCGGAGGCGAACAGCACCTTCAACGGGATCTTCACCGCCGACTTTTCCAGCGAGAAAATCCTGACCAACACGCACCGAATTTCCTCGCCACTGCCGAGCCCGAGTCCCGAGCCGACGACCTTGGTCGTCCTCCTCGCCTGCGGCGCCGGACTGCTCTATCGCGGCCGTCGGCGGATCGCAACGTCGGACCTGAAGGCCTGAGCCGGGGATCGTCCGACCGACTTGACGATGCGAACGAACGGGAGGCGGCTCGACATCGAGCCCCTCCCGCGGCTCGTCGACCCGCTCAGTCGGCGTGGAAGGTGGCCGAGAGCTTGCCGAGGGCCTCGTTCTCGATCTGGCGGACCCGTTCGCGGGTCAGGCCGAGCGACTCGCCGATTTCCTTCAGCGTCTTCGGCGGGGTGTCGTTGAGGCCGAACCGCATGCGGAGGACGGTGGCTTCGCGCTTGTCCATCTCGTCGAGCCGTTTCATCACGAGCTTGAGATTGTCGGCCTCGACCATCTCGACGTCCGGCGCCTTGGTCCGCTCGTCCATGAGCATCTCGCCAAGGCTCCAGCCGTTCTCGGGCTGGTCGGTCTGGGGGACGAGGTTATAGACCTTGATGGCCTTCTTCACGATCGCCAGCTTCTTCTTGGGGATTTCCAGGGCGACGGCGATCTCCTCAACAGTCGCCGGGCGACCGAGGGAGTCCTGGATGTCGGCGGCCATCCTCCGCCACTTGCAGAGCAACTCGACCATGTAGGCCGGGATCCGGATCGGCTTCGCCGTGTTCACCAAGGCCCGCTTGATCGACTGCTTGATCCAGTAACTGGCGTAGGTGCTGAACCGCGTGCCGACATTGGGGTCGAACCCTTCGACGGCCCTGAGCAATCCAAGGTTCCCTTCCTCGATCAGGTCCTGCAAGGCCAGGCCCTTGCCCACATACCCCCGGGCGATGTTGACCACGAGTCGGAGATTGGCGCGGACCATCCGGTCCCTGGCGGACCGGTCGCCGTCGGCGATCCGTCGGGCGAGCATCTTCTCCTCGTCCGCGGTCAGCAGCGCCGTCTCGTTGATCTCCCGGAGGTAAGTCTCCAGGGGGCTCTGCACCGTGTCACGTCGGTGTCGGCGAATACGGGCCATGAAGATCCTCGTCGGTCGGTCGGTCGTGTGTGGGTCCGCCCTCGGGACGGGTCGGTTCGAGCCGGCCCACGCGGGTCCGAGGGGATTCGCCCCGTCGCTCGAAGGCAAGCCGTCCGCTCCACGTCGGGCCGCAGGAAACATCAGGCACCAGCGAAATCTCGCCGGCCATGACGGCCTCCACCGTCGACCACGAGACGCCATGAATTCACCGTCGAAAGCCCCTCGAACCACAACACTCGGGTCGATCACGGACGGACCACCTTCGGCCCGACCCAACCTTCACCGCCGCGTTCCGCTCGAAGCACCTCAACCTGAGAATGGATATCGGAAGTGGAAACTGGGAACTTAAGCAGGATTGGAAGTCTGGGAGTTATTGGGGATATAAGGACTAGAAAGACTTTGCCGATGGTGCCAATTATTTCGAGTGGCAGGACCATGCCGATCGACCAGGAGCGTTCGGTTGGGTAGTCTGTGGGCGGGATGGAAGGTTGAGCCAGAGAGGCCTCGATTCCTCGTCCGAGTCGGGTATGATCCATTCGAAGACGCCGAGCGCGGTTCGTTTCGTTCGAGGAGTTCGGGTCGATCCATCATCCGGGAGGGAACTTCGATGCGCCAGGTCCTCGTCGCCTCGATCGTCTGCATGGGGATGGGAGGGGTCGCCTCGGGTGCCGGTCCGGTCACTGTCTCGGGCTTGAAGAATCCCGAGTCCGCGGTCGTCGGTCCTGGAGGGAAGGTCTACGTCACGCTGATCGGCGAGCGTGACAAGCCCGGGGATGGGACGATCGCGGTCGTCGATCCGTCAGGAAAGATCACGACGTTCGCCACCGGGCTGGACGACCCCAAGGGGATGGTCGCCGTGGGCGACGACCTGTTCGTTGCCGACGTGCGGAAGGTCTGGCGGGTCGACTCGGCGGGCAAGGTGGAGGTTTTCCTCAAGCCCGAAGACTTCCCCAGGCCGCCCGTCTTCTTCAACGACATCGCCCACGACGGCCGGGGGACGTTTTACGTCTCCGACTCCGGCGACCGCGCCGGGCGGAAGGGAGCGGTCTTCCGAATCGACCCGGCCCGCAAGGTCACGCTCCTGATCGACGCCGAGTTGACCTCGCCGCCGATCTCGGTGCCCAATGGGCTGCTCGTCGACGACGCCGACCACATCCTCGTGGCCGATTGGGGCCAGGGATACCTTTATCGATTCGACATGAATACGGGGAACGCCCAGCGGCTGGGCGGTGGCTTCGGCGGGGCCGACGGGCTGGCCAGGGGGGCCGACGGCCGCCTCTTCGTGAGCGACTGGAAGAACGGCCGGCTGTTCGTCGTCACGAGCGAACTGGAACCGCCCGCTCTCCTGTCGAGTCAATTCCAGTCCGCTGCCGACATCGCGATCACGCCCGACGGCAAGACCTTGCTGGTCCCCGACATGAAGGCCGGGACCCTGACCTGGTTCCCGATCCGCTGAGCCGGCTGGAATTAAGGCCTGGGCATGGGGTCGGTCGCCGGGGAGCCCGGCGGCTTGGCCTCCGCCGGGGGTGCCAGGACGAGGAGCATCGCCCTGGCCTTGCCGACATAGTCTGAGACGTCGACGAACTCCCCGAAGCGGTCGACCACGTCGCGGAGGACCTTCTTCGACAGCGAGCGGGCCGACTCGGTGTCGAGGAGCTGGTCGGGGATGATCGCTTGCCGCATCAGGCCGTCGACCGTCTCGCGGCGACGGCGTGACTCCTTGGCGACGGCCTCGGCCTTGTTCCCAACGAGCAAGATATAGCCGCGGTTCTCCCGGCCCTCATGGGGGAGGTTCGCCGCCATCGTCCGCCAGAGTTTCTCGGCCTGGGGATGATCCTTGCGGTGGATCGCGGCCTGGGCTTCCTTGTAAGTGTTCTGGTAGAAGTCCTCGGCCTCGGTCTTGGGCTGGCTGAGGCCGGTCAGGTTGATGGCCTCCAGGACCCTGGCCCGCCGCTCGGCGTCGCGAAGCTCGATCCGATCACGCCAGCCGGCCGTCTCGTCTCGATACGAGTTCCCCGGGAATCGCGAGTCGAGCGGGTCGAGGTATTCATCGCGGGCCCGGATCCAGTCGGACGGAGCCTCCGAGGCCATCAAGGCCCGGGCTTTCTTGAAGAGATAAGGGGCGCCGGGGGGCATGACGACGTAGGTGATCAGCCCGGCGACCACGATCAGGGCCGAGATGAGCCCGAGGGCCTCGAATCGCCCTTTCCATGAAGCCTCCTGGACCTTCTTCTTCTTCAGACTGGACTTTTTGCGAACGAGGGTCGGGTCGAGGATGTCGGCGCGGTTTGGCATCGAGGCCGGCGATCCCGCCTCGGCCCAGACCATCTTGATCGGCTCCTGTCGGGTCGACTTGTCCAGCAGCTCGCGGAGGACTTGCCCGACGGCCTCGGCGTCCCAGGGGCGATCCTGGGGGTGCTTGGCCATCAGCGAGACGACCAGGTCATCGAGGGCCTTGGGAATCTCCTGGACCTTGTCGCTCGGGTGCCGGACGGGCTCGTTGATGTGGGCGTGCATCATCACCAGCGCCGTGGGCCCGCCGAAGGGCGGGTTGCCGGTGAGCAGGTGATAGAAGACCGCGCCAAGGGCATAGAGGTCGGTCTTGTGGCTGATCTCCGGCGTCCCTCGGATCTGCTCGGGAGCCATGTATGTGGCCGTGCCGAGGGTCCGGCCGGTGCCCGTCAGGGCGGTAGCGTCCAGATCCTTGGCGATGCCGAAATCGGTCAGCTTGAGCTGGCCGGACTCGGTGATCATCAGGTTGGAGGGCTTCAGGTCGCGGTGGACGATGCCCCTCTGGTGCGAGTAGTGCAGGGCATCGCAGAGCTGGACGCCGATGGCCACCACCTCGCGCCAGGGCAAGGTCTCCCGATCGCGGAGGACCTTGTCGAGGGTCGGGCCGGTGATGTACTCCATCGCGTAGTAATACTGGCCGCCCGACCGGCCCCGGCCCATGTAGCGGACGATGTTCGGGTGGCGGAACTGCTCGAGGATCTCGGCCTCGCGGATGAACCGCTGCGAGGCCATCCCCTTGCCCATCTGCTCCAGCGAGATCACCTTGACGGCGGCGGCCTTGTTCTTGACCTCGTTGAAGCCGCGATAGACCACGCCCATCGCGCCGGAGCCGAGCTCCGCCTCGATCCGATACGAGCCGAGCTTCTGGCCGATCATGGGGGCTCTCTTGGGATGCGGTCGGCGCCCGGCCTCGGGGTGTCGGGATCAGGTCCGGGGCATCGAGCAGGAGACTCCGCCCGAGGCGGGCAGGTAGCTGTTCTGGACGTAATCCATGACCATTCGGTCGGAATTGAACCGCCAGCCGAGCGAGCGGAGTGCCGACTTCTGGCGGGCGATCCAGCCCCGGGGGAGGCCCGAGGCGTCCCGATGGTAGAACAGCGGGATGACCTCGGAGGTCAGGGTCTCGATCAGGGCCTTGTGGTCGCGCTCGTCCTGGACCGAGGGGACCGAGTGCCCGTCGCCGTGGCCGATCGCGAAGCCGTTGGTCCCATCATAAGCCTCGGCCCACCAGCCGTCGAGGATCGAGAAGTTCAGCCCACCGTTGAGCAGGACCTTCTCGCCGGAGGTCCCGCTGGCCTCCTGGGGCCGCCTCGGGTTGTTCAACCAGACGTCGACCCCCTGGACGAGGTGCCGGGCGACGTTCATGTCGTAATTCTCGACGAAGACGAGCTTGTGCTCCAGCCGGCTGTCGCGGGTCAGCTTGACGATCCCCTGAATCAGCTCCTTGCCGAACTGGTCCTCCGGGTGCGCCTTGCCGGCGTAAATGAACTGCACCGGGCGACCGGCCCCGTTGATCAGTTCGACGATCCGCTCGACGTCGCGGAGGACCAGCCCGGCCCGCTTGTAGGTGGCGAAGCGGCGGGCGAAGCCAATCGTCAGGGAGTCGAGGTCGAGCGTGGTCGAGGCCCGGTCGATCGCGGCCTGGCCCTCGCCCCGCCGGGTCGCCTGCTCGACGAGCCTCCTCCGAACGAAGTTGATCAGCTCGGCCTTGAGGACCTGCTGGGTCTCCCAGAGTTCGGCGTCGTCGATGTTCGGGATGCCCGCCCAGGTCTCCGGGTCGCTCATCTTGCGGTCCCAGTCGGGGCCGAGGTGGCGATCGAAGAGCAGCCGCATCTGCGGGGCGAGCCAGGTCCGGACGTGGACGCCGTTGGTGATGTGGCCGATCGGGACCTCTTCCTCGGGCCGGTTCGGGTAGAGCGGCTGCCACATCTGCCGCGAGACCTGGCCGTGCAGCGCGCTGACGCCGTTGGCGTGGCGGCCGAACTTGAGGGCCAGGACGGTCATGCAGAACGGCTCGTTGAGGTCGCCGGGATAGATCCGGCCCAGCCCCATGAAGTCGTCGTGGTTGAGGTGCAGGGCCTCGCGGAGCTTGCCGAGGTGTTCCTCGACGAGCGCGGCCGGGAAGCGGTCGTGCCCGGCGGCGACCGGCGTGTGGGTGGTGAAGACGGTCATCTTCGAGACGATCCGCGCGGCCTCGCCGAAGGGCATCGCCTCGTATTCCATCAACGAGCGGATCATCTCCAGCCCGGCGAAGGCGCTGTGGCCCTCGTTGAGGTGCAGGACCGAGGGGTGGATGCCGAGGGCCGCGACGGCCCGGACCCCGCCGACGCCGAGCAGCAACTCCTGGCGGATCCGCACACGGGCGTCGCCGCCGTAGAGGCGCGAGGTCAGGGCGCGGTCGGACTCGGAATTCTCGGGCACCTTCGAGTCGAGCAGCAGCAGGCGGGTCCGGCCGACCTCGGCCTTCCAGACCTTGGCGTGGAGCATCCCCGCGCTGGTGTCGATCGCCACCCGGATCGGCTTCCCGTCGGGCCCGATGGCCGGCTCGATCGGCAAAAGGTCGGGGTTGTTGTCGAGGTAATGCTCCTCCTGCCAGCCTTCGCCATTGAGGGCCTGGCGGAAGTAGCCCTCGGCATAGAGCAGGCCGACCCCGATCAACGGGACGCCGAGGTCGCTGACGCTCTTGAGGTGGTCCCCCGCCAGGACGCCGAGGCCGCCCGAGTAGATCGGCAAGCTCTCGTGGAGCCCGAACTCGGCCGAGAAATAGGCGACCGGTTTTGGCTTGAGGCTCGCGGCATGCAGGTTGCCCCAGGAATCGGTATTCTTGAGGTATTCCGAGAGCCTCCGAAAGGCGTAGTCGATCCGCGAGTGGAGGGCGACCTCGCCGGCGAGCCTCTCGAGCTTCTCGGGGGGAATTTCCTTCAGG
>JAABUK010011421.1_pt1 | contig 11572 bp, 8 predicted proteins | sample 5559141 | NCBI WGS metagenome assembly JAABUK01 (sample SAMN10711869, study PRJNA513367) | rock metagenome | isolation source: Antarctica rocks | place: Antarctica: Victoria Land, Pudding Butte nord | collected 2016-01-03 | reverse complement strand
CAATTGAGCCAATCTCCGGCCTGTCTTGGCCCCATTTCCTTCATACTTAGGCCTCATTTCAGGAGGCATTCTAGATACTTGCTAGACAGTTAATTCTATTACTTTGATTGTACTCAATTCGATTCTAACAGACATTTAGGCCTATACTAGCTATTTGAGCCAATTTGTCTGACAATTCTCCTGCTTCGCTCTTGTTTTGCTCGGCACCTTCTGGGTTCTGCTTATTCGTTCATTGGCCCTGCACACATTACACCATAGGTTGCTAGATGATCTGTGCAAGACCTTTGTTCAACGCACATCAGGGCACACCACTCAACGTCACAGAACACGGTCATACTTACGGCTTTCAGATCTCACCAGCATTGCTCCCACGCGCTAATCTAGCGGCATCTCCATGGCACCATGAAGCAGAAAGATGCAAGTGAGTTTGTTTCCACCAGATTTGATCTAGAAATGACCGCTTAGAGGTGAAGCGACAGCTATCATCAAGGTCGGATCACTTCCAGAAATTTTTCACGTGCACACAACTTTCGTCTGCAATGCATATTCATTTTTTGGAGCAGCACTGGAAGGACAATTCGAGGAGTCCGCACATGGCGTTGTGTAGCTTCCGGAAGACAGACGAGACACATTCGATAGATTCCTAGTGTGGCTCTATTGCAAGGAGTATGATGTGAAACACTTGATGGAAGACAATCCAGATGGGAGCTCCTGGCATGTCATCATTCCCGATCTTTGCAGACAAAATCCAGGTTGAAGCATTCCAGAAGCACATCGTCAATCAAATCGTGGACACATACCTGGAAGGTTTTTTTAAGCCTATGAACCTCACATCTGTACTCCAAACATACAACGAGATGCCTGAGACATCCTCTCTTCAAAGGCTGGCCGTGGCCATCTACGAACCTGTTACGCCTGATAGGTTCGAGAACCCTTTTGTCGGAAAACAGTTGGAGGATGTGCCCATTTCTGCAGCAGGCTTTATTTTGAGCCTTGTGGAAAGTGGGCCAAGTGTCAAGGTGTGCACTCCTTTGAAGGCGGAAGATTTCTACGAGCAGAAGAACGCAAGCGGTAACTCAAAACTTGGGGATGCGTACGCATGCTATCCCTTATCCAGGGGAACTGAGAGCCTTCATCATGAGCCAAAGTTGTAACGCTTGTGCAGTAAGCATGCTCTTCGTTTTTTTGGCTCCACAATCAAAAGTGTTTTCGTCCACACAACTAAATCTATTCGAATTTATGTAAGTGGATTATGTGTGCACTTTTGAGTGGCCCGCCGCCAGAAACGATGGTATAACATACTGCTCACATCTTGACATCTTTAACTCTTCTCAGCCAAGCTCCTCACCAAGCATGATGCGTCAGTGTTCTCCTTTATTCTTTAGGAAGAAGTAGCCGCTACTCTACATGCCAGTAAGTATTGGGCCCAGCACAAAACGTCTCAAGTGAGTTCCTCTCGTTCCTAACATGATAGGCTGCGATGCAGAGGTGGAGGCAGCCAGTGCTATCAAAAGCCTTCTTACTGACGTCCTGATGGTATATTTGTCGATCCAGGAGTGGTGAGCCTCGAGGTCGGCCCAGATGAAAAGACAGTTTGTGTCCACAAGTCCTTCCTCATAGAAGCCTCAACATTCTTCAAGTCGGCAATCACGGGTAATTTCAAGGAGGCCGCCGACAATGAGATCAAAAGGCCGGAAGAAAGTGAAGAAGTCTTCGAGCCCTTCCTTCGTTGGGTTTACTCACGTCGTGATTATCTCGTCGAGACGCTCTGGAGGCGGACTCAACGAACATTCTGAAGACATTGACAGTTGACTCCCTCGTCTGGGAGATCAACAGAATCCACGATACGGGAGTCAGATTTCGAGGAGTTGACGATCGAGCGTCCTGCATTCGCGAGGGAGTGCATGAAGGCCATAGGCAAGCTTTCGACGGAAGACAACAGAACTAAAATGCGTCGGAAAACCCCTACCGTCGCTCTGCGAAGTACTACCTGGAGACGTTCGAGTCTCCAAGCGAACCTTGGGCAGATGCATCTGGAAAGACTCTCTCGACGGGAACGGCGAAACCGAGGTGGCTTGAATGCGATGATGACCCAAAAGGCCCACCGCAAACCCATGATAGCAAACCCAACGACCAGTGAATTCTGCTTGGACACAGCAACGACAGGCGAGCAGTTCCCCCAGCGACTTTCTTAGCGTTGCGAGGATACGAAAAGGCTGTTAAAGTTGTTGCGCTTAAAGACTGCAGACACTGCAACGAGGCCAGGTACCAAAGATGGCTGACCCCAACAATCTGCATCGTACAATCTGATTTGGCGGGATGTGCAGCATAGACAAGGTGCGACGTTCTCGCAGAAGAGCAGACAGCGATAGGCAGATTGGACGTTTCTATCATAGGGTGCGTGGGACAGCAGTGCGACGGGGGCCCCAGAAATTCTCTGAGATACGGCAGCATTGCAATTTTAGAGAGCAAACCAACTGACGCGAATCAGTCGTCAATTCGTCTATCATCTCCTCTATTTTGTCATCTAAGTACCTTCCCATGATTCTCCTCCACCCACCGCCTCCACTCCCTCCACTCACTATACGACGCACTAGCCTTTAAACCCGTATACCTAATCGTTCTAAAATCACTGACTTCCTCCCAACAGGACCGCGCCTGCCTAGCTACAATCCCATCATACCTATCCCTCCCGCCCCTCAAAAACCTCCTCGCCACACTTCCCCCTCCATTACTCCCCCCACCATCCCAACCCGCCTTTCTCATTAAACTTTCCAACGTCTCCTCCTTACTCCACCCCTGCTCTACCGCCACATCTGGCAGATACGTCGCGCCGTACCTCTTCCCGCGATGAATGAACGTGATCCTCAGGCCATGGGTACCGACGCTCCAGTCTAAAGGGGAAGTGCAGGTTTCGAAGTCCGCGAGGAGGGTGAGGCTGCAGGAGAGGGATGGGAGGAGCGAGTGTGGGACTGGGCTGAAGCGTGTGTCTTCAAAGGCGGAGGTGAGGGCGTAGGTTTGTAGGCCGGAGGAGAGGGGGAGGGCGTCGAATGTGCCGATGCAGCCGCGGAGGTATTTGTGGGAGGTGGTTCTGGAGATGGTGTTCCAGGTTACGAAGAGGGGATAGGTTGTTGTTGGTGTTGTTGCTGTTGTTGTTGTTATTGTTGTTGTTGTTGTTCTTCTTGTTGTTGGGAGGGTGAGGCGGGAGGAGTAGGTAGGTCGGTTTTTGGAGAAGGTGGAGGGGGAAGGAGGGGTGGAAATGGAGGTTGTGGAGGAGGCGGGAGTAGTGAGGGCGGTGTTGGAGGAGTTGGCGGAGAGGGTGGAAGGGGTGGAGGATGAGGAGCAATGCGAGTTAGGTGTTGATGCTTGGAGGCGGGATATGCTTGGGAGTTGAGGCCGCGGTGTAGGATGTGTCAATGAAGTGGATGCTCCGTCTGTGATCGCATCGACTATGCTGTCGTCTACGTCTTCTTCATCCGGGCTTTCTTCTCCATCTGTGTCTTCTGTATCTTCCATCGCCGAGTCTTCTTCCAAGGGCCGCTCCTCTGGTTGTTCGCTGCTAGACTCATTCTCGGAAAGTAGGCTTTTCTGGTACTCCCCCCATAGTCCTTCGACCTTGCTGAGGGCGAGGGGATCTCGATTCTCGAAGCTGGCTGACAGGCACTCAAAGCAGTAGAAGCATTGCGCTTGAGACGCCATTGGGGGTGATTCTGCACAGATACTGTGTCGAGACGCTGCAGGTTTTCGCCGACAGTCACTGTAGAGAACACTGCAAGGGCTGGCCGCGTAATCTGGAAATCTTAGCCCAGCTATGACCAACGCAGTTTCGATGAATAATGACTTGTTCAGCTGTAAATGCTGGAATAGCTGAGTAAAGCCATGCTCAGAGGGTATCAGAAATCCACGATGAATTGCTAGCAGTATTGCTAGCAGTATTGCTAGCAGTATTGCTAGCAGTATTGCTCCAGACGAGACATGCCCCCCAGAAAGATTCGTGGCGAATGGTGTCGAAGGCGTGGAGAGGGAGGTTGGGATAGGGATAAGGCCGTATACGGTTCGATTAGATAAGATTCATCGGTCCGCTTCGGACGATCAAGAGAGCAGCCCAAACAGGACTTAGCTCCAGAGCGAGGTTCCGATCGAACCTCCTCACTTACCCAGCAGGCTCTTTAGTATCACCAAAACAAACATATCATTTTGCAGCCTATGTGGCCAATCCGCCTGTCTCTCAATTCAGTGTGTGGCTGCTGTCGCGGAAGCGCTGCCGGGATTATATCAAACATGTTTTGTTTCGACCCCAGTGCAACCAGTGCACCAGCATATGTTTCAAGTCTTCTGCCGTGCTACTATGAGGAACATGAAATAAATCCCAGAAGCTCCACGATACGTCCTCTTCCAAAAATCCAGGTCAATGACATCGATCCTTGTGCGGAGCCGCTGTAGTGATGAAGCTCGATCTGTTGCGAGCTGTTCTCAGCCTACCATTTGTTACTAATGCCCTTCACGCTGCCACACACGCATGATGTTTCATATACTGCACTCTGTTCACTGATCGGGAACCCTGCCCTTCCTTACATATGCTGCCTGACTTTTGCTGCGTGTCATCACTTCCGTCTCCTAGCAAGATACATCTACCGAGCGGAATCCATTTCCTTGCTGCTCTTCTTGACTTCCCAACTCCGGAAAGTCTTTTCAACCAAGCTTCTTCCATAACGCTTCTTCAAAGTCTCTATCCTGTCGCCGGTCGATTTCAACCTCTTTCACAACACCAGCAATATGAAGTTCACTATTGCCATCTTTTCCCTACTGGCTGCCGTTGCCATTGCTGCGCCTTCCACCATCGACGGTATGCGTTATTCCCCCCTAGTTCTGTTTGCTCTTACTGACAGTCATGACAGCTCGTGGAGATACTGATGCAGCTATGAGCGACGGGAAAGGGGGCGCCGTCCCTTATCTGAACACAGGGAAGCCTGCGGCTTAAAGGTGCTCCAAAGTACACGTCTAGATCTTGCCTTTTAGAGGCATCGGTGGAGGAATTGGCCAGCTTTAACACGAATTGGATCAACTTCTTCGAAGCATGGGATGCGGTTGATAGGCGTTTCTTTTTAGTTAGGAATTCGTAATCTTGCCTCATTTCCATGTATCGTTTCTTCACAAGCTGACGTGGAGCTCATCGCCCGTGGCACTTGAAGCAACACTTTCCATGCTCTCTGCGCGTGCCCTTGCTTCGTCGCCATCTAGGAGACCTCCTTGATCGCTTTCTTCGTCTTTCACCAGCCTTAAGCCTCCACCACCTTTTCCTTTACGCTCCCTCATACGAATAACATCTTCCGCTTTCCGTTTCTCCCATTCTGTGATCAAGTTTCTGTAGTACACTTCAGCCTGAACCGTGATGCTGTAGTATTGTGGTGTCCAGCCTTGATTATTTCGTTGGAGTGGGTCTGCACCTGCCTGGATTAGCGCGCGTACAGCCTTTAAGTTACCCCACGTGGACGCATAATGCAGACAGCTATTGCCATTGGTGTCTAGAGCATGCACATCAGCATCATGAGCAAGCAAGGCTTCGATGGTAGAGCTATCCTCGGGAGGTTTGGAGGAGACCTTGACGGGATGTGTAGAAGTTAGTGCGGATGGAGGAGGATGGGCACGGCTGGCCAGGTGGAGAGGCGTTGCGCCTTCTTTGTTGGCACGATTGATTGTGGTTGGGAATTGTGAGCAGAGCAGCTCGAGGACCTCGGTATGGGAGTGGGATGCAGCAAGGTGCAACGGCGTGTCGCCATCGGTGTTATAGGAAGGACCCAGAGTAGTGATAGAATGCCAACTGATCAGTCCCATGGTTGCAGGGCCAGCGGCATCATGCCCAAGGGAGATCAAATATTCCTGTGCATTGTTAGGGGGATTTTCCAGATAAGGCTGGGCAAATACATACTGTTATGTCTAAACAACCATGCTGGGCGGCAAGGTGCAAAGAGGTGTTGCTTTTGTCTGAGAAATCCGAGTTTTGCAGGTACGAAGGGTTATTCTTCAAAATCCGTTTGAAGAGCACAGAGTCATTCTGTGCAAGGGCCCTACGCAGGCGAGTAGGTACATCAACCCTATGTATATATCAGTGCATGATATTGGTCAAGGTGTCGAGAGAGACCTAACATGGTCACGTATTACCGGCAATGGGGGCATGGGTGTTGAGCAGCTTTTTAAAGCGCAGTGCGGTATCACGGTGTACGTAGCCTCAATTGTTCCCGGGCAGACCTCGGCTGATTTGCACTTTTCGGAGCTCATGATGAAGTCAGAGAAACTTATTTTTAGGCCATTCCAAGGATGACTCAGATGCGTTCACGCGCCACAATGGAGAAGTATTGATCGTACTTGAGAGGAGAGTCACTTGGACCTTTCTTTCCCTAGACGAGCATGAAAGGGCGGTTAGTATACCGGAAAACGCTTCTCAACGATTCCATTAGGCACTCCTCAACATTGACCGTTTGCGCCGAGTGCCTCGTGAAGAGCTATCTACCCGCATACTTTCCTTCGAGACGTCGGGTGTTTTCCACTGGTAGAGAAAGATGGTCAACATGGGGCGCTGCTGTTGCTGCTGTGCAGAATACAATCTCCGAAGTCCTTCCAAATCGACAAGCCCCTGGTAACGTTACCATCGACCCATTGAGAATTGTCGGAAAAGAGTTGAAGTTTTTGAACAAGAACATCAGACAATTGCTAGGCTCAGGGCATCCCATACTCGATACCGTTGCCAAATACTACACTCAGAGTGAAGGAAAGCATGTTCGACCTTTGCTTGTCTTGCTCATGTCAAGAGCAATTGCTACAGCCCCGAAGCGTGCAAGACGGGACAATCTCATACCAGATCCTCACACAATCGACACCCCTATGTCGCCTCCAAAAGTTTTGTACGATACCAATCCAGATCAACCCGGCGATACTCCCTTAACAAGTCCTTCACATGAAATCGATTACGCATTTCCCGACGACGGCTCAATATTACCTTCGCAGCGACGGTTAGCTGAAATCACCGAGCTCATACATACCGCGTCACTCTTACATGACGATGTCATTGACCATTCAACAATCCGACGTTCGGAACCTTCGGCAAATATCCTTTTCGGGAACAAGATGGCCGTATTAGCAGGTGATTTCTTATTGGGAAGAGCATCTGTTGCGTTGGCGCGTCTCCGGGATCCTGAGGTTACAGAGCTGCTCGCCACGGTCATTGCGAATCTGATTGAAGGAGAGTTCATGCAGCTAAAGAATACGGCGCTAGACGAAAAGGAGCCCAGATGGAGCGAGGAAAATGTTTCGTATTACTTACAGAAGACCTACTTGAAATCTGCAAGCCTGATCAGCAAAAGCTGCCGGGCTGCAGCCTTACTTGCACATAGCGCTCCAGAGATTGTCGATGCGGCGTATGCATATGGGAGGAATCTAGGTCTTGCCTTCCAACTCGTGGACGATATGCTAGACTATACAAGTAGTGGCTCAGAGCTGGGCAAACCTGCTGGTGCCGATCTGGAACTTGGTCTGGCAACAGCACCTTTGTTATTTGCTTGGAAGGAGAGACCCGAGCTGGGTCGACTGATTGGAAGGAAGTTTATCGAGCAGGGAGACATCGAAAAGGTACTTTACCCAAAGAGGACATCATGATTCTCCGTGTGACTGATCTTATGACAGGCACGTCAAATCGTGCTCCAAAGCGACGGCCTGGAGCAGACTCGAGCACTCGCTCAAGAATACGCGGACAAGGCTATCTCGTCAATAAATTCCTTTCCAGCAGGTGAAGCCAAGGACGGTCTGGAAGAGATGTGTGTCAAGACGATGAAGAGAAGGAAGTGATGGCATGTCAAGTTCCTTCGAGCAGCGACCAGTTTCGCCTGTCGATATGAGAGCGGAGCCGAGGATGGCCCATCTCAGCTGTAAATACTGGAAAGAGGGGCATACTGGGGCATCCCCTCCGTGATCCGACAGGTGTGCAAACTGGTCACTATGAGGGGTCCCAAAATGTCAATGAGCGTTCATTTTCGGCCAGTTGAGGCTGTTTCATCTAGTAATTAAATTTAATTGAGTTGTGATACTATTGCCAGCATTAACCTTCAACGCAAAATAAAAAATAGCACTCAATGCACTTGATATGAATCTTTCATCCACCCGAAATAGCCTCATTTACGTCATTCACAGCTGATTCTGTAATATCTGTCTCAAAATTACGTTTTGACCACGAAATCGCGAACAAAGAGCTTTAAAAAGCCTACATGGGATAGAATAATATATCAAGATGTTTTGTCTCGATTTCCGGCATAATTGGCTGTGGAATGAGGCAGTTATGTTAGACTGAGTGTGGGTGGTTCAACTGTGCATTCTGACGCCGACGCAATCACTGCCAAGGCCTGATCGACGTTGCTTCGATTGACGTTTTTGGAGTCAATCTTGCATCGTTCTTTCTGACTATCAACACTTTGTAATCTTGAAGATGAGCTATCTCTACAGCTCAGAGGAATTTGTGTATCTCGCCTTGGCTGTAGCATAGTTGATGGTTGAAAGTTCAGACGAAAGCAGAGCTGCGGAGAGGTGCGGCGATCGAATGCGGCTCAAAAAGCTTGATTCGGGCCAAATACGCTAGTTGACGACCAGGGGATACAGTGCCTACGCAAAAGTATCTACCCGCGATCAATTTCAGGGCTAAATTCGCTGTTTTTGCCCCCTGTAATCTTGATAGATTAGGTGTCAACTCTATTATTTTTTGGTATGCATGTATATAAAGTATGAAAATGATTAACTCTATCTCCTAGAATATTTATTTATCCTTATTATCTTAGAATGATTGTAGATTGAAGTTCAAAAAATTGAAACTCCAAATTTTTGAATTTCAATCTACAACAGTTTCTCATATACTAGTTGAGAAATAAAAAAATTGCTTATAAAATAATGTATCTTTTTAGATTCTATTACATTTAAAATTTTCAAGTAGAGTTGACGCCTAATCTATCGAGATTGTAGGGAGCAAAAACAGCGAATTTGGCCCTGAAATCGACCGCGGGTAGATACTTTTGCGTTAGTACTGTACAACATGATGGCGTTCAGATTTGGAACTGGGCGGCTCCGAACACTGGGGAGAAATGGCAGGTCTTGGCACGGAAACCCGAACCTCTTCTTCTAGGTACCGGTGCGGTCGAGTCCTCTGATTCTTGGTCAATCTTACCCAGACAATCGCCTCTTCCATGGCAATCAAGATCATGCTAGGTCTACTGTGACCTTGATCGCCAGAGCAGTATTCTCAGCACCAACTCCTTTTCAATTCATACAAACAAGGTCCCTTGGGCCCAATATCTCGATTAACATCGCAATCGGTTTTCTTCATCCTGCACACAGTACCATCCAGTCTTTTTGATATGGCATCTGGACCTCACACGTTCGCGACCCTCGATGAGCGTGCAGATCCTTATCCTTCAAGTGAAGATCATATGCTACTGGAACCTGATCTAAAGAACGTAGGTGTTCAGTGCAGAGAAATACAAAGGCAACCGCCTCGCTATTCTCGCTGTACGAGGCAATGTGCTCTCACAAGCAAAGAAACAATTGATAGCAAGAGAATTTGGGTTCTCGGAAACCGTCTTCTTGCACGATGCTCCAGGTGATGCTGAGTGGGAGGAGTACGTTTGTGACCAAAGGGGAAATGATCGGGGTATATTGACGGAGTGTAATCGACAAGAGCCCTAGGATGGCAACAGGCCAAAAGAGGCGCAAAGCCATAGGTCGTCTCTGTAAGGTCTGACTAAGACAAAGGCCCAAGCCCAGATAGTGTCACAGCTAAGACTGAACCATACTGTCTCATCAGACCGTTTGACCATGGCTGTTCACCGTGCTTGGCATCAGGTCAGTACTCTTCTGAGCGGGATTAACCAAGCCAGATCATGCACTGTGCAGGTCATGACCACATAAGCCGAGATCCTGGAGCGCAGATATCATGAACGGAAGGCAACGTCCAACTCACTGCTTCTCCGAATATTTCTAGCATGACAACACATACATCCCCACGAACAGTATGTGTGTCTAGCCGCCAGCATGGCAATGGAAATGTTGACATAGCAAGATCGAGCTTCGACTTGCTGATCCTGTCAACATGTTTCGAGTAAGCCTTTGTTTCAAAACGGCGATTAGAGAAGAACGATCATGCACTACTTGCCAGGCCATCGACTGGCCATCGACTGGCCCTCGGAGGTCGATGAGGCATCTTGGCGATGCGTGACAAATCTTCTCCGCATGGAACGCAGGAGGTCCGAGAGATGAGCGTAAGACAGGCCTTTTTTAGAAGATGCGGCCTGGTCGAGGATGAAGTGCGTTCAAAGGAGGGGATCAGCGGATCATGCGGGATTTGGTAGGATGCGAAGGGCTCGGTTTCGCGGGCGGCTCGGAGGAATGAACGCTTGCCAAGCCATCGCACAACACTAGCGTCTGCGGCATTTCCAGCGCCAACTTGGTCTCACCCTTCACCTCCAACGTCGTCGAGACACCTGAAGCTTCATCTTCTACAGTCCCTCCACTCACCCATACTGCAATCTGGGCAATCTGGGCAATCTGGGCAATGGCCGGTCCACGTTCTGCTAAAGTGTTATCATCTGGAAACCGATGATCTCATCTCCCTGCTGCCGCCTCCCCACGTTGAGACTCGCTATCCTTCACCTCGAACCTACCATGAACGGCCACTTTCCCGCAGGTCATGCAAGGACCGGCCCCAACACCATCTGCCTCTAGGAACACACCTCCCCTACATTGCCAAGGTTACCATAAGACCGGACATGTTCGCTATTCCAGGCAATACTCTCTTTCCGCAAACTCCATCTTTTCCATGACCTTGTTTTCCACCGTCCGTGATAGGGTGCCTCTCATTCTGCCCTTCCTTTTTGTATCTTCCTACACACGTTGACCGTGTATTCATTCATCATTTCTTGTCGACTCCTATAATTTAATACTTCTGCTAGGCCGGCTCAGCAAATCTTTCACGTCTCCTTCTCCTCGTTTCCTACCTTCGCAAACATGATCTTCAACAAGGCAATCCTTCTCTTTGCCCTTTCGGCTGGACTGCTTGATGTAGCTACTGCACGAGGTCGAGGTGGAGGAGGTGGAGGAGGCCAGCAGGGTGGTAATGAGGTCGCTGCTTCGTCAACATCATCGGCACCGCCTGCAGCGTCCTCCTCGCAGGCAGCTGATGCAGCTGGCCCAAACCGCGGAAACCAGGCACAGAAGGCTAACGCTGGAGGAGCTGCTAGTAACTCTACTGCCGTCGTCCAACCTCCCTTTGGTAACACCACTGCTGGGGCTGAAAATGCTGCTGGCAAGGACGCTGCTAACCAGAATGGCGCAGGGGCGAACAAGGCCGCAGGAGGGAACAACGCCGCCGGAGGGGACAAGGCCGCAGGAGGGAACAACGGCGCAGGAGGGAACAACGGCGCAGGAGGGAACAACGGCGCAGGAGGGAACAACGGCGCAGGAGGGAACAACGGCGCAGGAGGGAACAACGGCGCAGGAGGGAACAAGGGTGCGGGAGGGAACAAGGGTGCAGGAGGGA
>JAABUK010011420.1_pt1 | contig 11572 bp, 9 predicted proteins | sample 5559141 | NCBI WGS metagenome assembly JAABUK01 (sample SAMN10711869, study PRJNA513367) | rock metagenome | isolation source: Antarctica rocks | place: Antarctica: Victoria Land, Pudding Butte nord | collected 2016-01-03 | reverse complement strand
TACATACAAGAACAGGACTGAGGCGTTGTACAAGCACAGCGAAAGGGTCTCTGCTAGCGCGTTTTTTGACAGCTCTAGTGCGGAGACGCGAGGCAAATCTTCAATCGTCACTTCTCAATAGACCTTCAACACAAGCAGACCACTCCATGCAATCCTCAAAGCGTCTCATAGGGGCCCCACAATGTCATGGCTTACAATGATACAAGATCCCTAGCTATCAATCACGCTGGCTGTTTCCCCGATCCGGCTGGCTGTCGCGAAGTCCAGCTCTCCACAATCGCTCCTGTCCCTCCGCTTCTCACTCCCCCTACGCACCTACCCTCATAGACCTCCCGGCAGCCATTTCACAACCTCATACGCCCGCCCAAGACCAGAAGCCATGCTTGGCAGAGCCGTCCAAGACCACCATCCTGGTCTTCCTGGGCTCAAGGGCACTACCCTATCACAACACTACGCCAACGCCAAAGCCATTCCACTAAAGCCAGTGTCTGCTGCGGCTTTGAACACTACACTTCCCGTGTGGTCCCAATCTAGCAATCCGCTCAAGCGAACCGCGTCACAAGCAAACAGTAGCGACTCTGGCTACAACACTCAGGAGCCGTTGACTACGAAGAAGACAAAGCAGAACTTGACGCAGCCATCGGCGAGTAGGATGGGGAAACTACACGAAACGGTCTTCTTCGACGAGAACGACTTCGATGACGATGCAAACATCGACTTGGATGAGGATGTGCCACCATCGCTGAGCAAGGACGCTTTCTCCACGCAAGCTTCGAGAGCGCTACTGCCGGATCCAACTCGGAAGAAAGCTATCATTTCCCATACTCCCGTGAGTAGTACACCGCTGCCCTGGTCATCATCACCATTGTCACATCATCAGATGCTTCCACCTCGTGCCCAGCCGCCAAAAGCCTCGTCCAATTCCCCGTCCGACCTCCCAACTGAGGAAGCACGGGTTCCAAATATTACTAAGAGGAGGACTTTGCCGTGGGTCGAGGAAGCAAAGCATCAGGAGCACGACACACTAGGGCAAGTTGATGGTGAACTCGAGAATTTGATAGATGGATACTCGACCCATGAGAAGGCTCGAATTGGAAGAACTATGCAGAGAAGGAACGCTGGCAAAGCCGATGGCGCATACGAGGATCTGGCAGGAGCAAACCCAACGACTGTGGCACGACCGACGAAGAGACAGTCAGGAGAAAGAGGTGGCGAATTCGATGGGAAGGGCATGCCCGATATCGTTCGGGAAAACATCAAAAGGGCACGAGAAGAGAGAGCACAGAACCAGAAAATGTACACACCACTCCCCAAGGACAAGGGAAACTCCATATACCCATGGAATACAACTGCAAGTGCTGTCAAGCAGCAGCAGAAAGAGCTACGGCAGGTGCAACGAAAGGTCAAGAATCTTGAAGGGGATGAGATCGCAAAGTCGAATCAGAAGAAGAAGAAGCAGACGGTTGCCAAGGTCTTCTTGAGTGAAGAGCAGAGGTCTGTGTTGGACTTGGTCTCGGAGAAGGGAAAGAGCGTCTTCTTTACGGGCTCTGCTGGTACTGGCAAGTCGGTACTGCTTCGCGAGATCATCAAAGTAGTTCGCGACAAACACAAGAAGGAACCGGATCGAGTGGCTGTCACTGCGTCTACCGGCCTTGCTGCCTGCAACGTTGGCGGGGTCACCTTGCACAGCTTTGCCGGAATAGGCCTAGGCAAGGAAGCAGTGCCTGAACTCGTGAGGAAGATCAAAAGAAATCAGAAAGCAAAGAACCGATGGATGCGCACAAGAGTTTTGATCGTGGATGAAATTTCAATGGTCGATGGAGATCTCTTTGACAAACTCGAAAGCATAGCTCGCTCTATCCGCAATAACGGACGCCCATTTGGAGGTATTCAGCTCGTCATCACGGGAGACTTTTTTCAATTACCACCAGTGCCTGACTACGGAAGGGTCGCGAAGTTCTCGTTTGATGCCTCAACGTGGAATACTTCTATTGAACATACCATTGGCTTAACCCAGGTCTTCCGTCAGAAGGATCCAGGTACGCTCCACCGCATATCGTTCAAAGGCACTGCTAACGATGCTAGTCTTTGCAAACATGTTGAACGAAATGAGGCTGGGAAGGCTGACACCGAACTCGATCAGTGCGTTTCAAGCGCTCAATAGACCCCTGTCGTTCGGTGATGATTTTGAGGCAACAGAACTGTACGCTCTTGTTGCAAGTTTTACTGCACCCTTTGCTGATATTAACAGATTTCCCACACGCAACGAGGTCGACAGCGCTAACAGTACCCGGATGAGGAACCTCGCTGGCAGGGAGTTCGAATTTAGAGCAGAGGACGGGGGATCAATACTCGATGTCGAGCAGCGGACCAAACTCCTGGCGAACTGTATGGCTCCGCCAAACATATCCCTCAAGAAGGGGGCTCAGGTCATGTTGATCAAGAATATTGACGAGACTCTTGTCAATGGCTCAGTGGGCAAAGTAATTGCCTTCATGGATGAGAAAACGTTTGATATTTACCATGAAGATGAGGACGAATTCCAAGCCGTTGAGACCATGGACTTGGATGACGAAGAAATGACGAAGTCTCGGAAGAAGCTCAAGGCAATGATCAACAAGGATCTTGCTGGCGATATCAGCCACAAATGGCCTTTGGTCCGCTTTGCCATTGCGGACGGCAGCTCAAGGGACCTCCTGTGTCAGAGGGAATCTTGGAAGATTGAGCTACCTAACGGCGAGGTCCAAGCTTCTCGGTCTCAAATACCTCTGATCTTGGCCTGGGCACTGTCAATACACAAAGCACAGGGACAAACCTTAGATCGTGTCAAGGTGGATCTAGGCAAGATCTTCGAAAAGGGTCAAGCCTACGTGGCGTTGAGTCGTGCAACCTGCCAGGAAGGATTGCAGATATCAAGGTTTGATCCGAAGAAGGTCATGGCCCATGATAGAGTCCGGACATTCTATGACAGCCTATATTCAATCAACGAAGCGTCGACTTCCAAAGCCCCCAATGGCGGTGCCAAACACGGCATAGCGGCCAAACACTACGAGAACAATTTCATTGACTCGGGTTCTACGTTTGAAGAAGATAATGATGCGATGCAGGCGATGTATGGACAATAAATAGCATATTAGCAACGCGGGTGTCGGATTATATGAAGATAGCAGCGTCTTGTTGTGCAGTCGCTGAAGCGTTCTGGAAGGAAAGGCTTTGCCATCAGCGTTGTATCTAGATTATAGCTTGTTTTGAATTTTGCAAAACGAGCAAGCAGAGTTCGACCCTGGTGGGCGCAGCAGCGAGACTGACTGACTGTGAAGATTCGTCTACGCCGTACACCAGGATACGGTGGCCCTGCAGGGCCGCGACTGGATGAGAGGCGGGCACGTGACTTGGTTCAGTACAATCGTACACTTCAACATACATATCCGACTTCCCTCACCACATCCGTTCGCACACTTCATTCCTCGGTCCCTATCGACGTATTGACCCAGCTCCTAGCATCTACGATGTAAGAAAGGGCTTCAACGGGTCGGATCTTCATCACAGATGGCGTACTGCGCCTAAACGGGGAGGCTCTGCTCCAGGGGCTAATGACATCCAAAGCGTTTGATGCGAACACTACTGGATCCTGCTCGGTTGCGAAGACCAATGCGATCATGCTGCCTTCCCTTCCATGCCCAGGCATCGTGATGGCGCATCCTGAAGAAGATGCTTTCCTAAGACCTTGAAGATTTCCTCCAACATGAAAACTACCACTCACACGTTTTTTCGAAATGCAGTTTTTGCCTTTTTGCCTTGTTGGATTGTGTGCATCCCCGTCTTTCAAGTACGACTTGCGGCATTTCAAGCCAACAATGCAGAGTGAGCCGCTGTAGGGCTCGTAGTCTTTCGTCTGGAACCGCCGCGTATGAAACATTCAAAAGCTGGCCTATCATTGTTCGACCAGCAATATGATCTTTTGCGTGATGGTCCACCTTTCCATCTTTGGGATCGGTCAAGTCATTGCTGGCCACATGGTCCCAGGCCCTCAAACACTCTTGGGCCGAGCCCCATATCCTATCTCCAAAGCTATCGCAAACGCCTCAACAGCTGGTACTTCCATACAAGTCAGCAATAGCTCTCAAAACTCCACCCTTCGTACCTCTCGGTCTCAAAGCCAGCCTAACCTCGTGACCGCCTCCCCTACCTCAATCAATAGTACAGAGAACTACCAATATAAAGGACTAGGTTCGTGTACTCTGGGAGTCTCCTCATGCTCCAATGCTGGGGTCGACCTGAGCCAATAGGGTCCGGCAATGCGGGAATTGCCCAATGAGTGTCTGTTGTGGGACGATACCTGTTCAGGCAACCAGACATTGGCGTTAAAGCAGTTCTTTGGCGAGTCGCGGATTTATAAACTCACACAAAACTCCTGTTTCACGAATTCTACAATTTGCGAATATCACCCACCAGGACAAGTGAAGGCATTTGACAAGATCAGGAATTGGATGAGATCACCGCAATGCGTGTCTAGCGCGAACAAATATGGCAAATCATTCGATGCAGTCGCAACCAGCCTTCTTGAAGCTATCAGCCCAGAAGCACCAGGATCATGCTGTGGGTCATGTGTTCTCAGTACCGAAATGTGAACATCTACTATTGGCCTGAGCCAGACGCCAATACCCCTTGTCTAAGTATCGTTGGTGACGCCGTCAACCCGCTCCGCCTTGGTGGCACGACTGAGTCTGGCCCGGGGATCACTTATTGGGACTGTACGCCTAAGACGCCACTGGCGATCTATAACGTAGCGATAGGAGGTCCTCCTGGAGCGTAGGAAATTGTGCAGTCAATCATCACCACAGCTTGGGTCGTGACGTATGGAAGCATAAAATCCAAACAATGGGTAGTCAATCCTTGGTCCTCGTAAGGCTGTGATTATCAAGATTCGGTATTCAAAAACTTTTCACGACGTGGTGAACCCGAACCCCTTCGTGCCCGAGGTCATTCATTAGTTGTCCCTTCCATCACAAAACCAACATGGCTTACCGGTAAGCACTGTAGTTTCAGGGGAATTCACATTGTAAGTCTTCCAACACCTTAGACCCTGGGGATATCAGAGATACTAAAAATCTTGACAGTACTTCGCCGTCCATCTACGCCCATTTCATCGGTGTTTCTGCGAAAGATTACTGCGGAGAGACCGCTATCCCGACCATCATGCTCAGCTTTATCCCAGGCGAGCTTTCAACGATTGCAGGGCCAGTCCAAAGTAGTCGCACTGCTCCGTCAGCGAGAGCTTTCGATTTCGGAGATCTGCCATGCCCCCCGCGAAGTATAATGGTAATATAGGCTCTTCAACCAGTGGCTATAGGCGTGCTAAGAACTTGCTATCAATAGGAGGAAAACTGGTACAAGCCCGAGCTTGGGGAGCCATACCGTCCTTTCATCGCCATGCCCAGCAAATTGAAAGATGTGCTTTGGTTCAGCAATTGCAAAGCCGACTTCTTCACGGCATACGACCCTCCAAAGACCTTGGTGCCCGCCGCCGCAATGAATCCTACAATCACCACTGATGCCGGAGCTCCGCAAGCGGAAACACGGGCACCAGTGCCAGGCTCTACTCAGCAAGATCCCGGCGCCAGCAAGACAGCTTCTGACCCGACAACCATGGTGACACCTGCGCAAGATCCACTCAGTTCGGAGCCGAAAGCCAGTAAAGACCCGGTGGCAATGATTCCTAACCCAATATTTACAGTGACGCCTGCGCAAAATCCACAACAGTCACAATCAAAAGTGAGCATGATCCTCCAGCATTGGTCCCTGATCCCAAGTCCGCAGCGACACCTGCGCAGGCGCCACAAAACTTACGGCCAGAAGGTGCCAACGACCTTGGATCTATCGCTGTGAAAGGAGGATCTGGAGTAGGGGCCGATCCGGATGTTCTGACCAAGACCCAACACCCAATACAGATACAAGAAGCAGGCGGAAGCGCCAAAGGTCCCGGCGTCGGAGGAGACCCAGCGAACCCTAATCAATCGGAGCAAACGAACAATGCTGTACCCGCTTTTGATCCTTCGAACGTGAAGCCTGAGCAGATGTCAAACATTGCAGGCGCTCTGGCTTTGAGTCAAGTGGCAGCTCCTCCATCGCAGCCTCAGAGCCAAGGAGTTGCACCTGTAGTGGGCTCTCCAGGCCAGTCACAGACGCAAGAAGCTGCTCCTGCACAGTCTCAAGGGTTGGGGGCGATCATCGTACGTGCAATCGGTGCAGCTCCTGCTACACCGAAGCAACCGAACAGCCTTCCTGGTAATTCTCCACCTTCGGCTAGTCCAGGAACGGTAGTTTTCAACAATCCCAAAGCAGGACCGTCAGAGGCATTCATTCCAAGTGCGAATGACGGCCAATCATTGCCTCATCTTGCGTTCACGTCGGTGTGTTTGGCACTCAGGCTATCAATACACCTGTTTCGATTTCAGCGTCTCAATCTGCAATGGTGGGTGGCGTGGTATCTCAGGTCCTCAACAAGGGTGTACCAACAAACGGCCACTCGGTCGCCCCAGGCGAAGCTGCTAAAGTGACCGCCGCAGTCGAGAACGGGATTCAAACGCGCCTCGCGGTCGGAGTCACGATAGTGAATAATTACATAGTCAGTTCAACCGCTCACAACATGCTCACTGGGAATACTCCTAGCCCGCAAGCAGCGCCAATAACGCTTAGCTCATCTGATATTGTTGTAGAAGGAGCTAGCTCGGTAGACCTGGGTCCAGTCGTCACCACCGTTGCTGGCAAGTCCATCACAGGGCATCTAACAGCTGTTCAGTCTGCCAAGTACACCTTGGCTGAAGGAGGGCCAGGTGTGACAATTGATGGGACAGCATTATCTCTTGCCACAGCCGGGCAGTTGGTGGAGAATTCCAAAGCCATGCCCGTTGACGGGCCAAGTGGCGGATCAGGTGGGCTCATCATGGGAGGTCTAGGGTCACTGGTCACTACTATCGGGGATCAAGTCATTACAGTAAACCCGACCGCTGTGAAGGTTGCAGGGTCTGCATTGGAACCAGGAGCGCCGGGAGTGACGGTGAGCGGAACAGTCGTGTCATTTGACACCGCTGGAGAATTGATGGTATGCTCAAAGACAGCGGCGCTGAAGGGCGAGAGTGGAGTGGTGAATGTGGTAGCAATTCTTACGAATGGGGCGGTGATCAGCGCTGGAGGCAGGCCGGCCACAGTGGACGGCACTGTGGTTGCAATACCGTCCGATCACGCTGGACTTGTTGTCAACGGCAAGACAGTACGCCTGCCAACAGCAGCACCAGCTTCCGTGTTTTCGGTCGCAGGGCATGCCTCCACGGCTGCCCCGAGTGGGTTCCCCATCGGTAGCCAGACACTTTCTCCAGGAGGCCCGACCATTACGTTATCTGGTACGCCGGTCTCGCTTGGGTCTTCGAGACTGCAGATTGGTACCTCGATGGTTTCTCTACCATCGGCTGGTTCAGCGTCTATTTTGACAGTCGGAGGGCAAGCTTTCACCCCTGCCGTGGGCGGCTTTGCTATTGGTAGCCAGACGCTTTCCCCGGGTGGATCAGCCGTTATTCTTTCGGGCACTGTGATGCACTTCGACAATACTTCTACCATCCACGTCGCCAGCTTCTGTTTTTATGGTCGGAGGCCAGGCTTTCACGGCTGCTCCGAGCGGATTCACTATCGGTAGCCAGGCCCTTACGCTAGGTGGACCGAGGGTGACACTCTCTGGCACTGTGATATCTTTAGGCTCTTCAGGATTACAGATTGGCACCTCGACGATACCCCTAACATCGGCAGCACCAAAACCCGTCTTTACAGTCGGTGGGCAGGCTTTCACGACTGCTCCCTTGGCTATCGGTAGCCAAAGTCTTTCGCCGGGTGGATCAGCAGTAACCCTCTCTGGCACATTGATCTCCCTTGGCTCCTCAGGACTTCAGATTGGCACATCGACTGTACCTTTGCAAGCGTCTGGACCAAACTCTTCCAGTACAGCTTCGTCGACATCGCAAGGGGACACGACGACTGCAGCGAACAGCAGGACGAATATTAACGCGCACGCAGGGGTTTCAAATTGCACGAAAGCGATTCATATGTGAAGACTAGGTGCGATGGTAATGGCTGTGATGATATTCTTGATGTATACATGACACATCCAATTCATCTACCAAATCTGAATATTAAACTATGATAATGAACTGAGATGATGAATCCTGTCCAAATGTTATTTCGTTCAGTGGTATGACCCGGGGATACGGCGAACAATCCAGCCAAATGTAGTTTATGTATTTTTTTGGCAAAGAATTACCCAATCTTCTTATGGCGTGTGATATCCTGCGTGGGCGGAGAGTTTGGATGTCTTGGCAGGCAGCTCTAGTGTCACCAAGTCCTGACCTCCTTCTCCGCCAATCGTCAATTCACTCGGCGGAGACCAATTTGACATAATGTCCTTCATTGGCCTATCTGTGCTCGCAACACTCAGAGATCCACCAAATGCCAAGGTACGAGGTCTCGTAACAAATGTTGTTGCCGGTCAATTGACTCTCAGTAAAGGCATGCCTGGACTCCTTCACGGCAAATGATTGGGTCATTGCTGATCGCTAAATAGTCACCTGGCTCTCGAATGGATCGCGGATGGGAAAATTACTCGTACCAGGATCAAATATATTGGAGATCGAGATTGAACCAGACTTGATCACTCCGCCTACACCACGAGTCGATGTGGAAACGGAGCCGAAGCAGGCCTTTGTCGACCCAGCCATTGTCAGCTATGGCAAGAGAGGGGAAATTGCTAGTGTACTTCCGGGGAACGCTCAAGTTGAGGGCCCACGACACTGGGAGCCTGACGCACCGGTGTCGGCAAATGCAGCCCAAGCTCAGTCCCTTTCCACAATGACCACCATACCTACAAAGTCTTTTGATACGACGGCTATAGAACAATCTGGAGTATTCCGCCAGATACCATCCCCAAAAGCCATCGACAACACTGCAGCATCTGCCACGCTCTCGGAGCCTTTCAACGACCTTGCACTCAATGGACCGGCACAACAGGCGCTCGGTTCAGGCATTGACCACCATGACCATCGTGTGACCACGCAAAGGCAAAAGCCAACAGGCGTAGCACCTGCTTCTGCTTCTAGGAGTACGAGGAGAAGGTCCAAAAGAGAATCGACAAGGGAAGGAATGGTATCCACGCCACTCCAAACACCGCGGAAGGCCGAAGTCGTCTCAACCCCACTGTCAAACCAAAAGCGTCGCAGCAACAGCAACAAAAAAGGCTGGCGCCAGACACCTCTTCTCGAGGAACCCACTCTGGCAAACATCCGCCTTCCCCGAGCACATCAGGCGCTCTCACCTCCAGCCCCAGCGTTAACGCTGGGATCACCCGGCCAGACCAGGCCGACACCCGAGCCTACCAAAGTAAGACAGCGACGCATACAAGAGGAGGAAGATCAGAATGGTTGGGCTACGGGCGAGGCTACAGATATTCAAGATATGGGTGATTTCGACTTTGAAGAGAATCATAAAAAGTTCGATAAGCGGAAAGTGTTTGACCAGATCCGACGAGACGATACTACCGCTGATGAGGCAAGGCTGGTTAGCTACAACAGGCTGTCGTCCATTAGACCTGGGACTGCAGGGGGAAAGAACCTTCACTACACGGAGAACGTACTGGATTCGCCTGTGCAGAAGATTGTGGAGCACAGTAGCGGCGACAGCGATGTTGACATAAGTGAGGCACGCATCAGCAGCGGTCGCAGCTTATCACGAACATCCACTCGGCGTAACGTTCCATCACGCAAGGGAAGCGCTCTCGTCAATGCCTCGTTAGACCGAGTAGCAAGTCCAAAGCTCAGGTCTGAATCTACAATGTCTTTTCGCAGATCATTACTTAACCAGCCGAAACTTTCCTTAGTGCTGCGCTCTTCCAACCGGCCATGTCCTTGCATTACGCCACTGCAGATGCTCGAGTTGGAGCAATTAGCCACTACAGAACTGGGTTTGTCCGAGGACATGATGACTGAGAACGCTGCGCGAAGTATTGCAGAGAATGCGTATGGTCTAAGATCAGGCGATGACCGCCAGAGCATCTCCGCCCCAATCGTGATCCTCGCAGGCAACAACAAGACTGGGTCCCGTGCCATAGCAGCAGGCCGCCATCTTCGCAACCACGGCACTCGTGTTGTTCTCTGCATACTCGGTCTCGAACGCGAGGATGACCTCCTGGACAGTGTCCGGCGGCAGTTGAAAATCTTTCGTCATTGTGGTGGGCAAGCCATCAAGCAAGATGCTCTGATGAGAACCCTACGGAAGTTACAGTCTCCGACACGTCTAATCATAGATGCTTTGCTTGGTATACATGTATCCTTTGATGATCTCCGTACAGATGATGAAGCCGCCTACTTCCAACTCGTCTGTTGGGCCAATGGTTGCGATGCCGATACATTAGCGTTAGATGTGCCTTCAGGTATTGACGCTTCGACTGGTACGTTCCTGTTCCATTCCTGCACGGTGCTAGCAGCCCACTTACAAGACTCCCTGACAGGAGTATCGACATTCCACGATTCATCACCTTTAGTCATAAACGCACAGCATGTCGTTTCCCTCGGAGCTCCCAAAACCGGGCTTCTGACCAGCTTGTTTGACATGGACGAAGAAAGCAGACCGAACCTAGCAGTGGCGGATATCGGAATCAGTCCCGTGGCCTGGAAGAAATTTGGTACGAGAAGGAGGCATGGGGTTGATTTTGGGGGTGTTTGGCTTGCACCGTTGGAGGTCTCGGATGGGACGCCGCTGTGATCAAGATAAATTTGTCGCTTAGCATTAATAGATCGGATTGGCTTTAGAGCTCGCATTGGTGTGCGATAGAAGCATAGAGGGTATAGCTAGCACCACTATGCTGAACGATTAGACTCACTAGCCGATCGATACAATACGCTCGCAAAAGAAATCTGGTTCTGCTTCTACTTTCCTCACTCTTTCAGCCTCAAAAAAGTTCCATCAAAGGCATCTCTCCGTCACAACGGGTAGGATATCTACAGGAAGTTCTACACCATAGAAGAGTTGATCCACTACACTGCTATACCAAAGATACTACGGGTCAATAATCTAGTATCCACTCCTAGAATTATGTTGGAGATATAGTTGATATACAGATGTATTAGTGTACTATAGCCGCCGATATAAAGATATACAAAAAAAAACCCACTCTATGCCCCGAACACGCACCAAAAAAAAACCCCTACCCTAACCTAACCCATCACCATCCATCCCTTTCCACCAACCCAGCCCTCAACCCTCTGCCCATCTCCCTCCACCCCTCCACCCTACTACCTTACAACCTACCTTACAACCTCCCTCCTATCTAAAACCTATCAATACTTCTATCTAATCATTATCAAGACATCACACATCCTATATCCTACTTACTTACACGCACGTTTTGCAATTAATATTAACGCCTACTCGCCCTAATACTAGCTACATGTTTTTATCGATGCAGGAATCTTGGTATAATGATACGAGGGTGGGGAAGGGGGGGGGAGGGTAGGAAGGGGGGGGAGTGTGA
>JAABUK010011419.1_pt1 | contig 11574 bp, 17 predicted proteins | sample 5559141 | NCBI WGS metagenome assembly JAABUK01 (sample SAMN10711869, study PRJNA513367) | rock metagenome | isolation source: Antarctica rocks | place: Antarctica: Victoria Land, Pudding Butte nord | collected 2016-01-03 | reverse complement strand
ATCAGAAACACATACTCAGCCAGTTAATCAGTAAACACCACATCTGGAAGCATAAACACAGAAAAACTAAAATACAGAGCCAAACATCAACGTATGCATGTATGTCACAAGGGAGTTTGGCTGAAGATCATTGCCAGAAGTGAAGCCTTTATACATCATAACTTGGCTTGCTTAAATCACCACGGGTAAACCACCACTTGTTTTCACCCCTGCTCGACATGGAGTCACGATGAGTAACAAAACTGTTCAAGCGTTGTTTGATCTCCTTCAGGTCCTGGTTGCCTTGCTTCACCTTGTTTTTGGTGTTATAGGCATCCTGCTTTGCAGCTTTCTGTAGCTTTTGCAGTTGCGCGGCCTGCTGTGAGAGCCGCTGTGCTGCTTCTACCTGGCTATGCTTCAATGTTTACAGTAACCAGGTATCTCTGCCCTTTTTTTTTATTTAAAAAAAAGCGAATAAAAGGTTGTTGTTTTACTACGTAAAACAAAACAAAAAGGATCATTTTGTATCATAGAAAATACAATTTTGTATTCTTTTACAAAATCTCCAACCTGGTATCCTAATCTGGTATCCCTTCCCTGTCAAAAAATAGTCCTTTTTTTTAAAAGCGATGAAAAGGGAAGGAACAGGTTAGAAAAAGGATCCATTTATGATTACTGCAATAACCCCTATATTACTATAAGGAATAGACTATACCTTCATCTTGTTACTATCTTTTTCAAAATAGTGTTACAAGAGCCAACGTGTTATACCGGCATATTCAAGTTTTATATCCAATAAGATCCGATATCTTGCCTTTTTTTGTAAAAAAAATAACAAAGTCGTTACGGGGTCAAATATTACAGTGTTATGTTTAGATAATGAAAGAAAGTTATATATATATATAAAGTCTATAAGAATATAATATATGAAGATACCACACAAAAAAATGTTCGTTTATAATACCTTTTTTTTGGTTGATTTTTGTATTTTTTTAATACAAAAAGGGATACATCTTTCTTTTATTATTTACGTAAAACAAAAGAATACATTATCTATCGACTTCCCACGGTATTGCCCTTGCTTATTTTGTTCTCAGACATTGCTGCAGCTTTAGAGCCTGCTCTCTCAAGCACCTATCGTCCTCGCACGACCTCAAGCTTGCTTGCACACTCTCGTATTCAGCGTGTGCAGCGCTCTGAGGCATTGTTGAGGTGGTGCTGTGATTTGGTTGAGGCTGTTGCTGCACGCTCTCGCACGAAGCGACTCAAGCCTTGATCTGCAACGAGAAGGTGTTGTCAGAAACTGCGAAACAACGTAAGCGTGACCGTAGTGGTGTGACTGGACTACATCCTCAGGAAATCGCAACATGCAAGCTTCAAGGCAGCGTGCAACCTTCACAGCAAGGCGCAAGCAAGCAGTGTGTTGTAAATCCAATAGCCAACCGGTCCAGCTTGCACTAGGTCTTTTGCTCACCTGCAGTTTGCGAGTGAATTGGATCAGCCCAAAGTATGCGAATTGTGCGGGTGAGAACATCAAAAATTGGGTGCTTTTATAGCCTGTTGGCGCTTGAACCAGCGGGCTATGCCGCGGCCCGCGGCTCGCGTTACGCTTACGCTTACGATGCTTGTAATACTATTGCTTATACGTCGTATTACGGTAGGGCGTTAAGACAGCCCAAACCCTCGAGGGCAAAGCCTAGACAGGCGTTATGTCGATAGAAGAAGAAGCGCAACAAGCAGCAGGTCCCGGAAGCCTCCCTTTTCAAAACACGATGTTCTGCGGCGATCCTGCATAGCGGGCCGTCGTCTTCCGTAGTCTCGGCATTGGCACTGATTCCCTCTTGATACGATGGCCAAGAAGAAAAAGAAAAAGAGCTTGAAAAGTCGGGAGATTCAAGAAGAGGCGAAAGAGGAGCTGGAGGTCTTGGCTGCAATTTTCGGGGATCATTTCGGTCTGGACGAGGATGCGCGTGGCTTCAGCCTACAGCTTGTGCCGCATCCGGGCCGAACAGAGCCTAATTACGTTTCCGCGCAACTAGCTGTGAGGTGAGCAGCGTATGCCAGTGATCAGGGCAACGTTAAACGCAAACACTGTATCGTGTGTGAAGGCACCACATAGTGCATGCGAAGCCCATTGATGACTCCTATCAGACCACGGAAAGTTGTCACTTACGATGGACAAATCGCGACTCAAGCAAGTGATGTGCAACGGGTATTGTTTAGGTACCCGGCGGACTACCCTAGTCAGCCACTTGTGCTCAAAGTCGCGACCACAAAAGGGTTGACGGCCTCAGACACGCGCTCTCTTACCAAGTTACTCAACACCTCAAGCGCTGAACACGCCAGGGAGGGAGTTGTAGCTGGTTTCAGTGTAGCAGATGCCTGCCAGGAGTTTCTGCTCACGAAAAACAATCCAGAGGCTGCAAAGATCGACAAATCGGTATATAGCTCATCGTTGAACCATCTGAGAGCCAGTCATCCTGCATCTCAACTGGACAGGTGACACACCTGTATTGCAGGCAGATGGGTCTCTCTGGCACAGCATGCTTGAGAGAAACAGTGTGCCTCAAACAGAGGAGTTGCACTCTGCTGACTTGTCCACTCAAGCTGCTTGGGGCAAGGGCAACCATGCCCATGGAGTTGATCTCTTTGGCGACAGCAGTGAAATGCCAGAAGCCTGGGCAATACAGGTGGGGCTTGTTTGCATAAAAAAGTATGATTCACTGTCAGCGTCACTGTTTCTGAGCTGAAGCTGCTGCTGCACAACTGGCTGCAAAGCTGTTCGTGCTACATCACCAGAGCAAATGCTGCCAAAACATGTTAAGCTTATGGTTTGCAGGATGCTGAAAGTTATGGCCCGTTGGCACCGCTAGCAGACAGCCTCAGACACAGCCCTCCTTCTGTTGCTGGTGGTGCTGCTGCTGACAAAGCTCTGTTGAGCAAAAGACCACAGTTGTCAGATGTGACATCCAACAGGTAGCCATCTTATTATTGCCTGCCAAATGGGAGCTATCTGAAAGGCACAAATTGTTTTAGCGACCTGCTTTTGACATATCCTTGCGGGTGCCATGCTAAACTATGTTATCGCCTCACTCAGGTGCATTCATGCTGCAGGCTCATTGCTGGTAGTATGCAAGGTCTGCCAGAGACTTCCAACAGCATGATGAACAGTATGCTGACAGCCATGCGTAGTGGCATCTCTGCAGTAGGCAGGCGCATGGGAGTCAACTTGCCACTACCGCTGCGCAAGATGCTAGAAGGTCAGCTCACTCTTGTTTCTGTTGGCAATTTTCATATCAACCTGTCGTCCCCTTTATAACGCCAGCCCTGCGTGCCTTCTGAGCCACTCGGATCTGCTTTTCATGCACTGATTCCTGGTGTGTAAGGTGCTTCTTGACCACACGTCCCATCAAAACCCCTCAATGCAAAAGGGCTGAGCATGAGGTACTAGTGCATGATCTGAACCAGAAGCTGTGTTTTGTGGAGACTTGACCATCATGGCTTTCTAGCAGGCTCACCTGATGAGGACGACACTGCCTCACAAGCAAGTGAAGACACCCCAGCTCGGCGCTCAGAGCGTGAGCAGATCAAGCGGGACTTGCTCATGGGGCATCTGCTCAGTTTGGCGACACAAAGCAGCCCATCAGGCTTACCGGCCCACGCTTTGCCTGCTTTGGCAGCCTCACTGTCTGGCAAAGGCCTCATGCCCAAGTGGGTCCAATGGTCCTTGACACAGCAGCCTGCATTGTTCAACAAGGCATTCGAGAGGCTCTTCAGCGAGGTGATGCTGCTGAATTTGTTGAGGTGGTGGCTTGTCTGTTCAGGCAGCACAGCATTCTTTGACTTGCTGAGCATGGCATGTGCCTGTGAGTGGCTTGCTGTGTGCCATGTATGCCTGTCACACCTTTTGCTTGTCACTGCTTGCGACTATTGCTGCTCAAGCAAAGCTGGGAATGACAGGTACTATATGTTTGTAGTCATCAGCGCCACAGTCTTTCATGGCAGGCTTACCTACCACAAGAAGTACAGCGGGCAAATCAGCATGCCCTACTTGAGCTTAAACTTGCCTCAGCATAGCAACATGACCGGATGCTTAGTTCTGCATCTGCTGATGATCCAACTGAAGCAGTCTCACTGCTACAATACAGGAGATGAAGCAGGGGCAAGGGGGGTCAGGACCACACAGGCAGCAAGATGACCCTTCAGCTTCCTGGGCGCTGCACCAGTTCTGGCAGAGGTCTTCAGCCATGCAGTCGGCCCCACCCCCGGCTGCCTTGCACCCCGCCAGTCAGTCCCTCATACTTCTTGCCTTGTGCCTGCTGAAAACATCAGCTGCATGACATGAGGTCATGCTTGTCCAGACAAGGATCTGCTGTGCGCTTCAAATGGCTTCCTTGACTTCTAAATGGCTTCTTTTGGCTTCTCAAGGCTTCTTTGACGTTCTGTGGCTGTCACACTTTTGTAGACAATGCATACACTTAGGTGACCATTGTTTCCAGTGCACTTAAGAGCTTTGGGTTGACATTTTGCACAGCTCAAGCAACATCTGAAAAGGTGCTCATGATGGTGTCATTTTTGTGCAAAAGCAGTAGCACATAGTGGTAGCGCAACAATGTGAGCAAGGGTCAGTGGGCCATACAGGGCTGTCAAGGTATGAGAGTGACTTTCAGGAGCTGCGCTCTCTGGGCAAGGGCGGCTACGGAGTCGTGGTTTCTGCCATCAACCGCCTTGACGGCCGCCAGTATGCTGTGAAGAAGATCAAGATGCAGTCCCAGTCACCACAAGGCTTCTCACGTTTGATACGGGAAGTGACCACGCTGTCCCGTCTGCAGCACCCGCATGTAGTGCGCTACTTCCAGGTACATTTGCTCTTACTGCTGTAGCATTCCCCCAACAGGAAGCTCACTTCTTGTTGGTGTCAAATTGTGAGCATAGACTTTGTGGCTGAAGTGCTTCCAGCGTGTGGGCTGTTACCATATAACATTCCATGCCATGCCACTTGGTGTTTGCAACAGTCTCTGCAGAGGAAGGGAGGCAGTGTTGATTCACCTCTCGAGGCGACTCTGAAGGGATCTCTGCAAGTACCTACTAGGTCTGAAGTCTGACACGGTAGTGGTCATGGTCTTTGAACATGACCTGCATCTCATGACCCTGTACTCATGATTTGCACACAGAACACAATGCACATGACATGCCAGGCATTCATGCATGATGATTTTCAGGCTTGGTGTGAGATGGGCCGTGCTAGCACTCCTGCCAGTGACACAGTGGGAGAGCTTGAAGGGGATGACTGGCTGGGCAGTTCCAGTCATGTGGGCCCTTCAGAAGGCACTGGGCCCATCCATCCCTCACGCACCTTCCAGCAGAACCTACGCTCTGTGCAAGAGCTCTCAGAAGACATTGCATCTGCCAGCGGTGAGCACAGCTTCTGTGCGCACTGTGTCTGCTCACCAAAGTTCCCAGCTTTTCACAGAGAAGCAGGGTCTGCATTCTGCAGGAAAAGGCACAAGAGACATCTGTTGAATTCTTGGCTAGTTGCAGAAAGATTCTGCCATGCAGCCTGATCATAACAATCAACATGTCATGCATTGTTAGATTAGTGAACTTTTGAAGGTGACAGAACGTGACATTACCAGCTTTGGGCTGCCCTGTATGCTTGACTCCGACACACGACTTCTGTGAGCATGCAGCACAAAGTCAGCAGTGTCAGATAGAGACGACGCAGACTTTCCCATGGGCTCTGGCACACAGTACCAGCATACATGTCCCTGCTCAACAAGTGTCTAACTGTCTTATGGCAGAGATGCTGATAATACACTGCCTGTGCTATCAATGAATGGCATGGCATGGCATGGCATGTGTCTCTGTCACACTTCTGAAGTGGGGTGCAGGAACAGAGGAAGTTTCAGGCGACAGCAGCCAAGACAATCCTCCCAGGTCACCATCTCATCACCCCTCTGATGAACTCTCCTCTTCCCATGAGGGCTTCTGGCAAAGGGAACCTCAACTGGGCCCTCAATGGGACCTTCAAGGAGGATCGCAAAAGGAGCAACCCAATCATGCTGAAAGGAGACTTGATAGGCAGCAGCAGTCTGCAACAGGCACCTGGGACTTTGACACAGAGCCAGGTCAAACAACAGGGCAACCCACCGACTCATCATCAAGACAGGGCCAGGGGCACGAGAAACAGATGCTGTACATACAGATGGAGTTCTGCCCACGCACCCTGAAGAAGATCCTGGTGGCTGGACCTATAGAGGAAGCTGATGCGTGGCAGGTCAGACCTGTGTCATGCAAGGCCTTCAAGGCACGTCAATGCAAGCATAGCAGTCAAGGGGCTGTGCACACATGCAGCTTGAGCGACCCCTGGGCTGCAGACCTCAAATGCCTGCGCTCAAGCCTACTCTTCAGGAAAGCGTGCAGCAAGTGGTCCAGTGTCATACAGACGTTTGCTGCACAATTTGCTGGACAGTAGGCTCAATCACAGGCAAGTGAGGTCTGCAGCCCGGCATGCAGACTACCGAGTTCCTGCAGAGTGCTGACAAACGAAGGTGAAAACCCGTCAGGTGGTTGCATAGTAGCCTACTCGTGTCACAAGTGTCAACATGTGTGATGGTGCAACATGTGTGATGGTGCAACATGTGTGATGGTGTAACATGTGTGATGGTGCAACATGTGTGATGGTGCAATGTGTGTGATGCTTCATGCAGCTGGTGCGGCAGACTTTGGCAGGCCTTGCACACATACACTCCCAGGGCATCATTCATCGTGATCTCAAGCCGGACAACATCTTCTATGATGCCAAGGGTGAAGTCAAGCTTGGCGATTTTGGCCTGGCCAAATTCCACCTAGCTACCGACTCTGCAGGTAAGCATCCCTATGCTCTACTCTCACACCTGTCAACTGCCTCTAGGATGCTTGCACTCAGCTTGCATATGCACTTGATACACTGACAGAAGGATTTCCTGACGAGCATACAGACCCTCTGCAGCACCTTGTCAAGCATCTCACAGACAGACAGATATGACTGGAAGGCCTGCTGTCATGCAGAGGACGCTGCAGCTCTGCACCAGCAGCTGCAACCCAACACAGATGCTGCAGCAGTTGCAAGTGAGGCGTCAGGTGTGTTGGGCACCTCCTTCTACATCAGCCCAGAGATCGCCAATGGCTGGCCGCAGTACGACAACAAGGTGGACCTATACAGCCTGGGGGTGATTGCCTTTGAGCTGTGGCACCCCTTCACCACCGCCATGGAGCGTGTGGTTGTTCTGAGAGAGCTGGTGGAGACAGGTGTCATGCCTCCTGGCTGGCCTGAAGCCCACCCTGTGGTACGTGCCATCTGTGCTGTAACCCATACCATATGCAGAAGCCACATGAGCTTTTGCATACTTAGGACGCTTAGACTCTGCCCCTAGCCAAGTCAAGGATCATACTATGTGCTTCATTTCTGCTGGTTAGGGATGTGATCGGTACATCACCAAACAAATTAACCCTGCCATGCACAACTGGTATGCAACGAGTGTGACATGAGTATCATTGCATTCAAAACACATAGTGCGATGAGCGTCAAGAGCATGTGTTATTGCTCTTTGTTCTTCATGCTGATTGTTTGACTGAGGCTGTTGTGGCATAGCTTATGTGTGAGGCAAGCCCTGACTAACTGGCACAACTTGGCAGCATCATTTGCAGAAGAGGCCACCCATACTCGCCCATATTCTCTCAGCAGGCAATAGAGGTGCTGTGATGATGATTGGCATGTTGTATTTGGCTGCCAGGTGGCTAAGTTGGTGCGCTGGTTGATGGCAGCCAACCCAGATGACAGGCCTTCAGCACGCGAGGTGCTGCGCAGTGAAATGCTGCCTCCAACTGTTGGGGATGAGCAACTCACTGACCTGCTACGCTCCCTGCCTGACAAGTACAACCTCCACTATCAGACTTGTCACTCACTGTCTTTTGCTTGGTTTGTGCATTCTGCTTGATGCAGCTGCAAAGGTGGAGATGAATCTGCGTTCTCACACACAGCAAGGGTCTCTTCTGGCAAGATGTATAGCTTGTGAAACTGAACTGGTGCATGACTTCTGTTGCACCTCATGCAATTTGCTACAGGGGATGCATGGCAATTACTGGTTGCCATAGCAGAGCATGTCTGGCAGCCTTGAGCAATGGGGCATACATCCTGCAGAGTAATCAATGTAGCAGTGCAAGGCAGCCGTCACATACTCTTACTGTTGAGCATTGCAGGCTACCAAGTATGTACGCTGACTGTTTACTTGGGTTGGTGCAGTCCAGTGAATAAGGACAGGGTGATGGATGCCATGTTCAACCTGCCCCGCATGCACCTCACTGCAGACGAGCTGCCGGGTACCCCCACCACCCTCCAGGTCTGCACCCCTGCTCTCAACCATGCACACTCATGCTCGCTACCACCATGCCCTTTACTCCAAAGAGCAAACAAGCAAATGAATGTATTACTGGATGGATGCATGAATGACAGCATGGATGAGCATGTGGATGAACGAGTGAGTGACTAAACAAATGACCGAAGGAATGAGTGAGTGAGTCAATGAATGAGTGGATGAATGGATGGTTGAGTGAGTAAGTAATGAGTGAATGAGCCCTTGGGATTGAAGCCACTGGACAACATTGCAGGTAGAGGCACAGGAGGCAGTAATGGAGGGTATGAAGGAGGTGTTTCGCCTGCATGGGGCCACCCCCATGGCCAGCACTGGGGTGGGCATTGCCCCCCTGGACTTCCCACCAGATGCAGTGAGCATGTTGGCAGCAGACGGCAGTCCCTGGGGCTTGCGCTATGACCTACGCTACCCCTTTGCTGCCTGGCTTGCCCGCCAGGCTGCCCTGCTGGGCACCAGTGAGTACCTACGGCTGTGTGCTTGATTCTATTGAAACTGCCTGCCTGTCCCATGAACTCATCTAAATGTATGTATGTCTGTGTGTCTGGTGCTTTTCCTGCGCGGATGCAAACCACTTGTTATGACTTGCACATCCTGATGCAAACCACTTGTTATGACTTCCACAGCCTGCAACCTAGGTGCTTAGATTTTTGTGTGTTGTCGTTGATCAACTCCTGCGCTCATATGCGCTTTTGGAGGGGCTGCAATTCAACCCGTCAATGTCATCGTGAGCAAGCTGTCATAAGCAGGCACCTCAAAGTCATGTTGAGCCACCACGCTTTTCAGCACCCTGGCTGCACTGCGTCCGGCACAATTCACAAACAGACCTTGTCAAGTCCATCTGGGCTTATGCATAGCATCTCACAACATCCAATAGTCTCTCCCCTCCACCAGTGTGGAGAACTTGCAGGTATTCCACAATCTTTATGCCGGTCAGGGGTCTCGGAACACACTCTGTATGCCCTAATGCTGATAGACAGTCTGCATGTGCAGGTGGAGCCAGCCCTGACAACCTGCGCAGGTATGAGATAGCCGAGGTGCGGCGAAAGGCTCGCAACCTGCCCAGAGGTCACCTGCAGGCAGACCTGGACATTGTGCACCCCCCAGGTCTGCCTCCCGTCGACAAGATGCTGGCTGAAGCTGAGCTCATCAAGGTCAATTTTGTAGCACACCCTTGCTATGCTATGCTGTGCTGGGCTGTGATGCACCTTGTCATCTGGGCTGGCCTGTGCTGTGTTGTGCTGTGCCGTGCTGTGCTGTGCTGTGCTGTGCTGTGCTGTGCTGTGCTGTGCTGTGCTGTGCTGTGCTGTGCTGTGCTGTGCTGTGCTGTGCTGTGTCAAGTGTTATGCCAGGCATAGACAAACGCCATGATGATCAGCTCTCATCTGCCACTCTTCTGCCAGTCCCATCACTGCATTACTAATGCAAGCCCATGTCAAGTGCCACGTAGCATGGCAGCAAGTTTCACAGCGTGCGACCTCACTGCACGCATTGTCTGTGCACAGCCCTGCTCAAATGAGCCAACTTTGCTCCCAGGTTGCAATCACATAGCAAGTATCTAGCTCATCGTGAGCTGGAAAGCATTGTTGCTGGTGATAATACTATTATTCTTATTATTATCATCATCATCACTATTATTTTTATTTTTATTTTTATTTCATTGTTGTTTTTATTATCATTGTTGTTATCACATAGCAAGTGGCAAGCTGGTCTTGTGCAGGCAGCTATAGAGGTCCTGCAGCTGCTGCCAAACTGCGGTGCCTTTGAGATCCGCATCAGCCACAAGCTGCTACTGGACGCCTGTTTAGGCCAGTGCGAGGTGCCCCAGGAGCTGCGGCAGAGTGCCCTGGCCCTGCTTTCCACTGCTGCTGGGGCCTCCCCCATGCACCCTGCTGCACGCCCCAAGCTTTGGCCCTCCATCAAGTCAGTCACATGCTCCATCAACCTGGGACATTGCCATGAGCAGTGTCATTTGCAGGCAGCAGTTGCATGTCTTGCTCTTGTGCCTTCAACACTGCAGCCATTTTCTGCTCAAATGTCTTGCTACTTAGCCGTGATGTGATGCTTGAGTTGCTCTCTAGGCTGTCTGTACTGATCATGCCAAGCAGCTGCCATGTATACTATGCATCAAATGTCTCTGCCATGCAGGCATCACCACCTTTCATTGGACCATGTTACTTCATGCATCATGCCTCTCATAGTCAAGCTGCATGCTCGCCTCATGTTCTTTTTTGCTTTGATACATGAAAAGCAATGCCGGATGCCACTTTTCGAGGCTATTTCCAAGGGGTTTTTCAAGGCTATTTTCAAGGGTTTTCAAGGCATCAGTCAGACTTGATCTGTGTGATACAGAGTGGCTCTGCTGGGTCTGGGAACGCCTGCAGCAGCAGTGGCCCAGTGCAAGCAGTATGTGGTGCAGATCCCCTGTGAAGCAGAGGCAGGTCTGCACAAGCTACGCACCAAGCTGGAGGGCAGTACCGTGCGGGGCCTGGCCCAGCCCCTCAACCAGGCCCTAGACGACCTCCAGGTATGCACACATGAACAGATGCAAATAATGTGCATCAGTCCTGCATCTGTTTGACATGACACTCAGTCATATCTACCTTAGGAGTCTAGTCCCAAAATGTAAAAACAAGTTACTGAATCTGAATCTGAATCTGAAAAGAATTGCTCAGAAAGCTCAGACCTGGTTCAAGCAACACGCACATTCAATACAAGTCACCGTCTGTTCAACGCTAAGCATGCAGCCTGACGGCTTGCCTCACACCACATTGCATCTGTTTCAGCCGTTGCTCAGATGCCTACGGATGATAGTGTCAGTGTGCTGTTGTGCAGACACTGATCAGCTATCTACATGCCTGGGGCATCGCCAACAATGACGTTATTCTGGAGCCGCTGCTGAGACCACACAACCAGCACTACAGCGGTGCCATCTTCCAGGTGCACCTGGTGGATGAAGCTGAGACAGGCGTCACCTCCCTTGTGGCCGTAGGTATGGCAATGCTCACAGCCTGACCCCACTATGGCTCATACCAGCAAAACACATTGTGCAGGGCAATTGGCAAGTCTGCCCTGTGGAGCAACAGAGATCAGACATGTATTGTCAGCAAACAGCACATTACGCATTACCTTCTTTGCTCAGGTTTGCTGTGAACAGTCAAAAGCTGAAACTGTTGACTGTTCA
>JAABUK010011417.1_pt1 | contig 11578 bp, 12 predicted proteins | sample 5559141 | NCBI WGS metagenome assembly JAABUK01 (sample SAMN10711869, study PRJNA513367) | rock metagenome | isolation source: Antarctica rocks | place: Antarctica: Victoria Land, Pudding Butte nord | collected 2016-01-03 | reverse complement strand
ATGTTTATGTTTATGTTTATATTTATATTTAGATGTAGATTCATATGCATCCATGTTTGAAATCTGATTGTTGAATTGTATGGTGCATTGCAGGTTGAGATGTCGGTCATAGAGAAAGCAGTGGACTGTCTGCGGATCTTGACGACAGGCAACGAAGCCAACAAAGTGGCTTTGCTGACAAGTGCTTCAGGCTTGCCCTGCCTTGTGCGCCTCATGGAAAACTCCCCAGACCAGGTAATCTGCTGAACACCCTTAGAAGCATTGCCGCTCCTGTAGGTCACCTGACTCCTGTGACTGTCAGGAGACTGTGTAGACTGTCAGCTGCGATGTGTAGAAAGGTGTTGCAGTTGAGCGTGTTTGTTTTGCATTTGACTTTATTCACGGCCATCTCCCAGACCAGCATGTTTTGCATTTGATCTATTTGTTTGGTTGGGCATAGTAATACAGGAGAAAGCGCGACAATCGACAAACTGCTGAACTGTGTTTCAGTCTTCGATTCAGTCAGGCTGGTTTTACAATGAACGCAGCAACTGCCTTGCCATGGTTGGGATGCTCAGTCCACATGTCCTTCTTCCATGAATCCTACACTGCATCTCTGCTCTGTCTCTCATGTGACCAACAACGCTGCCTGCAGCTTGTCATAGAGAGGGCTGCAGCTGTGGTGGGTAACCTTTCCACAACAGACCAGTTCTTCTCGGCAATCAGAGAGGCAGGTGCAATCCAGAGGCTGGTGAGGTTGCTGGACTCTGGCTCTACCAACAGAACCACGGAGATTGCTGCCAAGACTCTGGCCAACTTGGCCAGCGAGAGCAGCAACCGCAAGGGCATCCGGCTGGCTGGCGGTGTGCCTCCGTTGATGAGACTGTTGATGGACAAACCCAGCGAACAGGTAAGGATCGCACAAGCAATAGGTTACTTGTAGCAGTAGCAGTAGCAGTAGCAGTAGCAGCATTGTGACATTCTGTTAATGATTTATGGATTGGCTGGCTGGTGGCATGCCTGCATGGATGATACAACTAGTGGACAAGCCCAGCGAACAAATGAGGATGCAACAAAGGGTCAAAGATCTCATCTGTGACGCTCTTCCATTGGTTCATGGCTGATGGAGCGCAGAGTGTAATGTGAATCCTGACAGCGTGACACGTCAGATTGCAACAGTGCCTTGCAAGAGGCTGTTGTAAAGCAAGCTTCAGTCATGCATCTGGTCAATTGCCCAGAAGCAAACCAGCAGTTGGAAGTTAGCAAAGACAGGAGATCTGCCGGTGCAGTTCAAAGTAGATTTGATTGCATTCCTTACTCCTCTTGCGGAAGTCGCCAAGCAGAGGGAGATAAGTCCCAGAAGCACTGTTGAGATCCTGTTTGACATCATGCGTCGCGAATCTCAGCAGGGCATCTGAGACTTATCTCCTCCTGCTTGGCGACTTCTGCAGCAGGAGTAAGGAATGCGACTAACTCTTCTTCGGACTGCACAGGCAGATCTACCGTGGTCTTGACAAACCCAAAAAAAGGTGCCCTGAAATGTTCAGCTTGCGCTTGGATTGCCTCGCGCAGTAGTCCTGCCGTGTCTGTTATCAATATCTACAGCGGAAACGCTCACAAGAAACGAAGCCAATGCTCCAAAACCACATATAACAGGCTAGCGGCAGTAATGTTAGTGTGAGCGTAGCGCAGAAGCACATAAGAGCTTACTTACCATAAGTTAGAGGTATTGAGAGTACACCGTTGGTGGCAGGGTGAGATACAGGTAGCCAAAAGTGCGGCTACGGCTTAGTCATCCGTAATACAGTCATTACGGTGGTATTGTGATGGTATCATTACACAGGGGCTCCTCAGATTTGTATGTACTCAGTAATGGTGGATGACATGCGCTGAATAACAAAATGAATGCTTGCATGCATGCATGTGCACAAATTAACAAGTGGGTAGGTGGGTGGGTGAGTGGGTGGGTGGGTGGGTGGGTGGGTGCATACCTGGAAAATGCAGTGATAGTCGCGGCATTGTGGCTGACAGTGAATGATGCTGAGTTGCAACCTTGAGCAATGCCCTTGCTGTTGCAATTGACCATCCATGTTGCATCATCTGTGCTTACTTGATGTTCTCAGCTAACATAAAGTCCTTGCACTGATAAGCAGCTGCTCTCAGGGTTGGCTATTTCTTAAGAAGAGCCAAACTCAAAGCCTATCTACCCTTCCATGCCATGGAACCCTTGCTTTGACCTCAGAGTAGCTGTCATTGTAAATCAAAAGAGTGGCCTCTGCAGCTGTGGCAAGGGTAACCCCACCAGGGTCACTTGCACTATGACAACCTAAATTTAGCAACATCTTTCCTAGCAGGCTATAATATTCTGAACAGCTACGGTTCCAACTCATGCAAAAGTTGTCTATGATCTGCATGCAGGTCATGATTGCCGTAGATGAAGCCTTGAGGCGACTAGAAATTTCAGCTCCAGAGCGCAATGCCACCTTAGAAGCATTCAGATACGCAGACGCCCGCAATGCAGCTGCCTTGGCATGTGCTGTTCAGGCAGCTCAGCAGGAAGCTGCGCAAGCTGCTCAAGAAGCTGACAGTGCGCGATCTCAACAGGCAGCGCCTCTGCTCACAATCAAACCTTTCACAAGGTGGGCTGCTTGTGCAGCTACTGTTCTTGCAGTCAGCACCTTGAGCAATTTTCCTTTCATTTGTTTGTGCATTTGTCCGTACTTTCCCTGTGGTCAAGTGGGTACAGCCCGGAGTTGCTCCATGTATGAGGTACTGTTTTGGTAGTCAGCACATCAGCAACAAGGTGTGCGTTAACCGTACTTCTAGCGCCTTTAGCAAGCAGCCAATGCTACGTGGGAGATGCCCCTCAAGGTGCACCGACTGGGCCTGTATGCTGCTGCGCAATCTTGGCACTCCTGCAAGTGTTGTTTGTGAGTCTCACTGCAGCATATCTTACAGGATTTAGTTGACAGGGACAGACCTCTAGCATATTGATACAGGCTTGCAAGGTGACATGCTGAGTAAACTATAGGCTATTGTGGGCCTGATCGAGAAAAGTCCCAACATGCCTTGTACTTCTTTGTGAGGCAGATTGTCTGAGACTGACTGTGCCAGGCTTGCCTTGCCAGACCTAGCTTTGAACAATGTGAGTCTTGTGCTTGCGGGCACTCAGTAGCAGAGACAGTACAGTTGCTATCAGAGATAGGCTTGCCAGACTTACCTTTGAATGGTGTGTGTCTTGTGCTTGCAGGTACTCAGTAGCAGAGACAGTACAGTTGCTATCAGAGATAGGCCTAAGGGATGGCGGTCATTTTGAGAGTAACGGCATCACAGGAGGGGATCTGCTGGACCTGGAAGAAGAAGAGCTCAAAGAAGACCTGCACCTGTCCAATCTTCAGGTCAGAGTACCCCTAAAATGCAAGAAAACAACTGCAATACTTGAATGTGATACACATGAATTCAGGGGAAGATTTCATCAAATCAAGTTTGTTCTCAAGTGTTGCATAGGCGTTGCACAGACTCTGTATCCTGTGAAGCCATATTGTTCAAGATCACACCCCTGTTGTGGATCGCAGTCTAGATTTTAGGCAGAAGAGGTCAGTGAGGACCTGCAGCTGTCCTTGAGATTGAATTTTGTCATCCCTGATCTCTTGTGAGAAATGTGTTGCACCAATGTCAAACACCAGAAGTATGCAAGACGTGTTGTGTGGTACCATCGCCATACACTGCCCTATGCACACTGCCCTACGTTCACTGCCCCAGTGCCTTTTGGCCCAATATGGACGGACAGGGATTTATTCTGCGCTTACGCTTTCGCATGCCACAGACACTGACCACAAACGGCGCGACATCATTGCGCTGAATCATGTTCCTGTATGATGTCAATGGTGATCCTGAGATGATGTTATGATGCAGGCCAAGAAGGTTAAGCGGGTGCAGAGCGCGTTCGAGCTGTTCAATCGTATGATGCAGACGCCGGGCAAATCAGAGCTCACGCTCACTGAGCTCCGAGTAAGGTCACTCAACCCTGCCTGCATCACGGCGATGCTAGATTTCACAGTTCCCCTGCCGCATCTGGTGCCTGTTGAGCTCATGTTTACATTTTTTCCTTGTTCCTGTTGTTGTTGTCATTGTTTTTCACCTCTTAAATACCTGTGTTGCTTGCATCAGCAAGCAATGGCATGCACATTTGCATAAAACTCTGTGTTTTTGGGATGCTGTTTACAACTTCTGGTGGCATGCAGAATTTTCTTTCCTCTAGTGGGAGAGGCGAAGGGGACATTGCAGCAATTGTGAATGGGTTCAAGCAAGGGCTGCAAAAACAAACTGTAGCCACGCTCAATTTTGCTGAGTTCATACAATGCTATCAGTGGTTGTTGAAGACATTGCACCTCATGGATCAAGCTCAGGAGCCTTATGAGTTGCCAAGAGCAAACAGCATGCGTGGTCTCAGTACATCATCATCTATCAGTGATGTGAGTCCTCAGAAGCTTCCTCAAAATGGAGTCTGAGTCTATGACGATAGCGTGCACTTGACATGCATTTACTCTCATCAACACACAGAAATGTACGCAGTTAGCACTCCCTTTGCGTTGAATCTGGGGGCAACTTGTTCATTGCAAATTTCATTTTCACTCAGTCATAAGCGCGTGATGGACTCATACGTTTGATCTACAGCCTTGGAGCACACACACACACACACAAGTTGTCTGGCACTGCCTCACCATTCTTGTAATACTTAGTAAGGCGGCAGATCTGCGAAAATCGCGGCAAATCTGAGATGGCATCCCGTGGATGCCCATGTGAATTGTACAACTGTACTTTGTAAAGCTTAGTAAATTCTATTGATATATTTTCCCTTTTTTTGGTAATTGCTTTGAGCGTGCTTCGAGAGTTTCGCCGCTAAACAGTGCAGTTCGTGCGCTGTAGTGCGGAGAGACTGGCCGAACAGCTTGCTGCATGGCCTAATTTCGCAATGCCTGCTTGAGGACTTGTCGCGGGGAATGAAGTGAGACGAAATGAGTCCCGCCGCGAAAACTGGTGGGGCTGCGGCTGTGGACATCACATCGGCAGCGATGGCTGCTTCAAAGCTAGGCATGATGGACAAGCTGCTAGCCGCGATTGAGAAACAGCCATCGCTGGGGCAATCGCGGGACGGGGAGGGTGAGTCCGGCTATTTCCGGAACAACACACGTAGGTACAGCAGATTTAAAGGTGTTTGACATCTTGCTTCCTGCAGGTCGGACATGCCTGCACTATGCAGCAGGATACGGTCACGAGGAATGCGTTGAGCGTTTGCTGGAGAAAAAGTTTGATCCCGAGGTTCAGGATCACAACGGGGACACTGCCTTGCACCTTGCAGCCATCCATGGCTGTCCTATGTCAGCTTTCAACCTGACCAAAGCAGCCCCAGCCACATGCCTGACCAGGAATCTGAAAGAACAGCGACCAGCAGATGTGGCAAAAGCTTGCGAAAGAGGCGAGGTAGCATCCTAAAACCTACTCCACAGCATCCCCCACAAAGTTGCGCTAACAGCCTGCCACCAGCAGGACGCATGCCGCCAAACTGATGCAAGTGCATGTCCTTTGCTGCTGCATACTATGACATCAATCAACTACTCAAACCCCAGCAGTGTGCCTGCCGTTTGCAGGTCCTGAACGCAATGCTTCTTGCCTGCTCCGGTGATGCCACCACTGTAGCTGTTGAGGCCATGCAGTACCTGCTACAAGAAGGGGCTGTGCCTGATACATGGGCGCCAAACGGGAGCTCGGTAAGCTGTTGTGGCACTTGGTATTATCAAGCCCTGGCACACAGGCATGTGCTATGTGCTTCCTGTTGTTATTGTGCATTCACTGAAGATAGCTTGTATGCAGGCACTGATGCTTGCTGCTTCTGTGGATGGGGTTGCTGCGATCCAGCTGCTGTTGAAACATGGAGCAACCATTGAGCTACAGGTCAGACTCTCACTGCACAACAGCAGTGTCCCAAGACCAAAGTTGCCATCCAGCCCCTCTCTTGATGCCCTGCTGACATCATGGCTGCATGCCTTGAGCCCTCATAACATTCTTTATGCGTTCCAAGACAATGCTGCAACACATACGATACAACAGCAGCTGACATCCCATTGAAACACTGGCTGGTTTCATCTGTTTCCTACTCACTTGTCACTCCTCCACTCACGGTGCTGCTGATTGCTGACTGCTCACCTTGTCGATGAGCTGCCTGTCAACAGTGGACATCCTGCAGGCTGCCTTTAGCCCTCAATGCAAATGCTTGTTCGCGCTTCTGCAAAATGCACAAAATTGCACAAATTGCAAAATGCACAAATTGCAAGATGGAAAATGCACGATTGAATGCTCATCGCTTGGCTGCGTGCTTCAGGATGCCTTGGGTAGGTCAGCACTCATGTTCGCAGCAGGCAACTGTGCTGAAGCTGCTCTGCTGGCACTACTGGCTGCCGGCGCCACTCTGGGTCTTAGAGACAGGAGAAGCAGAAGTGTTCTGGATTATGCACCCGAGGGCTCTAAGGTCAAGCAGCAACTGCTGGATAGGTAAACAATTCTTGCTGTCCTTACAACGGTAGCACACACACATGCACACACTCACTCTGGATTATGCACCTGAGGGGTCCAAGGTCAAGCAGTAACTACTGGACAGGTAAACAACCATTGCTGTCCTTACAACAGTAGCGAACTCACGTACACACTCGCTCTGGATTATGCACCTGAGGCCTGTAAGGTCAAGCAGCAACTGCTGGATAGGTAAACAACCATTGCTGTCCTTTCTGTCGTCCCCAGTCGCAAGTCTTGACGCGCAGAGCGTGGACTCACGGGCGCGCCTGTCAGTGCCGTGCTGAGTTTGTATACGATGTTAGCTGAGTCCATTGCTGTCCTTAAACCAGTAGCACACACATGCACACACTCACTCAAGCCTAGCGTGACCTAAGGTAGACACCTGACCAAGTAGTTGATTGATTGGAATAGGGTCATTGTGGTCACGGTGTTGGCCATCCTGCAGTGCATGCAGACTACTTGGCTTGACCAGCAGCTGTATCAGCACCCAAGCGTCTGGGCACGCCTCGCATCAGCTGAGCATCAGATGCATGAATGTCACACAAATTGGATGTGACTATATTCTTGTATTGCTATTACATTGAAAACAGAGCATGACTGTCACGGTCAAACAAGAACGTTGCTACAGACTAAAGGAGCTTGAGGCAGCTGCTGAGCAGCTACAAGCTGCACTCCTGGCTGAGCTGGATGGCTCCTCGCAAACAGGCAGTACTGGCTCAAAGAAGAAGAGCAAGGCCAAAAAGGGCAAGAAGAAGCAGGTATGTACATTGCAAGCTGCAACAGGCATTGCCACGCTCTCATGCTGCTCTGCACTCATCCACCTTCTCATGTTGTTACGATTGCAAGCACTACGGCATGGTGACCCCTGTCTTTACTTGTCTTTTTTTGTCTCTTTCAGACCCTGTCCCTGTTTTCCTACACAAACTTGCGCACATGCACGTCTCCAAACAGAAAAAGGAAACCAATGCCTTCTCCTCACACAAAGGGGAACACACATAGTGCACTTCTCCTGCTGCTGCAATATTTGCCAGCATCTCCAATTCTGTACCAAAAGGGCGGCTTTGGTCACATGTCTCATAGCAGCTGTGACTACCCCTTCTTCACAAGAAACCACAGATGTAGGCGCAAGCATGGCATGCACTCTGCTCACACTTTTGTGCCTTGCTGCAGGCTTCAGCAGCTGCACTGGAGGAGGCGGTACTTGCCACTGCTCCACAGCCTGCTGTCAATGTCCCCACACATGCCAGCGCACCTCACACACCTCCCGCCACCTCTCAGGCACCATCCGCCACCTCTCAGGCACCATCCGCCGCCTCTCAGGCACCACCTGCCACCTCTCAGGGCCACAGTGCACAGCTCCCTGCCAAGGCAGATGGACATCATGCAGATAGCCTTGAGGCAGATGCGCTTGCTGCTACCAAGCTTCATTCAGCATCAGAAAAGCCTGAAACTGATATTGCTACTCAGAGGCCATCCAATGAAACAAACAGCAGTGATGCGACATCATCAGAAGCTGCCCAAGCAGCTGCTGTGCATGAAACCCCACATGATGAAAGTTGTTTGGGATCATCTCACTCAGCAGCTGACGCAACTCAACCCTCCTCATCTTCCTCCAGCAGTGCTAGATCAGATTCTGATAGTCAGCCTTCAACGCCAGTGTCAGACAGATCTGTTCCACAGGCTTCAGCACAGTCATCACAGACATCATTAGGTTCTGTGTCGCAGCTAGATCAGCAGGTTGCTGTGCTGTCACTGCTGGCTGGGGTAGCTGCTGACCCAGCTTCTCCCCTGACTCATTCTCAGTCAATGTGTCCAGCGCATGCTGAGTCATCAGCCCATGAACATCAGGCATCATCACAAGGTGATGTTGCGGCAGTGGCGGCAACAGAGGAGCAATCGTTCCCCCCTGCTGATGAGTCATGTGCTGGCACTTCTATCGGGCCAGCAAGTGAAAGCAGCCTGGACATCTATGATGCTCTGAGAGAAGACACAGGCAACAGGAACGACTGGCATGTGGTCAAGGCAGGCCGCAAAAGTGGACTCAACACCACCAAGGCATTGGACAAGTCTACTGACCAGCAGCCTGCACCTGACCAGCAGCAGCAGCTGGGCATGAGTCACAGAGGCAGGTTGGCTGAGTCATCAATGAGAAGTCAAGAAGGTGGTGCAGAAGCTGCTGCACACGCTGTGAGTGGTGAGATTGGTCACTCAGGGAAGACAGTGAGGCGGTGCTCATCCGGGGCCTCCATCTCATCCTGGAGCTCAGCTGAAGCAGTGGAACCCACGGAAAGGTATGCTGAACCATACCTTCTGGATTACGAATCCACTATAACAGTCCACAAGCCTGTAGCACTGTAGTTCAGAGTCAAGAGTCTATCCAAGGAAGGTTGTGTAGAAAGTACACGAGTGGTAAGTTTGGTGTGCCTTTGAGTGATCATCAGACATGCCTGTCTAGGACCAGCAGACCAAGCTGCAATCAAGTTTCTTCATGCCTTCAGTGGTGCGTCTGCATTTCTGTTCCTGAATGCACTGTGGCGTATTCCCCTGAAGTTCAATCATGCACAATCCGGCCCTGCTGCAAGCTTTGTGTGTAGAGGGTCAACAAGCGTTGTTGACAAGCATAAGATATACTGTTCTTGTTGTCCATTGCACTTTCATGTGATGTATAGGTCGAGTGGGAGGCCAGGCAATGTTACCTTAGGTCAATACATGAAACCAGCAAACGCAGCATCTCATGGAAGCAGGCCGCCCCCACCGCCTGCCTTCAGGGCGCCCCCACCCCCTCCCCCAGGTCCACCGACATCTTCCTCTTCTCACAGTGCTTTCTCAGGCAGTGCCCTCGCTCAAGAGCCCCGACAAAATGCCTGGGACCAGCCCTTGCCAGGCAGCAGATTGTCACAGCTCACAGGGGCACATGCAAATGCCCTACTTTTTGGAAGCCCTGTTCAAGCACAGCCTGATGCGTCCATATCAGGCAGTCATGGCAGCGCCCAAGCAAGAGAGTCTCAAGGGCAGAATGGGCACGGTGAGGTTGCTGTGGTCAGGGCACTTTCAGACAGCCCTGTGCTGGAGAATGGCAACAGCCCTGTGGCTCAAATGCCTGAAGCCCAGCAGCAATCTGGTGGATATGCAGCAAAACCTCAGCATCTCGAACAGATTGCTGATCTGCAGGCAAGCCGGCTTTCCCTGTCTTTCTGATCTTCTTTCTCTGTGTGCACATCTATCAGCCACTTCAGCAAGAGGTATTGGCTTGTAAATCTGAAAACACCCTGAATTGATCAATGCATGACTGCGGTCATACTGATGAGTACATAGCGCTTGTTCTTGGGTCGTCATGCACTATCAATCTTACGTCACCATGCATCATCAACATTTGTGAGTGAACTGAAGCCCAAGCACAGCAATGTGCATGCATCAGGAACTGTGTTACAAAGTCTTTGCTTCGAGAGATGCTTCCAAAAAAAGCAGGGGAAAGGCAGCATGTGGGTCAAAGTCTGAATATGCACAACCCCGTATACCTGAGTAACATACATATGTACCCGAGAAACATGCCCATATACGTACATTACATTTCTTGTCTTTAGGACTCAACAGGGGAGTCAACAGACAATGACTGGGCGAATTCTGAGAATGTCAAATTTGATTGATACAATTCACTCAATGCTGTTCTGAAACACATGGATCTGGGCCACAAAAAGTCCAAATTAGTCAAAACCTAATTCTGTGAAATCTGGTGCGGTTCAAAGCATGTATGTGTACCCGAGTAACATGCCCATGAGCCTGAATCACATGTTTGTGGTGCAGGGGGAGATAACAGCACTGAGGGGTGACGTGGCTCACCTCTTCCTTGCACTCAAGGCTGCTGAGTCTAGGCACCAGCAAGAGCTGGCTGGAGTCATCATAGATGCTGCCCAGCACCAGACCAAGGTCAGCATTTCTTGCTCTTGGGTATCGCCTCAACAGGCTCCTATCATGATCACTACAATGCGCAACTGTCCATTCCTTTCCTCGTCTCTCCACTCTCCCTTTCCCCCCTTTTCTTTCTTTTCTTTCCCTTGCTTTCCTTTCCCTTCTTTTGCTCAATTCCTGTCCATTTCTGTTCAGTGCATTCTATTGAAGGGTTCAGTACAATGTCTTCTCCTGCAGGCTGCAAACTGTGCATAAGATCTCTGCTGGCTGAACTTGTGTCCAGGGCAGCATTTTACCATCATTTCTCTTACCTGCCATGGCATATGTAAGCAGCACTGTGGAACTAATTCTGCCTTTCAGGGTCTGCCCTGGTCAATGGACCTGTCGCTGTGCAGTCCTGCCTGCTCATGTCTAGGCCTGACCGACACTCTGCTGTCTCTTGCTTGCTGCAGCCATGCATGCATTCACACTCTCACATTCATGCATTCATTCTTTCTTTCTTGCTTTCTTTCTTTCTTTTGCTCCTTCTTTCTTTCTTTCACTGTTTTGCATTCATGCATTCTTTCTTTCCTTGCAAGGTTACCAGCATGCATCACAAGTGGGTCTGCCTCAGCTGTAGTTCCACTGCCATAGCAGGCCTTGTCACCTGCTGTGCATTCAGAGTCTGCTCTGACAAGTTTTGCTCACGTACAGGCCATAGCTGAAGCAATTGCCAAGGAGAGAGCAGCAACAGCTGCCATGCTGCAAGCAGCCGCAGCAGCTCAACAGCCTGCCCTGCAGTCCTGCCCAATAACCAGCTTCGACAGCAGGGGTCCCTCACACCTCTCACGCCCAAGGCATCAGCAGCAGCAGCAACAGCAGGTGGTGACAGACCAAGACATGCCCTTCGCTAGGTCCAGGCTAGGCAACCCCAGGCCTCAGCAGGCGCTGCTGGGATCCCAGGACGTTTCAACTTCAAACGCTGCTGCGCCTGCTGGGCATGCTGCGCCGCGCTTTGCCACCAGGCAGACAAACGGCCATGCTCATGAAAGCATCCCCTTCCCCCTTGCTGCTGGTGGCCTGACTGCATCTCAGTCAAGCGATGACCTCCGTGAGGGCTTCAGAAGGGCTGTCTCAG
>JAABUK010011416.1_pt1 | contig 11579 bp, 13 predicted proteins | sample 5559141 | NCBI WGS metagenome assembly JAABUK01 (sample SAMN10711869, study PRJNA513367) | rock metagenome | isolation source: Antarctica rocks | place: Antarctica: Victoria Land, Pudding Butte nord | collected 2016-01-03 | reverse complement strand
GAGCTGAACTTTCACAATGTGCTTGCAGCCCGTCGTGGGACGAGGCTACCAAGACCAAATTCAAGGAGATCATCAACACCAAACTGGCTTTCCTGGAGAAGAACTACATTGGCAAGGACGAGTTTTTGAACCCCAAGCAGCCTTCCATTGCCACCATCTACTTGTACATTGTGCTGTCATGGTCTGGCTATGTGGGTATCAATCTTGACAGCTACCCCAAGGTCAAGCAGTTCTTTGAGCAGGTTGGACAGGACCCAAAGATCAAGGGTGCTCAAGAGAAGATGAACGCAGCCAGCAAGTAGACTGCTGTGTGCTGTGTATCACGATGTTTTTTTTATTTTTCAATGGTCTTGCAACGGCTGAAGTCAAAGTTACTGTACTGAAACGTTCATTTCCTTTTTATCACTAGCTTGAATTCATGTCTCATCCGGGCAGCTGTTCATTTTATGTTGTAGCACCTACCACACTTGGAACTGGTAAAATGGTTTGATGCTTGACAGCTCATGGGCGATGCAAGGCTCACGTCTGCTCTGCACTTGACTGTACACGATTTTTAGACAAAAAATCTACAGCACAACAGACCACCTTCTGATGCATACATATTCTGTTGTAACAAATCATGGCTGGCATGGAGGCGTTTATATTGCCTGACTCTGGCTCAGTGGTATCATGTCAGAACTCCTGCATGTCATACTAATAGTATGCAACACATTTGCGGCTTGATCCTTGCAGGCAGCTTATGAATAGGCAGACGGGTCTGCCTAGATAGCCTACAGGCCAGACTAGTGTGCAAGTCGTGGACTGCGTGCAGTTTGGATTGCCCAGCGCACAGTCACAGCATTTGGACTTCCTGCAACACCATTGTACTGCTGCGTACTTTATACCTGCGTGCATGTGGTAGCAAGGCATTGCACTATGCCATACCGTGCCTGTAACATTAATGCAATATTGTGTAGCAAGCAGATGCAGCTTCGTGCGCAAAAGAAGTGAGCATGCCGTTTGGAGAAGTGACCCGAGGCAGTGCCCCCATGAATGCAAAACAGGGCGATAAGACACACCCTGCAACGCTTGTAGACTCCTGTCAGCTGTTACATAAAAGTATGCAAGCTACTGAGCTCAATTACAGCGCTGTAATTGCTAGCAATGTTGGGCAAAACAATCAACCTACCAGTGAAGCTGGCTTGTTAGCTACAACTCGTCTTTGCTGGCAGATTTGTGAGACAAACCGCTGCTATGTTCATTGATGAACTTGATCATGTCTTCCTGTTGTCGGTTGCCATCATATGAGATGACTGAGCCATCCTTGCCTGACACAAACATGATGGTTGGGAAACCAGACACCTGCAGCATTTTGGCCGGTGTCAGCAGGACACTTTCTTAATGTTGTAGCTGCTTGACTAGCAGCTGAATATACTTTTGGCACCCTGTGCCTACATTGTGCCCTCAAGCACATGTACCAGCAGGCACAGCAGGCAGGAATGCATGTGCCAGAAATGACAGACAGAGAGCTCATCATGTGATCTCTTGCCTCAACAAAGCACAATGTGGGGGGTGTGCATTGTTAACCTCTGCTTTCACTTCACTACTTTCACTTCACACTACTCCTCTCTGTTGACCATTACTTGCACTTCACATGACTTATTGAGAACTACGAACTGGGCACATCATTGTGATCAGTTGCCTCAAAAAGTCACAATGTGGCGCAGGGGTTTACAATTGCAAAACTCTGCTTTCACATGACTTACTGAGAATTTTGAGCTGGGCACATCATTGGCTGTGGCGTCCATCTTGGCCACTGTCACTGTCTTGTTCTCTGCAAAGGCCTCCCCAACCTGCATGGCATGCAGCAATTCAGCCAAGACTGGTTGCAGATGGCTTCTTACAGGTGGCAAATTGCATTGCCCTCTTCTTCTCCAGAAAAGGAAAAACTACGTGTCAACTTACTGAGAAGCCCAGTATTAGACCGGGCTGCCCAGCTCTTCTTCTCTACACAACTGCCTGTGTATGACGTCTGTTCAGCCCAAAACAATGGACAGCAGATGACAATAAGCCCTGTGCCGATCCTGTGGTGATCTGAACACACCGCCGATGCAGGCAGCTGCATGCGGCAGCTGATTTTCAAAGCATCACTTCTTTGCAACACCTTGCTACATCATACAAAATATTGACATTGCACCTATGCAGATGTCGACAGTGTAGATCACACTCAGCTACACACCATGGATCAAGTAAGTCTGAATGAAAATTGCACAGGCTGCGGTAAACAGGCAAGACACCTCCCCAACATGTAGCGAGTTTCCACCATTCCAAGGCTTTTTTGCTCTTGGGATTCACACTGTGAAATAGACATTTCTCATGAGTTTTGAACAGCTTACCTTCTCATATGTGGGTGCAAGCGACTTGCAGTGTCCACACCAGGGGGCGTAGAACTCTATAAGCACATCGTTGCCTGAAAAGACAATCTCATCAAAGGTCTTGGCCGTGACCACCTTGACGGGTCCCGAGTTGTCAGCTGGGGGGTCTTCAGACTTGACAACCTTTTCAAGCTTTCCAGCCTGCAAACACACGCAGGAAAGATATTACCAATAGTGATACAAAAATCAGTCATAACAACAATGATAACAGTAATACTGTTTGCGTTATCCTACTCATGGTGAGCAAGGTACAGACAGGGCCAATCTTAGGTCCATTGACGAAACAGCCAAAAAAATACTGCGTATTGCGTATTACGTATGCGTATTATGTATGGGGTAACACTGGGTTTAGGGATTGGCACGCAGACAATTCTTGCTGGGGCTTAGGCAAGGCCGTTTCTTCCCTGAGTCTGGTCTAGCTATGGCATGCAGTGATGGACACAAGCTGCAGCTTTGTGCAAGAACTCAGCTATAACCATTCGTTGTCATGCAGAAGTGCTATCAGGGCCATGCTCTACAATAACGGCGTTAGACATGATCTGCAAGAACACCAATTGGGGATGCCCTTTACAACCCTGTTGGGGACGCCCTGTCAAGGCACTCTTGGGGATGCCCTGCAAGGATAGCTTGGGAGATGCCACGCAAACAAACCAGTATGGACGCTTGAACAAAACAGTGCAAAGGATGCTTTCCAGCGATGAATTATGGCGCACCTATCCAAACAAGAAGACCAAGCTAGCGCCAATCTCAATCACAGAAAGGACAATCTGATAGCATATCAGTTCTATTGGATGTACAACACCACCTTGTTAATGTCTAGATGTGCACTTGTGAAATGAGCGGTTGCTAGAGTAAATGCTCATTTCATGAGCATACATCTAGACACAACAATGCCTGGGGACGAGTATCAGTGCATGGTCTCTACATTTGGAGAGGTGAGTTGAAGCTCACCTCAAACTCGGCAACAAAGGAGGTGAGGTCTTCAGGAGATGCATTGGCCAACAGGTACTTGCTGTTGGTGCCTGCATCATGAATGGCATATGCCGGCGTGTCTGTGTCCTTGATTCCAAAGTACTGCATCGCCCCTGCACAACAACAGCAACACCTGTCAGTGCCAGGTAATCGCTTCCAGCTGCATTATGGTCTTGTATGCAGGTGTGGCTGTGATACTTGATTCCAAAGTACAGCATCGCCCCTGCACAACAGCAACAGCTGTCTATCAAGGTCAGGTGACGGCTTCTGGCTGCACCATGATTGTGTAAGCTGGTGTGTCTGTAACCCTTCATACCAACACACTGCATCTTCATTGACCAGCAACAGGAGTGATTGTCAAAATCATTCCCTGGCTGCCTCACAAGATGCATATGCTGGTGTGTGTCTTGCCGACACCAAAGTGCGCTGGGGTTTAGTGAACACATACAGGCACAGTGGCACAGCACTGTATGACTGTGTGCTAGATGCATGCACATTCTTCGTGTATGCTCCTGTCTATCTCTGCGCATACAATGAGCATGCACAGTGCAATGCAGAAAGACGTTGACTTGTTGGATGCAAAATCTAGCAGGATTGGTTTGCACCAGCCTCATTTGTCTAGCAAATGAAGAAGAGGAGTCAGGGTTGAATCAAGAGGGGGTGCTGCATCAGTAGCTATTGCTCACCAGAGTTGGCTGACGCATCAGAGAAGACAGTCTTGACTGTTGTGATGGTCTCTGCTGCCTGCCGTAGAGCGTCCTTGAACTTGCTCAGTTCTGGGTAGTCCTGTATTAAGTGATCTGACTTAGTGACATGAGCTTAGTGAGATGAAGACAGGTTGCCGAGTACCTTTGTACTTGCTCAGTTCTGGGTAGTTCTGCATGCAATCATGAATGACATGCAGGCAAACACACAGGGCTGCCGAACAGAAGAGGTAGACAAGATCAGTATAATTGCACAGGGTCTGTCTGCATCTGCAGTGTCTGGATTTACAACATGTTGTGCAAGCTGAACACATGATAGGAAGGGCTCAAATTGATAGTTGCCCTGTTGTTGTCTGGCATCCAGTATGAACAGAAAGCTGAGCACAACATAGACTATCTGTGATACAAATGTTGGTGCCACAAAGCCATATGCACAAAAAATTCATATTGTGAAGCAAGGCACAAAGCTGTTCATGAAACAAAGCATCCAAATTAGCTGTGCTGTGCAACAGGCTTGTTGCAGAGATGCAGTACCTTAGCAGCAAATCCAATAAGCTTGGGCTCAGAGCCACCAAACACCTTCTGAAGAGCTTTACGGTTGTGCGGCTGCCTACACAAACACAGACACAGTGGTCAGCAGCTGACTGATGCGCTGTACCACATGCAGGAATTGAGTGTGCTGACCCTTGCAGAGCATTGTTAGTGCACGCTAGCGCATTTGCTTTTCTCCCATTGTCCTAATGCAATGAGCTGAGGGCTGAGGCGACGTGTGTGTGTGTGTGTGTGTGTGTGTGTGTGTGCGCGTGTCAGTGCCTGCTCCGCAAAGTACATGCACTGGCAGCTGGTTGGGGGAGGTACAGCTGTCTGAAGTACGCTGCAGCTGTCACATCCTGAATGTGTGTCAGTGCGGTGCAATCGCGTCAGAGCTGAGCTATGATAAACAGCAGACCAGCTATCAGTGGCATTTCTAGCAGAATTTTGGGGCCTGATCATTCACAAGCAACATCATGAGAAGCAAGAGCAAGTACAATATGCAGCAGTCGGCACAACAAGCAACAGCAAGCGTGAGTTGCAAAAGGCAGTGCAAACTGGATGCAACAGCTTGCATCAGAAAGTGTCTCACTGGTCCATTTCGATGAGCTTGGGAGTTGAAGTCTCCTCAATCCACTCGGTCAGAGCTACTGCTGAGAACTTTCCAGTGTATGACGTGCTCTGATCATCATAGTTCTTAAATAGCAACACGCTTGGTGTCTTGCTCACGCCCTCAACCAACTCAGGCTCAGTCACATGGCCAAACTCAAAATCCGACCGCAGGGCCTCGGCAACCTCCTGGAAAGCCTTGAAGTCCTTTGTGGTGTTGCTTTTGAACACGCCAACAATGCCAACATCCTTCTCGTAGAAAGATTTGATGGAGGCTTTTGTGGTGATGTGAGTGGTTGCAGGGCCAGCCTGCTTCTTGAGATAGCCTACAGAAGTAAAGTACAGCAACGTGTCAAAAGACTGCATATACTGAGAGGTACAGCAGATCTGCACACGCCGTCTTACACTGCAGCATCAGGATGCACACAGTTGCAGTTGATATCAGCTGGTTCTGGCCATGAAAAAGGTAGCATGTATACTTAGGCATGCTTTATGGGGCTGTGCTGTGTGCAAATGCCAGGGCAACATGCTCCAAAGCTGCATGGGCACTTTGTCCGCTTGCAAGGGCATCATGCAAACTTACTGACAATGCCGTCTGCTTCACGTGGGCCCTCATAATCAGTGGGTTTTGCCCTGTTGTTGTTCTTGAAGATCTGCAGCGCAACCCATCAAGTTATATGTAGGTCACACTGCGTGATTCAGCAGATTCACGAGCAGTGACAGACCTTGATTGTTGGGAAGCCTTTCACTCCGAACTCCTCAGCGAGTTCCTTGTTAGGTTCCTCAGTGGCGTCCACCTTGGCCAAGGTGATTCCCTCCTCCTGCAGAGGCCCTGAAGCCTTTGCATATTCTGGCTCTAATCGTTTACAGTGCCCACACCTGCGTGCAGCTGGACCGTCAGATCAGCAGCGGCTGTGATCTGCTGAGTAGGTCTTCGATAGAGCGTATCGTACCAGGGAGCGTAGAACTCGGCTACCACAAAGTCATTCTCAGACAAAACTTTGTCAAAATGCTTGGATCCTGACACTGCGACTACGCTGTCTGCGTGCACGGACGAGGCTAACAGCAGCAACAGGCCGCACAAGGCAGCGTAGGTCGTGCTCATGGTGATTGAAACTGGTGTGTATATGATGAGTACGAACACTTGCTGGCGGGATGACTTACTGTCTGTGCAGCATTCCGATACCTGGTGGTGCCGTGAAGCTTCGAGCACTTGCCTAGGTTCCAGCATGGCTTTGCATTTATGGCAAGCTTCTTCTTCGCAGGTTTGGCTTGACAAGCGTTGTACGCCGGTGGTCAGGCCAGCTGGTCAGGCCAGTGATGCTGGATCCCATCCTGTTCGCTTGCATTGTAACACCTCGTTTTTACTAGCGTCCGACACAACAAAGTCGACTACACCGTGCAAAAAAGTATGTGATTCAAGAATGATCAGGCACTGCTTTCACGGCATAGCAGCTCGGTGCCTGTTGACTTCGAACATTGAGTGGTGAACAAGAAACAAAAAGCTAATACAGGCTAAATGGAAGCATCGATTGGTCGCCAGGAAACGCCAGCAGCTAGTACGCATGCACACCCGCATGCTGGGCATGCGGTCTCCTTCATCGCCTCACTAGCTTAGAGAGTTCAACTCAAACTATGCAATTGTCCTGGCAACACAGGTGCTCCAACGAACGAAGGTACCAGCAACGTGCACAGCGAGCAACACCGTTTGCTGATGACACGTGACCGGATGAACCTGGCATCGGTGCTACTCTTCACCACTCGTCTTCAATTGCAGCTGACAGCATGCGGTGTAATCTGTTTGAGGCCTGTGGTACCTTATAGGTTCGTGTTAGAGCACAAGATTTGCAAAAGACCATCATGCAGGCTATCTTTGACCTTGAAACTGCTCCAGAGCGATATGACTGGTGCGCACCCTGACAGTCTCGGCAGGATCCTTTCATTGTTGAACTGGCAAAGGGCTTGTACAAACCTGCTATATGCCTGCAGGCCAAACGTACTGGAAAGGTTTGCGGTCATGAACGCTCAACTGCACAGCATCACTGGCCAGATGGTCCCTCTGATGGAGCATTATGTGGTGCATCCAAAGGTGACTGTTGCGTGATGAAGCCGCCATGTGTTCATCAACAGCTCCCCAGCTCCTGCTGCCTAACAGAAAAGCCTCCATACAGTCACACAACCTTGTTTGTACAGGCTGTAGATCAGCAGACAGCGCCAGGTACACATCACCAGTAAATCTGCAGCAGAGGATGACACACATGTGCATGGTGCTCCCGTGAGTTGTCTACTCTGGCCTGCAGTCCTGCCAATCATGCTGGCCTCCAAGCTTCTTCCTGAGCAGGACGAGCAGCAGACCAAACAGCTCCAAGATCTGCAGCAAATGCAGGCCACATCTGCTGGCAGGCAACAAGCTGCGTATGTCCAGGTACACGCTGCACGTGTTGATGTATCCCTTTTGCGTGTGTTTGATTACAGTCTGCGTTACAGTCTGTTCCAGTACCAGCTGCCTGTGAAAGGGTTGACAGTATAATTTCAACATGCTAGCATTGGACTTTTGACTCTGTTCTTTGGCACCATTCTGCTATGTTGTACGGGCATTGCCACTGGCTGGTGGACTGCATCAGCCCTTGTGTTATGTCTGCATTTTGCCTACTATGCACGTCATAGGTAATTTGCAAAGGCATTCGGGGTGCACCGGCTGATCTCAGTCCTATCAAGATGTCTCAGTCTCGGGTGACATATCCAGTGCTGACTTTGCATACATGCATGTCCTTTTTGGCTACATAGCATGCACAATGTACCAACAAACTTGACTGAGTCTCTTCCCAAGCTTTGACTGTCCTGGACAAATTGTGGTTGGCTAAAGCAAAGATGCATTACAGCTATCAGCCGATGTTGTTTGGCCTTTGTTGCAGGGCATGTCAGACAGTTTGAATTGCCTTGTGGACTCACTGTTTAATCCCAAAGCAGACAACTCAACGGCCGGGATGCTGGATCCAGTCAAGGTAAGCCGAAGCTAGCAAAATAGTCATCAGTAATGTTTGTCAGTGTCAGAGGACATGCGCTGTACATGCAACCTGCTAGTGGTCAATGTATGCTGCAACACAGTATATGTTTGGTAATGTTGTGCTTTCACTGTCTGTCTGCAACATGTCATCAGCCATGCGTGCTTGTGCAAGAGTCTGGACGGCAAGCAGTTTGTTGCAGTAACAAAAGCAGATTCAGACAAAGAACAACTTTTGTTTGTAGGGTCAGCTTAGGTGGGAGATCGCTCACACAAGCTGTGTTCCTCCCAAGAAAGCTCCTGCCGGTGGTCAGGTATGTACATGAACAGCATGAATCCCTGTTTATCAATGTGAACTGTGCTAAAGAATGTAACCCTGGTAAGAGGCGTCACGCAATTTGCAGAGGTGTCTATAGGTTCAGTACCTTGTCTGTGTCTTGAGTACGATGCTATGGCATATTACTGCCAAATTGCAACCTGATGGCTGCTTTATCATGTAGATCGCTGCAGCCCATCTGTGCGTTTCTCGAGCCCTGCCACTATGTTGCATGCCTTCCTTTGCTTCAGGTCCTTGCAATCGACATCTGCAACCAATGTATGAAAGCTGCTGCAGCTGTATCAGCTATGTTGGACAACAGCTGTTGAGGCTGTATGCCCTTGCAGAGAGTTGGAGCAACACAGGCCGGTGCCAACAAGCTGGAAGGACCTGATCTCTTCCTTGCCATTGCCACTAAGGGTTATGGTCTACCCAGACCTGTCTAAATACTACTCTTTGTGTGGACATCAACAGCTTCACCAGCTAATGACATCCCTCCCTTTTGATTTCGACATGTCACTATCGCTCTCGTCCAGAAGATTGCTGTAAAAATGAAGAACAGGCAATGTTCCTAAATGTGCCAGTACTTTCAGCAGAAGACACAAGTAGATACACTGCCTGGGTTGTATTGGTCTCTAAACATGGCTGCTATACGCGCATCAGAGGCGGTGCATGATTTATAAGATGATGATGTAATGCTAATGCATACATTGGACATGCAATTTCCCCATTTTGCATTTAGCGTTACCTCTACAAAGTATTCAGCGCAAAGAAAATCTTACGCCGCTAGGCGTGATAACGCGAATGCGCACGGCGGCTTGAAAGTAACCCGAGGTGTATTCAGGGCATCATAAACCGGAAAGTCTCCATTGCTGCATGCCTGTCGGATCTCTTTGCTTATCACATTTTAAAATTTCATTTGCTTGTTGTGTACATCTCCTTATGTTGTATCTGTGCTTTGCATTTACAGCCTCTGCATTTTACTCTGCTTGACGTTGCTCATGTTGCACGGGGTTTAGGGTATGCAGGCTAGGTCTCCCAATGCTCCTACATGCCTGAGTAACTGCTTGCAATGATCACAGTTACTCTGGGCGGTGTTGGGGTTGTTAACAAACGTTTGGGGCTATCCCCGTTGCAGTGCATAGACATGCGTTGCACAAACTGACACAATCTTGCTTGACTGCATGCTGCACCATAGTCTCTATGATTCAGGCAATTGCATCAAAGATCCGGTTTAGCAAGGAAAGCATTCAGTGCATGTGCAACTTCGAGTACTTGAAAAGTGGTTGTGCAGGTGCAGTTGGGCCAGAACACCAGAGTAATAGATGCTCTATGCCAGCTTTGCAATGTGCACATCTGCAGGAACAGTTTGGTGAGGCTTCATGTGTTGGGTGTCAGCCAGAGCAACCTCAGGGTTTATACACTGTGACCATATATTTTCAGCATCAAATTCTCATAGCACGCGCATTCTGATTGTAGCCAGCAGGCTGTGGGGATCTCTGATTAAAGTTGGCAGGCTGCTGTGCTTTCTGGGTGAAAGGCGCAGACTGTGCCATCTTCTGACCAAACTCTCCAGACTCTGACTGCCTCTGCAGCTGCACAGCAGCCTGCAAAACACACAAACATTGCTGTGTCTAGCTGCCAAACAGAACACAAATGACGCATACTGGTATGTATATAAGCACTTTGAGATGGTGCGAACGCTGCCACTGTAGATGCTCCAGAGAAGTTGTGACTCATACCTGGCTGATGGCTGTTCTTGTAATCTCAGGGCCATATTGTTGCGCCATGGCTACCAACTTGTCCACCTGTGCGTTGTCAATAGCCTGCAATCAAGCTCACAGACCAGTCACACGCCACTCAATTGCAGGTATATTCTGCAGCAAGTTGCAGATGTCAATCCACGCTTGGGCAAAACATTCAAATAGACTGTGACTCACCAGCTTGGTAGTGGCAAATATTGGATCAAATTTGGCTGCATGCTGAGTCAAGAAGGGATTGATGAATGTATCATAAAGGAGCTGAGCGCCTTTGGTCTGAGGCGCCATTAGCCAGATCAGGCCTACCAGTTTTAATTCGTAATACAAGGGAAAGCTGGAAGGTGCAAACATCAGTGTGAGTGCTAGGTAGTTCAGGAACGTTTCTTAGCCAAATGGCACGTTCTTAAGCAGACAGTTCAGACTTTGTGTGCTACTCACTACATAAATACGCTCTGAACAATACCCTCCAGACTTGTCAATCCTCCATATGCCACCCAATAAGTGAGCCACTGCAGTCAACACTTTGTGCCTTGAGCGAGCGGTGTGTGTCTGCAATCAATGTCGGGCAATACAAAGCTACAAATACCTGAGCATCATCTTTGGTTCCCGGCGTCGACAGTGCCTTGTAGCTAGCATACCTACACAGAGCACGCCACTACGTCGCACCACATTCTACAGTGATGGTTGGTACGTCTATCTGCAGATACAGTACGCGGGCTATGGACACCGCAGCTGGCTTACAGGGGGTACAGAGTGCCGACGATGTAGCTGCAGCACACATCCCAGTCGTCAGCAACTTTCAGATCAAGCTATATTTGCAGAAAGCCGCCGCAAAGGCTCACCACAACACAAACGAAATGCCAAAGGACATCATCTTCGCGGCGTAGATCGGATCGCCCCGCCGAAGAATTTGCGCAAGCAGGCAATTTCCTGACTCGACTACAACTTGCCGCTCACCGTATCATGAGCCGTAGAGACAGCTTACGCTCAAGCTTACGCCGTCATCATACAGTTATATAATCATGACTTCGCAAGCAACACTGCGCAATAACAATGGCACAGGCAGCGAAAGAGGTGGCCAACACATAGTCACGTTGTATTGCCTGCAAGGTTCCTCAGCCTTGCCAGGATGTTCCAGGGGGACATCCATGGCAACGCTGGTTTTGAGGAGAAGCATGGCGGAAAAGCACGAGAGTGGTGGGCCCCGGACGAAACCTGCGGCCCCAATCCTGAGTCAGCTAAGGTCGATGAGGCGCAGTTGGCTGAGGC
>JAABUK010011414.1_pt1 | contig 11579 bp, 13 predicted proteins | sample 5559141 | NCBI WGS metagenome assembly JAABUK01 (sample SAMN10711869, study PRJNA513367) | rock metagenome | isolation source: Antarctica rocks | place: Antarctica: Victoria Land, Pudding Butte nord | collected 2016-01-03 | reverse complement strand
GGGCTTTCAGGTTGCTCGCTGCACGGTGGCCAGGCTGATGCGCGACATGGGGCTTGCTGGCGTCATCCGCGGCAAGCCGGTGCGGACCACGGTGAGCGACAAGGCAGCACCTTGCCCGCTCGACCGCATCAACCGCCAGTTCCGGGCGTCGGCCCCGAACATGCTCTGGGTGTCGGACTTCACATACGTGAGTACCTGGTCTGGCTTCGTCTACGTGGCATTCGTCGTCGACGTGTTCGCCAGGCGCATCGTCGGCTGGCGGGTGAGCCGTTCGGCCCATGCCGGCTTCGTGCTGGATGCGCTGGAGCAGGCGCTGCACGAGCGGCGGCCGGTCGGCGGCAGGCTCATTCATCACTCGGACAGAGGGGGGCAATACGTTTCCATAAAGTATTCCGAGCGCCTGGCGAAGGCCGGCATCGAGCCGTCGGTGGGCAGCGTCGGCGACAGCTATGACAATGCCTTGGCCGAGACGATCAATGGCCTCTACAAGGCCGAGGTGATCCATCGCCGCGGACCGTGGCGGAGCCTGGAGGCCGTCGAGTTCGCCACCCTGGAATGGGTCGACTGGTTCAACAACCGCCGCCTGCTCGAACCTATCGGCAACGTCCCGCCGGCCGAGGCCGAAGCCAACTACTATGCCGCACTGAACGACACGCCCAGGGCCGCGTAGCACTCAAACCAACACGCCTCCGGCAAACCCGGCGCGGTTCACTTGCCCTCGGCCGTGCCCTCGCGCGCCCTGGCTGCGGCAAGAGCTTCGTGTTCGGGTCGTGGCAGCAGCGCCAGCGCCCGGCCCTGATATTTCGAGCGCGCCCGGGTGCATCGGGCGCGCGACGCGCAGGCCCGGCAATCGGCGGCGCGGAACTGGACATGGATGACGCTGCCCGGCCCTCGATGCTTGGCAGCGTCGGTCCAGCTCGTGCTTTCCTTGCCCTCGGGGCAGCGGGCAACCCTGCGGTCCCAGTCCACCGTGAAGTCGTCCAAGGTGAACGCCTCGCCCTCGCTGCGGCTCTGCCAGCTCAGGTTACGCCGCCCGGGGCCGACCAGGTCGATATCGTGCTTCGTGCGGGCGGCGATGAGGTGGTCGGCGCTGACGTAGGCGGAGTCCACCAGATGCTCGGACGGGGCCAGGCCTTTTGCAGCGAGCGCGTCGTGTATCGGTCCCGTGCGCGGCGCCTCATGCACGTTGGCCGGCGTGGTATCGGTGTTGACCACGAGGCGCGGCATGTCCTCGTCGCAGGTCTCGGTGAGGTGGACCATGTAGCCGGTCCAGCTTGTACCGCGCTTGGACCGGAACCGCGCATCGCTATCGTAGGGAGATTCCACCCGGTCGCCGGGACCGCGGCCCTGCACCGGCCGCATCCGCACGCGGCCGCCGGCCTGCTGACCTCCTGTGGTGTCGTCCCCCGATCCCGCCTCGATCCGCTCAAAGTGCCTTGCCCACACGCGGCGCAGCACCGCGATCTCTGATAGAGCCCGCGCGTCCAGGGGCGCATCTGCCCGGTCCAGCGCGTCGAGCAGCGCAAAGCCGTCTATGCCGACTTGGACGGCGTAGGCGTCGCGCTTGGGTCCAGTATCGGGCAGGCGCATGTCCTCAACCCGGCGGTCGTAGCGGTCGTGCCAGTCCGCGGGTGCGATGGCGCGCAGCCAGTCGGGCGCTACTACGGCAAGGGCGTTCAGCGCCGCCCGCAGCGTCTCGCCGACCAGCTCCAGGCGGTTCAGGTGGCGCACGGCAGCGAGCACGTGGGTGCTGTCCGTGCGGCTCCGGCCACGGGCCTTGAGCAGCCCGCCCTCACGGGCGGCGTCCAGTAGACGGGCCAGCAGCCGCTCCGCCGCCGCGTGCTGGAGCAGGCGGTCGCGGAACTCACACAGCACGGAGAAGTCGAAGCCCGCGTCGGCCAGGTCGAGGGCAAGCAGGTAATTGCAGTCGATCCGGCCCCGGACGGCATCGGCCGCCTGGCGGTCGCTTAGCCCCTCGCGAAACTGCATGAGCGTGACCAGCGCAAGCCGCCACGGCGCATAGGCGGGCTGGCCGAGCTTGGGATAGAGGTCGGCGAAGTCGGCGTCGGCGAACACGGCGCCGAGCTTGTCGCACAAGAGCATATACGGGTTGCCGCGTCGGAACGCAGCCCTGGCAATACGAATGGTGTCATCGGGGACGGGCGAGAGCGGTTGCGACGGGACCAACATGGGCAGCCTCTGGACAGGGAAACCGACCAAACGCCGCCGCCAGCTCAAACGCTGCCGACTTCGCCAACAGGGTCCGGACGTTTGACGAAGTGGTACAGGGTTCCTTCCTGTCATTTTCCAAAGTCGGCTGCAGTGGGCTGTCACAGTCTTATTCAGCGGTCTGTCGTTGCGTGCTGGTCCACTTGGTCCAACGAGTGGAAATTCACCGCCGCGAGCGTACACTCCGCCCCGACCTGCTGCTTGCAGTAGGCCAGCGCCTCGGTTCGCGCGTCGTCCCCGGTCGGTCGGCTTTGGCTCCAATACACCCCGCCGGCTGGCGCCAGCGCCAATGCCTTCTCGGTCGGCAGCAGCCGCAGGTAGTCATCAATACCCTGGCGGTCCCGGGAGGACAGGCGGGCAAGGAGGGGCGTGAACACCGCCTTGTCCCAGGTCGGCAGGCCGTTCGTTCGCAGGAAGCGGTCCAGCTCTGGCAGCAGCAACCGCCGTCCGCCCGGCGCGAAGAACACGGCGTGCCCGTCATCCCGGAACGGCGGCAGCATCACCAGGTCCGCCCGGCCGCCGCTGCCGGTGAACGCGGCGCGCAACCGGCTGACCAACCCGGGGCGGAAGAAGCTGTCATTCTCGGCATACAGCCACAGCGTCGGCATGCGCGCCGTGGTGCCGAAGCGTGCGAAGTTCCACACCAGGTCGGACTCGTAGGGCGCGCACGCCGGGTCCGGCCGGAACGGTCCCAGGCGCCGGGCCAGGCCGCCTGACACGTTGACCACGCCAGCAAGCGGCACCGATGTGCGCGCGGCGAGCGCCATGACAGCGGCCCCGCCCGCAGAGTCCCCAATGGCCAGCACGCGGCCCATGTCGGCATCCGGCCGACGCGCGATGCTGCGGAGCGCCGCTTCCAGGTCGTCCGCGTGCGCGTCCAGGTAGCGGCCTATGTCAGGGCTGGCGCAGGTGCCGGCGTCGTCGGCCACCTCGCCCTCAGACGTGCCATAGCCGCGGCGCATGACCGCGACCGCGAGCCAGCCGCGATGCGCCAGCTCGTGCGCCCAGCCGCGCAGCCAATCAAGGTCGGCGCGGCGCGGGTTGCCGGGATTGGCGCCGTGCGTGATCAGGGCCACCGGCAGCCTGCCCTCGCCGGGGCGGCGCACGACCAGTGCATTGAGCACATAAGCCTCGCCGCTGATCGTCACGTCCAGCCGTGTCGGTTCCTCGACAACGTCGGCAGGCGGCGCAGCCTGTGCCGCAGCCCTTTGCGCGCCGGCCAGGCAAGTGAGGATCAAGGCAGCAGCCAGGGCCGCACCGCACCGGGTGGCATTCACGACGCAGTTCTCGTTACCATCGGCGGCGCAGCGGCCGTCGCCCGGACCGCCCCTGCCCAGGTTGAGCGCCCAGGGCCAGCACAGCGCATAGGAGACAACGCTTGAGCGCTACACCAACGGCTCTGGTGCCAGACGCAGTTGCTGCCAGCGATGCTGCCCTGCGCCTCTTAGGATCAAGGGCGGTGTCGGTTGTGCGTTTCACAACAGGACGCTGCCACTGGGTGTTTGACGTGCGACTGGAAACTGGTGCCTCCGTGGTGCTTCGGATGACGACGGCCTCGTTGCGGCCAGCAATGCGCGGGGCATTGTACTTGAACGAACTGCTGCGCCCAACGGGCGTGCCACTGCCCCGGGTTCTTCATGCTGATCTCGACGCCACGTTTCCAACGCTTGTGCTCGAACGTCTTGCCGGTACTGACCTTGGGCATGTCATGGCCAGCTTGGATGGTAAAACTCTTGAAGGCATAGCCGGGCGGGTCTTCACAAACGGCCTGACCGCCTCAGGCGCGATCAGCCTCACCGTGTGCCCGAGACCGGTCAGCGCGCGGCCCCAGTGGTGAGCCGCCCCGCACGCCTCCATGGCGACCGTGCAGGTGCCCTGCCTCTCGAAGAACGTGAGCAGCTCGTCCCTCTGCAACTTGCGTCGGATCACGACCTGCCCGGCGCTATCCACAGCGTGGACCTGGAACACTGACTTGGCCGTATCAAGGCCGATCATGGTGATGCTCATCGCAGGCGGCTCCCTTCTGCCGGTTTTCACGACCCGCACCTTGGCACATCAATGCCGCCGGGAGGCCGTCCACCCCATCTGCGGGAGAGCCGAAATCCGGGGACCACCTCAGATCCCGGCTGCCTCGTCGAGATCACCTGTGCCCAAGCTCATGGCGGTCAGACTGCATTGGGAGGGGTGCCCTGCCAGCTCTGACCTGCTAGCGAGGTGCTAGCCAGGCTACACCGCCAAGGGTCGCCAGCGGCACCAAGATCGTGGCCTCGCGGCCATGACCGGTATGGATCAGCACGGCCTCAATCGCCAGCAGGATGGCAACGACAGCAACGTTACGTGCGTCACCGAACAGCGTCTTGAGGAACGGACCCATCACGCAATCCTCCGGCGCACCCGCGTGCGCATCGCCGTTGCAACCGCCAATCCGGCCAGCAAGTAGAACGCGCCAAGGATCGGCAGCGTCCAATCCGACAGCGGCCAGGTGTCCGGGCCGCCGATGCCCTCCATGGTCCAGTATGTGCCGAAGGCGACGATCATCGCCCCCACCGTGAACTTGATGGCGTTCTCCGGCACGCGCTGCAGCGGCGCACGCACGGCCGCGCCAAGGACGCAGGTCAGAAGCAGCGCTGCAAGCGCGGCCCCGGCGCTGCTGACCATGCCCGTGCCGTCCGCCGTCTTCATGCCGAGCGCGACCACGACAAGCCACACCTCCAGCCCCTCCAGCAGCACGCCTTTATAGGCGACCATCCACCCGGCCGCCCACTCCCCGGTCAGTCTGGCGCGCGTCTGCTCGAACTCCACCGCCTCGTTATGCAGCGCCTTCAGCCCGGCATGGCGCGCCATCGCCTTCGCCAGCCAGCGCACGCCGAACAGCGTCAGGAACACGCCGACGACGAGCTGGAGCCAGCCGATATCCAAGCCGGTGACCAGCAGCCGGCCAGCAGCGAGCGTCAGCACCGCCAGTGTGGCAAGCCCGGCCAGCGACGCACCTATTGCCGCGCGCCAGCCAATGCTCAGGCTGACCGCAAGCACGATCGTGAAGGCTTCGACCCACTCGATGAGGGCCGTCAGGAAGGAGGGTGCCACTATGGACCAGTCGATCACATCACATTCCTTTTCTTTGGTCAGGCTCGGCCCCTTGCCGCGGCTGGACGTGCTGCGCGGGTTGTGGACCGTGCTCCGGTGGCCGAGGACGCACAGCTTTGCTTGGAAGCGGAGCCTGGCAGTCCAGTTGGGAGAGAAGTCATTCTATGCCCGCCAGGCGCGCCTGGAGCCGGCCTGTTGAGCCCAGCGCCACCGCGACCAACTCGGCGAGGAAAGCGCCCCCCAACCGCACCAGCGGCAGGGAGAAAGGCTGGCGGCCGGCCACCTCCCGTGACGGGCAATCCTGCCGTTGCAATACGGAGCCCGCGGCATCAAGCCCGGCGGTGCGGAAGCCGCGCAGCAGGTCGCCCAGCGCGGCGGCGCAGAACAGGGGATCATCGGCTGTCCAGACCAGCCGCAGCTTGGCACGCCCCGCCACCGGCCGCCCTCTCAGCACCCGCAGCGGCGGCAGGCTGTCCCCGCACGCCACCACGCCCGCACAGGCCAGCGCAGCCTGCCCAAACGCAAGCTGCAAGGCCATTTCCTCCCCGCCGCCGACGCCGGCCAGCACCAGGGACGACGCATCAAGGCCCGCCTCCCCGAGCCTCCGACCGATCTGCGCCAGCGTCTCCGCAATTCCGTCGTCGCCGGCAACCAGCATCGTTGACATGACCGCCGCTGGGACCGCGGGCGCCCAGGCACGTACCAGTTCGTGTGCAAGCTCAGTGCCGCTAGACGCATGCAGTACAGCTACAAGCGCCGTTTGGGCGCTCGGGCGATACCTGGCCGGCGAAGGGAGGAGATGGTCCATGAAAGCCTCGTCACGGGGCACTGACCGTCAGGGTGGCCCGGGCCAGGCGCCACGGCCAATGCGCATCCAGCACCGTGACATGCGAGTCCCGCATGATACCATGCGGGCTATCCCGCGGCGGAACGCGCCGTCGCCTTCCGGCCACGCGCCGTTTTGTTGTTCCGGAGACCTCAGGTGAACTCGCGCACGCTCGATCTCAACCTGCTCGTCGTGTTCGACGCCGTGGCGCAGGCCCGCAGCGCGACCCGTGCCGCGGCCAAGCTCAACATGACCCAGCCTGCAATCAGCCACGCCCTGGCGCGGCTGCGCAGGGCGCTGCATGACGAGCTGTTCGTGCGCACTCCGGACGGCATGACGCCCACGCCTTTCGCCGAACGGCTGGCCGGTCCGGTCCATGCGGCGCTGGATGGGCTGAGCACGGCGCTGGACGGCGCCGCCGCGTTCGACCCGGCCACCGCCGACCGGCGCTTCGTCGTCGCTCTGGACAATCGCGCCGCGCTGGTCCTCGCCGCCCCTATCGCGGCAGCGGTTGCGGCGGAGGCGCCAGGCATCAGCCTCGACCTGCGCCCGAGCGGCACGCTGGACTTGGCGGACCGCCTTGACCGGTCCGAGCTGGATCTCGCGCTGGGCAGCCTGGCGGCCCCTGGCGAGCGTTTCGCCGACCTGCGTTTGTTCGAGAACGGTTTCACAGCCCTTATGCGCCGCGGCCACCCGGTCGCAGAGGCCGGGGACCTTAGCCTAGTCACGCTTGCCGCGCACCCGCACCTCGATCTGTCCTCGACCGGCGAGGATGTGGAGTTCCTGGATGCCGAGTTGGCGCGGCGCGGCCTGGTGCGCCGCGTGACGCTGCGAGCCCCCCTGCTCGCGGCGGCGGCGGTGCTGGCGCAGTCGGACATGCTGGCGGTCGTAGGCGAGCGCACGGCACGGGCGTTCGCAAGCATCGCGCCTCTGCATGTCATGCCACTGCCGTGCCCGTCGCCCCGGCTGGTCACCGCCATGCTGTGGCACCGGCGGCTCGATGACGTGCCGGCGCACCGCTGGCTACGGAGCTTGGTCCTGAGAATGGCCCGCCTGTCGTAGCAGCCCTCGGTCATAGCAGCGCAAGGGGTCATGCCGGGCCGGCATGTAGCGGTGAGTGATCCGCATTGGTCCAGCGGCGGCGCCGGGTGTTGTGTGATTGCCGCGGTGGTCCTGCCGCGGCAACACGGAGCACCATCATGAAGACCATGAATAGCATCGCACTCGGCGGCCTCCTGCTTCTGCTGGGCGCGGTGCCGTCCTTTGCCCAGGGCGTGTACGAGACGCCGCCTGCACCCAACTCCAGCCAGTCCATGCCGCAGCCCCCGGACAGCGCACCGCCGGGCGCACGGACCCTGGCGCCTGGCTCGACCGGTCAGGAGCGGGTGGGAACAATTGGCACGACCCGCGTCCAGCCGGAACCGACGGCTCCCTCAGCCCAGCAGCCCTAGGCGCGGTGGTTTCACGCTAGAGCGGGTTACGTCCGGACCTGGACGTAACCCGCTCTAGGCCCGGCGCGGCGCCAGGACATGGCCCATGCCGCCGCATCGTTCCCGCCGCACCCTCCGCATCAAATCCGCCGGGCACAGACTTCAGACAATCTCGGAGAGTTCAATGACCGCCTTCTCTCGTCGCAACATGCTTGCGGCCAGCGCGGCTGCGGGCGCCGCCTCCGCAGCCAGTGCCACACTTGCGGCCACGTTCGGTAACCCGGACGAGCCGCCCCAGGGCGCCGTCAACGCCAAGGGGCTGGGCAGCACCAGCGATCCCGGGCCGCAGAACCCGGCCATCACCGGGCAGTTCCCGGCGGCCTACAACCCGCCGCCGACCGATGTCGGCGACCTGCCGCAGTTCTGGGCCTCGTTCAACAACGCGCCCCGGCGCACACAGAACGGCGGCTGGGCGCGGCAGGTGGTCCAGGCCGACTTCGCGATCTCCGAGGAGATCTCAGGCGTCAACATGCGCCTGGCCGCGGGCGGCATCCGGGAGCTGCACTGGCACCAGGCCGCCGAGTGGGGCTATATGACCTACGGCGAATGCCGCGTCACCGTGCTCGACACGGAGGGCCGGGCATACGTCGCTGACACCAAGGCGGGCGACCTGTGGTACTTCCCGGCCGGCTTCCCGCACTCGCTGCAGGGCCTGGGGCAGGACGGGTGCGAGTTCATCCTGTGCTTCGACAGCGGCAAGCAGTCGGAGTACAACACGCTGCTCGTCACCGACTGGATGGCGCACGTCCCGCCGGATGTCCTGGCCCTGAACTTCGGCGTGCCGGCCGAGACCTTTAGCAAGATACCGCTGCACGACCTCTGGATCTTCCAGGGCACGGTGCCCGGCCCGCTCGTCGCCGACCAGGCGGCAGCGCAGGGCCAGGCCGGGGCGCCGCCCAACCCGTTCGTCTACCGGCTCGCCGACGGTCCCGTTGCGAAGCAGACCCGGGGCGGCAAGGTGCAGATTGCCGACAGTAGCAACTTCAAGGTGTCCACCACGATCGCGGCGGCCCTCGTCACCGTCCACCCCGGCGGGATGCGCGAGATGCATTGGCACCCGAACGCGGACGAGTGGCAGTACTACATCGCGGGATCGGCCCAGATGGGGGTGTTCAACACGGGGCCAAAGTCCGTGACGAACGACTTCAGGCCCGGCGACATCGGCTACATCAAGCGCAACTACGGCCATTACATCAGGAACACCGGCAACAACGACCTGGTGTTCCTAGAGGTGTTCCGCAGCAGCGCCTACGAGGACGTGTCACTGTCCGACTGGCTCGCACACACGCCGCCGGCGATGGTCTCGGCGCACTTCAACGTGCCGGCTGGGGACATCGCCAAGTTCCCCAACGACAGCCCGAAGATCGTGCCGGTGTAGCCGGCACAAGATGCCGGACCCACGCGGACAGTGCATACGGACTTCAATGACGCCTAGAAAAATAAGTTGCGGCCTGCCCAGACACGCCACCGCTTGATCTTGTCGGCGACAAAGGCCTGTTACGACACCGTCGGGGCGTTTTCGCGCGCGAGGGTGGTTGTTCGCCAAAGGTTTGCGAGGTGATGTAACCTATGCCGGGCTTGTTGGACGAAGATGCACACGGGGCGTTGGTGCACTCGACAGATCCAGGGCGAGTTGGCCCCAAATCCCAAGTTGCTACGCGATGACCGGCTGGCGACGGACGGGATCTGGGCGTCCGGCCGCCAACATCCGGTTAAGCACCGCCACGCCGACGGTAGCCTCATACCAACCGTCATTTCTGCTGACTCGAACGTGAGTAGGATCGGCTCGGGGCGGTGTGGTCGCGTGTTCCCGGATGCTGGTAGGGGCGAAAATCACGGTTTCGGTCAGGCGGACGGATCACACGGCGGCGGAGTTACGTCGGCAGGCGGCGGCGACGGGTGATGCGGCGGTTGCCCGTCGCTTGCTGGCGTTGGCTTTGGTTCTGGACGGTCACAAGCGCGAGGAGGCGGCGCGGCTGGCTGGGATGGACCGGCAGACCCTGCGTGACTGGGTGCATCGCTACAACGCCGAGGGTTTGGCGGGGCTTGCCGACCGGCGTGGCGGCGGTCCCAAGCCGCGCTTGTCGGCTGAGCAGGAGGCGGAGGTTGCGGGCTGGATGCGGGCCGGGCCTGACCTGGAGACGGACAAGGTCGTGCGCTGGCGCTGCGCAGACATCCAGGCCCGGATCGCCAAGCTGTTCGAGGTGACGTTGCACGAGCGCAGCGTAGGCCGCTTGCTGGCGAAGCTGAAGTTCTCCCACATCTCGACGCGCCCGCGCCATCCCAAGGCGGACATGGCGGCGCAGGCGTCTTTCAGGACGGGTTCAATGCTCTTATGACCGCAGCCCTGCCCGAGGCGGTCCTTGCCGCGGGCACGCCGATTGAGGTCTGGTTCCAGGACGAAGCCCGCGTGGGCCAGCAAGGGACGTTGACCTACGTCTGGGCCGAGCGGGGCAGCCGGCCGCGCGCGCCCAAGGACCTGCGCTACGAGTGGGCCTACCTGTTCGGGGCGGTGTGCGCCGAGCGCGGCGTCGGCGCAGCCCTCGTGCTGCCGCACGCCAACACCGAGGCCATGACCCTGCACTTGGCCGAGATCAGCCGCCATGTCGCCACCGGCGCGCATGCCTTGCTGGTCTGCGACGGCGCCGGCTGGCACCAACTGGGCGGCCGCCTGCGCGTGCCGGAGAACATCACCCTGCTGCACCTGCCGCTCTACAGCCCCGAGTTGAACCCGGTCGAGAACGTCTGGGATTACCTGCGCGACAATAAGCTCAGCAACAGCGTGTTCGACACCTACGACACCGTCCATCGAAGACGATGGCCGGACATCGTGGACCGTTGCTGCACCGCCTGGAACCGGCTCATGGACTAACCAGACCGCATCCGCTCCATTGCAACCACACCTTGGACCAAAACGGTCAGTGCATAGGACGGTTGGTATCAGTCTGCTGGGCCGCGAAGCCGCAGGCTCGCAGACGCGGTCCGATCAGCGCCTTGTAGCGACCCATTGTCGTTTCTACCAACGAACGCTGGCCGTAGTCGGTGGCGACCTGCCAGCCCAGGCGGCCTTGTTCCGCGATCATCGCCAGATGACGATCACGCTGTGTCGGCAGACCCGGATCGCCGCTAGGGACACCAGCCGCCTCGTGCTCGGCCAAGAGGCCGTGCCCGATAAGGCCGGCGAGGTCACCGCCATCCCAGTGCTGCTGGCCCGGCTGGCCGAGAACGACGGGCTGCGCGGCGCGCTCGTCTCCATCGACGCCATCGCGACCAACGCCACCATCGCCACCATCGCCACCGCCATCCAGGACGCCGGCGCCGACTACCTGCTGGCGGTCAAGGCCAACCAGCCCACCCTGCGCGCCGAGGTCGAGGCCTGCTTCGCCGCAGCCCTGCCCGGCACGGTCGGCACCCACACCGACCACGACAAAGGACATGGCCGCATCGAGCAGCGCACCACGAGCCTGATGCGCGAGGTGGACTGGCTGTCCGGCGACCGACGCTTCCCAGGCGAACTGCGCCTGCCCGGTGTCGCCTGCATCATCCGCGTCCAGGCCCGCATCGAGCGCAGCGGCATCCGTGCGCGGGGCACCTCGACCTCGACCGGGCCGAAGCTGCCCAGCAACTGCCGCTCCCGTGTGCCGTTCCGGTAGCCCTTCGGCTCGCCCGAAGCCCGCTCAGACTTGCCGCGCCCCAGCGCCGCCGTCAGCTCCTGCTCCAGCAGCTCCTCGATGAACCCGCGGACCCGCTCTCGGATGCCCGCCTCGATCGGGTCAAACCAGGCATCCCTCGCAAACAGCCCCGTGTCAGCCGCTTCGCTCCCCTCCGTGCCAATGATGATGAGACATCGTCCCCCCGGAAGTTTAGCCTTGAGGGTGCTGAAGGATCATCTTGCTCATGCCCATGACACAGCCACCGATCGATGCCGAGGCGGGCGCCGCCACGAA
>JAABUK010011412.1_pt1 | contig 11582 bp, 7 predicted proteins | sample 5559141 | NCBI WGS metagenome assembly JAABUK01 (sample SAMN10711869, study PRJNA513367) | rock metagenome | isolation source: Antarctica rocks | place: Antarctica: Victoria Land, Pudding Butte nord | collected 2016-01-03 | reverse complement strand
ACCCGGACGGTCGCGGAGCTGCGTCGTAACCATCCGACGTTCCGCAGGCGCCGGTTCTTCGACGGCCGGCCGGTGAAGCGGCAGGGCGAAGCGGCACCGCTGCCCGACATCGCCTGGCTGCGCCCGGACGGCAGCGAGATGACCGAGGACGACTGGGGCTCCGGCTTCGGCCGAGCGGTCGCTGTCTTTCTCAACGGCGAGGGCATCGCCGGCACCGACGACCGGGGCGGCCGAGTCACCGACGACTCGTTCATCCTGTGCTTCTCCGCCCATGACGAGCCGATCGAGTTCACCCCGCCGCGGGAGCTGAAGGAAGCCTCGTGGCAGATCGTGCTCGATACCGCCGTCGCAGCCTCCGGCCAGGACACCGACGTCAAGCCGGTGGTCCCGGGCGCCGCTGTCACCGTGGAACCCCGGACGCTGGTGGTACTGCGGAGCCTCGGCGAATGACCCGGCCGAGCGCGGTTCCGTCCTCGACCTACCGGTTGCAGATCCGGCGCCAGTTCCCGCTGGCGGCGGCCGCCGAACTGGCCGACTACCTGCAGGCACTGGGCGCCCAGGCGATCTACCTGTCCCCCATCCTGCAGGCCGCCTCGGGCTCTGACCACGGCTACGACATCACCGGTCATCGCCAGGTCGACCCCGAGCGCGGCGGCGAGGACGGTCGGCTGGCCGTCGCGGCGAAGGCCCGCGAGCTTGGCATGTTGACCGTCCTCGACATCGTCCCGAACCACATGGGGGTGGCCGACGCTGCCCAGAACGAGGCCTGGTGGCAGCTGCTGCGGGGTGGCCGCGACTCCGAGCACGCGGCCTGGTTCGACGTCGACTGGGACGCCGGCAACGGCCGGATCAAGCTGCCGGTACTCGGCGACGACGCCACCGACGGCGACCTGAGCGTGACCGAGGGCGAGCTGCGCTACTACGAGCACCGGTTCCCGATCGCCGAGGGCACCGCCACGGACGGCGACAGCGCGGGCGACGTGCACGCCCGCCAGCACTACGAGCTGGTCGGCTACCGGCGCGCGGACAACGAGCAGAACTACCGGCGGTTCTTCGCCGTCACCGACCTGGCCGGCATCCGGGTCGAGAACGAGGCGGTCTTCGACGCCAGCCACGCCGAGATCCTGCGGTGGGTGCGCGACGGTGACGTCCAGGGAATCCGGATCGACCACCCGGACGGCCTCGCCGATCCGGCCGGCTACCTCGACCGGCTGGCCGCCGCGGCCCCGGGCAGCTGGATCACGGTGGAGAAGATCACCGAGCCCGGTGAGCGGCTTCCCGAGGCCTGGCCGGTCGCCGGCACCACCGGCTACGACGCGCTCGCCGAGGTCAACAACCTGCTCTATGACCCGGCAGCCGAGGCCGAGGTCACCCGCCGGTACGCCGAGCTGACCAGCGACCAGCGCACCTGGGACGCCCATCTGGAACAGGGCAAGCGGCTGGTGGCCAGCACCATTCTGCACGCCGAGATCCTGCGAATCACCCGCGCGGTGCGGGCCGCACAGCCGAAACTGGGCGTCAGCGACGACACCGTGGCCGACGCCCTCACCGAGCTGGCGATCGCCTTCGGCGTCTACCGCTCCTACCATCCGATCGGTGCCGAGCAGCTGGACGCGGCCGCCGAGCTGGCCGGCAGCCGTCGTCCGGACCTGCTGGAGACCATCACCAACCTGCTGCCGCTGCTGGCTGATCCCGGCACCGAGATCAGCATCCGCTTCGAGCAGGCCACCGGCGCCATCATGGCCAAGGGCGTCGAGGACACCGCCTACTACCGCTACAACCGGGCCATCGGCCTGAACGAGGTCGGTGGCGATCCGGGCAGCTACGGCAGCACCCCCGCCGAGTTCCACGCCGCCCAGCGGCAGCGCCAGCAGCTGTTGCCGGACTCGATGACCACGCTGTCGACCCACGACACCAAGCGCAGCGAGGACGTCCGGGCGCGGCTGGCGGTGCTGCCCGAGCTCGGTGAGCGCTGGTACGGCACCGCCGAGCAGCTGCTCAGCGGCTCGCCGATCCCGGCCCAGGCCTTCGGCTACCTGCTGTGGCAGAGCTTCGTCGGGGCCGGCTGGATCGAGCGGGAGCGGATGCACGCCTACGCCGAGAAGGCGATGCGCGAGGCGGCCGAGGGCACCAGCTGGCGCGATGCCGACCCGGCGTTCGAGGCGGCGGTGCACGAGGCGGTGGACCGCGCCTACGACGAGCCGGCAACGCACCGGCTGCTCGAGGAGTTGATCGAGGAGGTGACCCCGTACGGCTGGTCCAACAGCCTGTCGCAGAAGTTGCTACAACTGTGCATGCCCGGTGTGCCCGACGTCTACCAGGGCACCGAGCTCTATGACTACTCACTGGTCGACCCTGACAACCGGCGGCCGGTCGACTTCGAGCTGCGCCGACGGTTGCTGGCCGGCCTGGATGCCGACTCGGGCGCCAGCCCGGCGCCGGAACAGACCGGCCCGGAGCAGACCGGCCCCGAGCAGACCGGCCCCGAGCAGACCGGCATAGCGAAGCTCTGGCTCACCAGCCGGGTGCTGCGCGAGCGCCGGGCGAATCCGGACCGGTTCTGCGGCTACACCCCGCTGGCCGTCTCCGGTCCGGCGGACCAGCATGCGGTGGCCTTCGACCGCGGCGGCGCTATCGCGGTCGCCACCAGGCTGCCGGTCGCCCTGCGGCAGGCTGGCGGCTGGCGCGACACCGCGGTCCAACTGCCGTCCGGGCACTACCTCGACCAGCTCACCGGCAGGCAGTACCGGGGTCAGGTGCCGCTGGTCGGGCTGCTGGACCGGTACCCGGTAGCGTTTCTGACCGCGCTCGACTGAGCAGGGCGCAGTCTTTCAGCGCAACCTTCCAGCGCGAGGTTTCCAGCGCCAGCAGTTCGGCGGCCTGAGCAGACAGGTCCGAGCATCAAGCCAAGGACGCGAGGCGAGCACGAGCATGCGACCCGCAGTATGGGCACCGGAAGTATTCCAGGTCCGGGCCGTGATCGGCACCGAGGGCGACCGGATCGACGAGCTGGTGCCAGATCCAGCCCGGCCGGGCTGGTGGCAGCTGGAGGCGGACCTGATGCCGGGCACCCGGTACGGCTACCTGCTCGACGACGAGGTCACCGCGGTGCCCGACCCGCGCTCGCAACGGCTGCCCGACGGCGTGCACGGCCTCAGCGAGGTCTATGACGAGACCGCCCACTCCTGGCAGGACGGCGACTGGGCCGGCCGCCAGCTGCCCGGTGCGGTGATCTACGAGCTGCACATCGGCACCTTCACCGAGGGCGCCACCCTGGACTCGGCGATCCAGCGGCTGGACCACCTGGTCGCCCTGGGCATCAGCCACGTCGAGCTGCTGCCGCTCAACGCAGTCAACGGCACCTGGAACTGGGGCTACGACGGCGTCGCCTGGTACGCCGTGCACGAACCGTACGGCGGCCCGGACGCCCTGAAGCGGTTCGTCGATGCCTGCCACGGCCGGGGGCTGGCCGTGATTCTCGACGTGGTCTACAACCACCTCGGACCGAGCGGCAACTACCTGCCCAAGTTCGGGCCATACCTCAAGAGCGGTCACAACACCTGGGGCGACCTGGTGAACCTGGACTCACCCGGTAGCGATGAGGTCCGCCGCTACATCCTGGACAACGCGCTGATGTGGTTGCGCAACTTTCATCTCGACGGCCTTCGGCTGGACGCGGTGCACGCCCTGATCGACTCCTCCGAGACCCACCTGCTCGAGCAGCTGGTGATCGAGGTCTCCGAACTCAGCGGCCAGGTGGGCCGGCCGCTGCCCCTGATCGCCGAGTCCGACCTGAACGACCCGGTGCTGATCACCCCGCGCGAACAAGGCGGCTACGGCCTGGACGCGCAGTGGGACGACGACGTCCACCACGTGCTGCACGCGATGCTGTCGGGCGAGCGGCACGGTTACTATGCCGACTTCGGATCGCTGCCGAGCCTGGCCAAGGTGCTGAGCCGGGCGTTCTTCCACGACGGGACGTACTCCTCGTTTCGCGGCCGCAAGCACGGCAGGCCGGTCGATCGGGAGCACACCCCGGGCTGGCGGTTCGTCACCTTCCTGCAGGATCACGACCAGGTCGGCAACCGGGCGGTCGGCGACCGGCTACCCGAAATCACCAGCGCCGGCCGGCTGATGATCGGCGCGGTGCTGCTGTTCAGCTCGCCGTTCACGCCGATGCTCTGGATGGGCGAGGAGTGGGCGGCCAGCACCCGGTGGCCGTTCTTCACCTCCCATCCCCAGCCCGAACTGGCCAAGGCGGTCAGTGACGGCCGGGTCGCGGAATTCGCTGACCACGGCTGGGACGTCTCGGCGATGGTCGACCCTCAGGCCCCGGCCGCCTACTCCGAGTCGGTGTTGAACTGGTCGGAGTCCGAGACCGGCGCCCACGCCGAGATGCTGCGGCTGTACCGCAGGCTGATCCAGCTCCGCCGGGACGAGCCGAGCCTGAGCAATCCGTTGCTCGCCGAGGTCGAGGTGGACTTCGACTCCGACCGCGACTGGGCGGTGGTGCATCGGGGCCCGCTTCGGGTGGTCGTGAACCTGGCCGGCCAGGGGCAGAGCGTGCCGGTGGCCGGTGGCACCGAGGTGGTACTGGCGACCGGCACCGCGACGCTGTTGCCCTCGGCGCTCGAGCTGGGCGCCGAGTCGGCAGCCATCGTCCGGGTCGGCTGAGTGGGCTCGATCGGCGGTCCTAAACACGGCGGGAGCGGTCCTGTGAGCGTTTACAGAACGTGGCAGACTCCTGCACCGTGGGCTGCGGCACGCCCGGCGGCGGCCCGCCGGAGTACCAGCGCGCCCACCGGAAACCAGAAACGTCGGCGATTGGAAACCCGAAGTGAGCCATCCCGTGTCGAGCACGCCCGATCCCGAGTGGTTCAAGCGAGCGGTGTTCTACGAAGTTCTGGTACGGGGCTTCGCCGACTCCAACGGCGACGGCACCGGTGACCTCAGGGGCCTGACCGACAAGCTGGACTACCTGCAGTGGCTGGGCATCGACTGCCTCTGGCTGCCGCCGTTCTACCCCTCACCGCTGCGCGACGGCGGCTATGACGTCGCCGACTACAACGACGTGCTGCCCGACTTCGGCACGATCGACGATTTCCACGACTTCCTCAATGCCGCCCACGACCGCGGCATCCGGGTGATCATCGACTTCGTCATGAACCACACCTCCGACCAGCATCCGTGGTTCCAGGCCTCGCGCAACGATCCGGACGGCCCGTACGGCGACTTCTACATGTGGGCCGACGACGACACCCGCTACCCCGATGCCCGGATCATCTTCGTCGACACCGAGCCTTCCAACTGGACCTTCGACCCGGTGCGCAAGCAGTACTTCTGGCACCGGTTCTTCTCCCACCAGCCCGACCTCAACTTCGACAACCCGGCGGTGCTCGAGGCGATCCTGGACGCGCTGCGGTTCTGGCTTGACCTGGGGATCGACGGCTTCCGCCTGGACGCGGTGCCCTACCTGTTCGCCCGGGACGGCACCAACGGCGAGAACCTGCCCGAGACCCACGAGGTGCTCAGGAAGGTCCGCAAGGAGGTCGACGCCCACTACCCCGACCGGGTGCTGCTGTGCGAGGCCAACCAGTGGCCCGACGACGTCGTGGAGTACTTCGGGGACTACTCAGTCGGCGGCGACGAGTGCCACATGGCCTTTCACTTTCCGGTTATGCCGCGGATCTTCATGGCGGTCCGCCGCGAGAGCAGGTACCCGATCTCGGAGATCCTGGCCCAGACGCCGTCGATCCCGGACAAATGCCAGTGGGGCATCTTCCTGCGCAACCACGACGAGCTGACCCTGGAGATGGTCACCGACGAGGAACGCGACTACATGTGGAACGAGTACGCCCAGGACCCGCGGATGAAGGCCAACATCGGCATCCGCCGCCGGCTCGCGCCGCTGCTGGACAACGACCTGAACCGCATCGAGCTGTTCAGCGCGCTGCTGCTGTCGCTGCCCGGCTCGCCGGTGCTCTACTACGGCGACGAGATCGGGATGGGCGACAACATCTGGCTCGGTGACCGCGACGGCGTGCGCACCCCGATGCAGTGGACGCCTGACCGCAACGCCGGCTTCTCCAGCTGCGACCCCGGACGGCTCTACCTGCCGGTCAACCTGGACTCGATCTATGGCTACCAGGTGACCAACGTGGAGTCCCAGACCCGCAACACCTCCTCGCTGCTGCACTGGACGCGGCGGATGATCGGGCTGCGCAAGGCGAATCCGGCCTTCGGACTGGGTAGCTTCACCGACCTCGGCGGCTCCAACCCGTCCGTGCTGTCATTCGTGCGCGCCTTCGGCGACGACGTGGTGCTGTGCGTGAACAACCTGTCCCGGTTCCCGCAGGCCGTCGAGTTGGATCTGCGCGCCTGGCAGGGTGCCGAGCCGATCGAGATGACCGGTGGCAGCCACTTTCCGGCGATCGGCGAGCTGCCCTACCTGCTGACCGTGGCCGGCCACGGCTTCTACTGGCTGCGCATCCCGGTCCACCAGCTGGCCGGGGGCAGCGGGCTGCCGGCGCCCGAAGGCTCGCAGCCGCACGGGCCGGCCGGCGCCGAACAGGAAGGGGTACGCCAATGAGGGTCGATACCGCCGAAGTGGGTCGGGTGCTGCAGGACTGGCTCGGCCGCCAGCGCTGGTACGCGGGCAAGTCGCGCGAGGCGACGGTGCAGGCCAGGATGCTGGCCACCCTGTCCGGCGAGGCGCCGCGGGTGCAGATCTGGCTGGCCGACGTCAGCTACGCCGACGGCGTCGAGCACTACCAGGTGCCGCTGGTGCTGCGCGATGCGGTCATCGACCAGCTGAGCCATGCCTTCGTCGGCTCGGTTCCCGATTCCGACGGGGGGCCGCCGGTCGAGCTCTACGACGCGCTGCACGACAAGGAGGTCACCGGTCTGTGGCTGCAGGCGATGGCTGAGCAGCGGACCGTCGACGGGGTCAGCTTCGTCCGGGTGGTCGACGAGGACGACATCCCGGTGCACGAGCTCAGTCTGGCGCTGAGCGCCGAGCAGTCCAACACCTCACTGGTCTTCGGCGACACCGCGATCATGAAGGTCTTCCGGCGGTTGGAGCCCGGGCTCAACCCCGACATCGAGATTCATGCCGCGCTCGGCGAGCGGGGCAGCAGGCACGTGGCGAAGATGCTCGGTTACGTCAGCGCCCAGGTCGATGACCAGACCTGGAGCCTGGCGATGCTGCAGGAGTTCATGACGACAGCCTCCGACGGCTGGCAGCTGGCCACCAGCAGCGTGCGCGACCTGATGGCCGAGGGCGACCTACACGCCGAAGAGGCCGGCGGCGACTTCGCGGCCGAGGCGCACCGCCTCGGCGTCTCCACCGCCGAGGTGCACGCCGATCTGACGGCCGCCTTCGACACCGCGGTGCTGGGCAGTTCCGAACTGGCCGATCGAGCGGCGGCGATGAACGCCCGGCTGGACGCGGCGCTGGTCGAGGTTCCGGAGCTGTCGGAGATGGCCGACGGTCTGCGGCAGGCCTACTCCGACTTCGCCGAGCTGGCCGAGCCGGTACTGGCCCAGCGGGTGCACGGCGACCTGCACCTCGGGCAGGTGCTGCGCACGTCCTACCGCTGGGTGATCCTGGACTTCGAGGGCGAACCGGCCAAGACCATCACCGACCGCGAGGCCAAGGACTCCCCGATCCGCGACGTCGCCGGCATGCTGCGCTCCTTCGACTACGCCGCCCGGCACCAGCTGATCGACATGGGCAGCACCCCCCAGTCCGAATTCCGAGCCGCCGAGTGGGCCGAGCGCAACCGCAGCGCCTTCTGTGCCGGCTACGCCGAGGGCGGTGGGCACGACCCCAAGGACGCGACCGTGCTGCTGCGGGCCTTCGAAGCGGACAAGGCCGTCTACGAGTCGGTCTACGAGGCTCGCAACCGCCCGAACTGGCTTCCGATCCCGTTGGCCTCCTTGCACCGATTGGCAGATATCCCATGAGCACCAGCCAGCACCCGACCGGCGACGGCTCCGACCAGGCCGCCGCACCGGATCAAGCGGCCACGGCCAGCGAGACCGCCAACGCAACAGCGCCCATACCTGCTACGGCGGCCGAGGTGCCGACCGGTGCCCAAACCGCGGACACCCGCACCACGGTGACGACGGGACGGGGCGAGAGGGCCGGCGCCGAGCCGGCAGCCGCTCCGAGCCCTGCCCAAACCCAGGCTTCGGCGCCCGACCAGGCACCGCCGCCGGCACCCGAGCCCAGCCAGGACGACCTGGATCGGCTGGTCGCCGGCACCCACTCGGGCCCCCACTCGATACTCGGGGCACACCCGGTCGGGCCGGGCCGCATCGTCATCCGGACCCTACGGCCCGAAGCCGACGCGGTGAGCGTGATCATCGAAGGTGAGCGCCACCCGTTGGCCGTCGTGCACCCCGGTGGCATCTTCGGCGCGGTGCTGGACACCGGTCCCACCGACTACCGGATCGAGGTCAGCTACGGCGGCCAGAAGGTCATCGTCGACGACCCGTACCGGTGGCTGCCGACCCTCGGCGAGCTGGACCTGCACCTCCTCGGCGAGGGACGCCACGAGCAGCTGTGGAACGTCCTGGGCGCGCATGTCCGCAGTTACGACACCCCGTCCGGGCAGGTGACCGGCACCTCGTTCGCGGTCTGGGCGCCCAAGGCCCGGGCCGTCCGGATCGTCGGCGACTTCGACTACTGGTCGGGACGGGCGTTCCCGATGCGCTCGATGGGCGGCCCCGGCATCTGGGAGCTGTTCGTGCCCGGCGTCGGCGACGGCGCCCGGTACAAGTTCCAGATTCTCGGTGCCGATGGCGAGTGGCGTGACAAGGCGGACCCGATGGCGTTCGCCACCGAGGTGCCGCCGGCGACCGCGTCGGTGGTGTTCACCTCCGAGCACGTGTGGCACGACGAGCAGTGGCTGGCCCAGCGGGCCGAGACGCCGTGCCGATGTCGGTCTATGAGGTGCACCTGGGCTCGTGGCGCCTGGGCCTGACCTACCGCGAGCTGGCCGTGCAGCTGGTCGACTACGTGGTAGACACCGGTTTCACCCACGTGGAGTTGCTGCCGGTGGCCGAGCACCCGTTCGGCGGTTCGTGGGGCTACCAGGTCTCCTCCTACTTCGCACCGACCTCCCGGTTCGGCAACCCCGACGACTTCCGGTACCTGGTCGACGCGCTGCACCAGGGCGGCATCGGCGTGATCGTAGACTGGGTGCCGGCGCACTTTCCGAAGGACTCGTTCGCGCTGGCCCGCTTCGACGGCACTCCGCTGTACGAGCATGCCGACCCGCGCCGCGGCGAGCAGCCGGACTGGGGAACCTACGTCTTCGACTTCGGACGCAGCCAGGTCCGTAACTTCCTAGTGGCCAATGCCCTTTACTGGTTGGAGGAATACCACATCGACGGCCTGCGGGTCGACGCCGTGGCCTCGATGCTCTACCTGGACTACTCGCGCAAGGCCGGCGAGTGGCTGCCCAACATCCACGGTGGCCGGGAGAACCTGGAGGCGGTCGCCTTCCTGCAGGAGATGAACGCCACCGTCTACAAGCGGGTGCCCGGCGTCATGACGATCGCCGAGGAGTCGACGTCCTGGCCGGGCGTGACCCGGCCGACCCACCTGGGCGGCCTCGGTTTCGGCTTCAAGTGGAACATGGGCTGGATGCACGACACGCTGGGCTACATCCAGCACCAGCCAATCCACCGCCAGTACCACCACCATGAGATGACGTTCTCGATGGTCTATGCGTACTCGGAGAACTACGTCCTGCCGTTCAGCCACGACGAGGTCGTGCACGGCAAGGGGTCGTTGCTCAACAAGATCCCCGGTGACCGCTGGCAGCAGATGGCGACGCTGCGCGCGCTGTATGCCTTCATGTGGGCCCATCCCGGCAAGCAGCTGATCTTCCAGGGCTCGGAATTCGCCCAGGGCGGCGAGTGGGGCGAGGGCCGGACGCTGGACTGGTGGCTGCTCGACGGTGCCGACCACGCCGGTGTCCGCCGGGTGGTGAGCGACCTGAACCGCCAGTACCGCGGTGACCGGGCGCTGTGGTCTCAAGACACCTCGCCGCGGGGCTTCGCTTGGATCGACGCCAACGACGCCACCGGCAACGTCTTCTCGTTCCTGCGCTGGGGAGACGACGGGTCGGTGCTGGCGTGCGTGGCCAATTTCTCGCCGATGCCGCACGAGAACTACCGGCTCGGCCTGCCCAGGACGGGACGCTGGATCGAGGTGCTCAACACCGACGCCGAGCTCTACGGTGGCTCCGGCGTCGGCAACCTCGGCTCGGTGGCGGCCGCCGGCGACAGCTGGCACGGCCAGCCCACCTCGGCCACCATCCGGGTGCCGCCGCTGGGCGCGATCTGGCTGCGCTACAACGCCGAACCCGAGACGGCGCCCGGCGCCGAGACAGCAGGCGACGCTGCCGACATCGAGGGCTCGGCAGAGAAATCCTAGGTGTCGCTGCGCCGGAGATACCTCCAGAGACGCGCTGGTTCGGCCCTGACTGGCCGCGGCCGGGCCGATGTCCGGAATGCGGCCATGACAGGCTGAGCACATTCCGCGCGAGCCGTGCTCGGAGTGTCACTTTGAGATCGAAAATGGCGATGCGAACGCGCCTGCTTCCGCCTGTACCCGTAACAATGAGTCACTTAACTTCGCCGAATACTGGCCGATCAGTTACTAAACGTAACTGATCCTGGAGGATTTTGAATGACTCGGTTGTCCCGCCCGGCCTCGGCCGGCGTTGCTTTCTTGCTGGCCTGTGGGGTTCTCGGCACCGGCGGGTCGGCGTTCGCCGCCATCGCGAAGACCCACGCCAAGCCGGTCGCACACAGCCACCCCGCGCCACCCAGCCACTCCGCTTCGCACAAGCCGGTCGACAAGCTGGCGGGCGCGCGCAAGGGCGCCACCAAGGCGCTGGCCGCCGGTATCGCCCGGGTGCACCGGATCGCGGCGGCCGAAGCCGCCTCGACGGTGCTGTCCGCGGACGACAAGTCCGCTCTGATGACCGCCACCACCGCCGACCTCGCGGCGCTGGCCGCCGACGGCGCCGCGGTCACCGCCGCCACCTCGGCCAAGGCTATCCAGGCCGCCACCCAGGCCGGCGTGCGCACCGTCCAGGGCGCCGAACTGCAGTTCCGGCTGGTCACGGCTGCGGCGAAGGTCCAGGCGGCGGCCGCTTCGCTCACCACGGACGCCGGCGCCGTGAACGACCAGGCAGCGGCCGTGGCGGCCGAGGGCACCGATGTCAGCACGGTCACCACGCCGCTGACCGACCTCGCGACCCAGGTCGGCCAGGCGCAAACCAGTGCCTCGATCGCCAGCACCACCGCCCTGGCGATCCTGGCCGCCCCGAGCGCCACCCAGGTCCGGGCCGCCAACGCCGCCGCTCGTGGTGACCTGGACGCCGCGGAGCTGGCACTGGACGCTGCCGACCAGGACCTCGCCTCCGCGACCGCCGCGCTCACCGCGCTGCAGACACCGGCTCCCTGAGAGCACCGTCCACTGGGCGAGCGGGCATCCTGACCGCCGCGCACCGGGTTGCTGTCGCACCCGGCGCGCGGTGGTCTTTCGCTTGTCGGTAGCAGAG
>JAABUK010011410.1_pt1 | contig 11587 bp, 5 predicted proteins | sample 5559141 | NCBI WGS metagenome assembly JAABUK01 (sample SAMN10711869, study PRJNA513367) | rock metagenome | isolation source: Antarctica rocks | place: Antarctica: Victoria Land, Pudding Butte nord | collected 2016-01-03 | reverse complement strand
AAGCTCTCTGGGAACTGGCTCGAAACAAGATATCGACCAGTACTTCTTCTATCAAGCGAATATTACGTTACGCTTGGGATATAGCGAGATACGTTCGAGATTGACCCTACAACAATGTCTAGGTAAGGAGTCCGGCCGCCGCGTTATGTCTCTCCTCGAAGTAATTAGGAATAATAGGCACGAGCGATCAATACTAGCTTCGACGACGCCTCACTCAATCAGCGACCTCGTTCACTATACCATTATCTCGACCACGGGCAAGGAAACGTAGGTACACGTTATAAGTATCTATAACTCAAGGAGTGACTTGATTAGAAGAAGTCTTTCGACGAAAGCCTTAGTAATCTAAATAAGTTACAAGTTTAGGAAATGAAGACTACCTAAACTTAACCTCCTCGTCGTAATCGTGTCTTCCTATCCCTCCGCGTACCCCTCGGGCTTTATTGTTACTTTAACCGATAGCGCTACTAGCCCCTATCTCTAGCCCAATTACAAATGAATTAATAGAGGAATAATAGATACTAAGTAATTACTTGAAATAGAAGTTACGACGCACGATTAATCCAACGTAAAGATAACTCGTAAACTAAGTATATACTACGATTAAAGCGAAGATATAGAAGAGTAAAGATTTAACTAAAATAAATTATATAAACCGACTAGTATATAGAAGAGTAATTAAATTAGATTTACTAGATAATTTAATAACGAAATTTAAAAGAGACTTTCGTATATTTAGAAAATTATAAAAAAATAAAAAAATACTAGCTAGGACTTAATAGAAATAAGAAATAAATAATTGAAAAATAACTTTATACTAGATATATAAAAGATATATATATATAATTAATTAGAAAATTAGAAAATATATTAGAATAACTTTTTCTTTTAAAAAATATATAATAATCGACTTTTTAAAATTATAATAGGAATTATAAATTTATTCGTAAATAATAAATTATAAATCTAGAGAGTATATATATAAAATAAATTTTTAGAATTAATATTATTACTAATTACTAATCAATAATTATATATATAACTCTAGATTTTTATAGAATTATTTATATATTTATTATAATATAACGAGTATATTTAGTTCTTAAATCGAGATAGTTTTATTACTACTAGACTTCTTTATTAGAGTAGAGTCTTTTAGCGAAAATTAACTCTATAATTAATAATTATTCTTTGAAAACTTTCTTCGCTTACGTATTTTCTACTTTACGTCGATAATTAATAATATAAATATTAATTTCTTAATATTAATTAGAGTTTTATTATATATTCTTTAATATTAAAAAATACTTCGAGATCTATTATAAACTATTATATTAATCGACGTCGTTATTATTATCGAAAATATTATATTAAAGGAATAGTTTTATTTTACTATATCTACGCTGCGGAATAGGGAAGGGAATTTTGACTTTTTCGAAAATCGAGGAAGGGAATTTAAAAAATTAGGACAAATATTAGTATAAAAAAAATTCCCTTCCCTAAAGAAGGGAAGGGAATAGAGTCAAAAAGGCCGATTCCCTTCCCTGTTCCGCAGCGTAACTATATCTAGGAATAAAAGAGATAATTTTCCAAAATTATTAATTATTCTAAAAATACTTAATCCCGATATTTATATAATATTACCAACCCTTCGATTTATTTAGTCAAGTTTTACGGTTACTAAATTTTGCCCTATATCTAGCTCATTACTCTATATCTTCCTGTAGAAGTGACTATACTTCGAGTTCTCGTTGAAAAGTTTCAGAATCACCCTTAATTAATACCCTCCAGTAGCATGACGGAAGTGCTCGTAAGCGTATTAATCGCACTCGCTATAATCAATTACGAAGCGTAAGAAACCCTCGAAGTCTCCCTTGAAAGAGCGTAATCGCCGTTAATGCCGCCGCATCCAAGCCTTGAGTACGCTGAAAGTCAACTTAATAAGGCTGTAGTCTAGCGAGTAAGATAGGATAAAACGTAATATTATTCCTTTGCTTTAATTACCTCCCTTACCCGGCTATCTAGATGGGCGTTTTAGATTGTCGAGGTAAATAATACTCCTTAGCTGAGGCTAAGTATTGCAGGGTAGCAACAGCTCGTTTAAAATTCAGGATAGAAAGGCATCTTAGTTGAAGGATCCTTCATGAATACCAGTGCAAGGAAGATAGCCGTCTGTAGTATATACTGGAAGAATGCTCTACGTATCGCCCCGTTTGGTATCATTACTCCACCTCGCTGGTTACCCGATTGGAGTATATGCTATACATCGCTAGCCCGTCTGCTTTTTGTAACAGACTCGTTGATAAGTAACTAGCTGCTCCTTTCTGATATCAAGTATAAATGCTTACCACTTATCAGTACGAATCTGTTAACTTTGTAGATGTCCGACACGTTGCCCCCTCTTGCGACTGATTCCTGCTTCCTTTAGTAGATAAGAAATCGTGTTCCGGCTAACTATGATATCAAACTCTTCTTCCAGGAAGATGGCCAGCTCGTCCTGAAAAGCCCATGAGTTTGTGACCTGGTACTGAAGGGGGCTCTTCTTTGCAGCAACATGTATGCGACGGGTCGGGCCCGAACGATTCTGCACAATTACAGCCGTTGCTCCAATTAATACACTGCGTTGCGAACAGCGTACCACACCAAGAAATGGCATGGGGTTTCCAATTGCACAGAAGCAGCTCCTTGGCCATTGATCGATCGCTGGAAGCGATGAGACGGTAGGGCATGATGAGGGAGGTGAGCCTGAACTAGGATAAGTAAGCATAACTTCGATTTCACCATCTTAGGATATATACCGATGGCAGCGTTGATATAAGGTGATTTGCTGACGATTTGACCGATTTACAGCCCAAAATGGGTGGGGTGGGGTTACGCGGCTTAATTGCCAAGAATTGTAAAGGGTCTTGTACACGCCAAATGTAGCTATCAAGAGACGAAGCTTCGACTCTGCTGACTGAGGTTTACGGTGTCGTCGAATATGTCTATCGGTGTTCTACTGGGACATTCAATGCTCTAACTAAAGGAGACTTCAATATTTCAAGAATACATATTGTAATTTTGAACAGGCCGCATGCCAGCTATCGTCCGTACTACTCTAAGTCTCTGTCTCTACCCATCTGCACCTTCCCCTGGCACGTCTCCCTGTTGGCCACCCGTACCAAAGGCGTCGACATAGTAGAGACGCCGCAGATTTTCCCTGATATTGTCGCCGAGTGCGTTTGCTCCGCTTTCTTCGGCATTCTCAGTTAACTTCAAGTGCTCAAAGTGTCTCATAGCCTCTTCGTAAGCCTCTCCCTGCTGCGTCCAGCGACTGTCGATACTAGAGTAACACCACGTCAGTTAAGCTCTGCTACAACTGGAGAAGTGCAACAAAAGGAACGAAGTAAATACGAAGAAAGGAGATCATCCACTGATCAAGGTACCTGATAGTTAGGCTAGTGGAAGCAGGTAAACAGGGAAAGAAGATCCAACATTACTCACAAGTTAGGGGTCAAAATGCTGTGTAGCCAGAACAGAGAACCGGTTCCGAATTTGTTACAGAACCATACCAGCCTCGTACCCCTCTTTAACACTGTCTTCAAGTCTTCAAGAAGTACCTCAGTGGGATCCCCCTCACCTTCCTTACCTACCAAGACGACGCTACTTTTTTCTTTATCATTCATCTTCTCGTACTTTCGACTTAAAAAGTCTTTCATATCGTTGAGCTCGTCTTTGATGAGGGTTTTGTTACCATATATGGTGACAGCCATATCTCCAATCAGAAGGATTCTGAATAGGTAAATTACTGCGGCTACAACGGTAATTCTCGGTGTCACCCTGGTAGAGAGAAAGCATTCTGTGAGAGCTTCAGTCGCAGTCAGGTGTCCAAGTTCTTGACAATTAACTGGGACTAAAGAAGTCTGGTCGTTAATGAGGAACCTTGAGGCGTCCTTTTCAGGATTGGACTGTAGGTGAGTGGCAAGGGCATTGTCTAGCATAAAATCCTCTAGCTTTAGCTTTCGGGCTGCTCCCCACGAAGCGTTAGTTGTGATTGCCACAGCTCTGGCGGGTTGAACATTATCAGTGGGATTGCGTGGCGGGGTAGAGGTAGACTCTGTTGCTAGTGGTGGGTCCAGAGAGTCGTGAGTCTTAGGTGGGCGCCCGCGTTTCCTTAGCAGTGTTCCGACAGAGTCGTTTGGCCTCTTCCGATGAGAGAGAGTCGGCCTAGATGAATCTTGATCTTCAATCGATGCTTCCTAATTGCTCGGTATTTCAATATTAGTCTACGAGGCTGGACGAATTCCCCCCTCCAGGGGAGGTCCGAGGCGTATATTTTGAATTCGAGGTTATTGACTTACCGCGCTTGCTTGCGACTCAGCGTTATGGATTTCTGACATTGGGTCGACGAAATACTGGTAAAGTCGCCTTAAGCTGTCCTTTTGTTGTGGGTGCAAGGTATCTGGAGAGAGGGTTTGGAGGCAGGTCCATGCCTGAGGACCATAAGCACTACCGATTGAGCTGGAGAAGGCCAGTATTCACCTGTGGTGTGAGAAGGCCCTTAAAGGCCGCCTCTATCTTCTTCTCTTGCTCTGATGTTTCGCTCTGTGGCCGTCCTTCCATACTTAGCTGGTGTAAGAAAACCCTTGATGAGTAAATTTTGGTTATCTTCTGTTGAAGATCAGTGGAACGAATCGCCTAATTCGAAAGCTAATTACCCGGTCAACACATAAGTTTGCCTTGGATCCGCGCGGCAAAACCAACGAAAATAAACACCACAACAACATTGGCGATTAATACGACTAGTTCAGACATATGCCCAACAGTCAATCTTGTGAACAAATACAGTATGAGTCAATCCATTGGTCCTCAATTGAATATGCTCAGCGTTCTCTTGGACATAGAAAAACGTCCTATCCCACCCTTAGACAATGCTTTGTTAGGGACAGTTGCTGGGGCATGTCAAACGATTGGCCCCCAGATCATTACAGCATTAGAAGGGGAGCAACGCGGAATATTCCAAGATTTATGTGCATACATCACCGAGGAAAATATCAGTCGAGTCGACCAAATACTTCCGGTCTCAGATTCAGCATGGTCTAATTACAGACTATTCATAATACAGTGTATAGGATTCGGACTGGTATCACGATTCGCAGTCACCAAGGTTTATAGATCCCGAAGGAGGATTGGGATATTATTTCGACCAGTATCGCCCCGGGCTCTTTATGCGAGGATACGGTATACCAAGATCGCTACCGCCCTTGCAGCGCGCAGGTCCATGGTAAAGCAAGTGACAATCGCCGAGGATAGGAACGAAAATGAATCGCATGATCCATCCCACCCGTTCCTTATACTCACTCCGGCCTTTGCTCCGTTACCGCTAGACGACTTATGCAGGATGGGACCATCAACGGAATCGGAGGGGGCTGGCCACATAGCTATAGACGCAAACGATCCTCGTTCCACAGCCAAGCGGAAGGCTTCGCTGGATGGCGATGAAAATAGCGAAGCAAGCTTACATACTTCACAAAAAATCAAAAACGACCTACACAAAATGAAACCATCAATGGCGTCGAAGTTGGACAGCGACACAGCGATAGACTCAAACGATCCTCCTTCCACGGTCAAGCGGAAGGCTTCGCCGGAGGACGACAACGGAAAAAGCAACGCAAGCTTACATCCTTCTAAGAAAATCAAAAGCGGCCTTTCGCTCGCAGACAGTCGTCAAATCGACAACGAAATCGACTTGGCGGACGCTGGGGGCAATGTCGATCTAACGAACAGCCTTGGTGGAACGATTGAGGATGGGGATTCCAATCCAATTCAGATTGAGCAGCCTAGGATCAGCGTCGACGAGGCCGAGCTGACCAGCAGCATACGCCAGCCAATTAGCAATCCAGCTGCCATCCGGTGTATGTCACTTCTTTCTGGAGCACGACGGCGAATGCGTCGTTGGCCTGGGCACTGATGTATAAATCTATCTTCTAGAGGAGCCAAGGAAGCAAGCATGTTGCCCTGAGCTAGCTTAGCTTGGTACTGGCCATCCAATTCTACGGTGGACATTAGCAGTGTTCACTTCTAAAGAATGTAGAGCACTCCGAGCACGCTGGGTAGATGGAACGACGCTCTCTTTCTGTTCCTTCTAACTACAGGTAGCCCTTGTCCAACCACTGGATATTCCTTTGGCTTCCTCCATCGCCCCGGCCTGTCAGCGTGACCTTCTCTATTACCGATCACCCTCATGGGGCTGCTACCTAGCAGTCACGCTATCGCCACCGCCGTTAAAGGACCGAGCTCAAGACGAGGTCGCTAGAACAAGAGCTGGAGTATAAAGTCTGGTGTGACCTGCTGTATGGGTATGACTGTAGGGCACGCACGTACTAAAGGCAGACCTACAGGCCCACGAGGGCTCCCAACGAGAGCTGAGCTTGCTCCTGAACAATCGACGCGACGACGACCCTCCCACTTGGAGCAGGGCGAAGAGTATCCAACTCAGCGCAGCTCCGGTACCAGCTCCAAATCCTCCCGAACCTCTACCCCGAGATCGCGCGCATCTACACCCCGAGCAAGAGAGGCAGCTACACCAAGAGGGGGAGCTACACCAAGAGGGTGAGCTACACCAAGAGGGGGAGCTACACCTACACCAAGACGAAGCTTGGCGATTACCGCGAGCCAGGTCGAGCGCGAGGAGATCGATACTGAAGCCGACGCTTACTTCATGTCAGTTGGCCTAGCATCAAGGACTCCACGTGGAGGTCTCCTCTCCCAGCCAGCTCAACGACCAGGGCGAGGTACCTCTATAACGTCGCTGCCAGCTAGAGCGACAGGAGCGACAGCGTTACTAGGCCCTCGCGGTCGTGGCTATGGTACCAGGCCAGCACACACAATGAGCTTCGACCCGTCAGCTTGGTAGTTATACTGAGACAGCGGCGCTGAAAGGGTATGCGACATTGCAGATTCGGGCGATTGGAGCGATTTTGGGGGCTTTCTGCCACGGGGCGCAATAATCTCGCCGCGATTTGGGCGCAAACGGCTAAAATCATGTTCATTACTTGCTCCATAGCGATGCTATTTTTAAACACTCTTCATGGTATCTACCTACATACTTTCTTTGCAGATCTGCCTAGTCAGAATCTAGATATACGTGACGTCGTCGTTGCTGGCGGTGTTGGGGAAGGGGGCCAGCAGTTTCTGCCTAATCACTACATCAGTAAAGTAGAGTTGATTGCAGAACCACGGGCGGAAGCGCTGAACGGATGGCCCGCGCACCAAAATTTGTATGGGGCAACCACCGATGTCAAGTAGAATAGGATATAGAATTATACAGTTGATTGCAGAACCACGGGCGGAAGCGTTAAACGGATGGCCCGCGCACCAAAATTTATATGGGGCAACCACTAATATCAAGTAAACGTATATATAATGAGTTGTTCGTGCAGTAGGCCTATATTAATGTCGTAATCGGGTAAAATTAAAGCTAAGCTAGGGCCTGGCCATAATATAGTATATAAACCGCCCTTTCCCCCGTTTTTATAAAGGTATAATCGTCGTCGTTACCCCTAAAATACCTATTAAATAACTAGGAAATAAAGGGAATAAAAAGTTTTTATCAAAATAATCATCGCCGAAGAAACCCCCTCTTAAGAAATAATACTCGTTTATATTATTAAGAAATATTAATATTAATAAAGTTACTCCTATAATTTCTTTATTAATTTAATAAATAAAGTTATTTTAACCTCGTTTAAAATAAAATTTAAATTATTTAAAAATTTATAATTTAACTTTTATTAAAATATTAACTCGTTTTAAATTTATAATTTACTCTAAAGATAGTAAAAGTCCTAGGTATTAAATTTTATTTAATAAATAATTAAATAACTTTTAATTTAACCTAGGATCTTTATTATTATTTTAATTTTAATTTAATTTAAATATAAAACCTCCTTCTTTATATTTTAGAAATTTTATAATTTAAAAAAGTTTCGGCGAGTTTATAAAAACGTAAATTAAAAATACTTTTATTTTTATAAAGACTCTCTTTAAATCTTTATAAAGATCGAATTATAATTTACTCTTTTAAAGAGGGGAATCGTTCGATAAAAATAAAAAATAAAAAATAATAACTATTACTATTAAAGTTAAATATATTAAAGTTAAATATATTATTAATATTATTCAAGTTAAATATATTGAAGTTAAATATATTATTACTACTATTAAAGCTAGATATATTAAAATTAAATATATTAAAATTAATATTATTAAAACCGTTAAAACTCGTAAAATATTTAAAAAAGTTATTATTAAAATTATTAAATTAACTACTATTAAAGTTAACGTTTAAATTATTAATATTTAAATAGTTAAAATAATAACGAGAGTAATAACTTTTAAAATTAAAATTAAAGTTAAAACTTATAATAATTATTTATTTAATCCGTATTTTATCCTTTTAGTTAAAGAAGTAGAATACTATATATAATAAATTAAAGGATATTAATATTAACGACTTAAATATATTTTTAATAAAGAAAGTTTTTCGAGAGTATATTAAAAAAGTTAATAAATATACTCTTAAATATTTTATACCTACTTATTAAATAACTATAACGGCGACTCTATACTATAAGAAATTATTAATAACGAGATACTATAAGTAATTTATAGACGATATTAATAATTAAAGAATCGTCGAGGTATAAATAAAAAGATTTTTCGAGAGTAATAAAAATAGAATTAAAATAAAACTAGTTTTTTATTAAAGCCCTACTTTTATAAATTAAATAATTCTTATTATTTTAATATTATAATTAATCGCCCTTCTTTTTATTATTAATTTTAGTATCGGAGTTAATATAAAAAGTCTTATTTCTTTTTATATAAAGTAACTAGTTAGAATAATTTTATAACCTATTAATTTATTATTTTAAAGAAAGTCGATATATTAAATCCCGATTTAGCTTCGACTCAAAGAATTCTTAACTACTAAATATACTAGAAGTTTATTTATTCGAATAATTTTAATTATTATTAAATAAATACCGAGGGAAGATACTATATATTAAATATAAAAAATATTAAAGTTTAGTAGGTTAATATCGAGAAAAATAACTCGAAACGACTAGATATTAAAATACTACTAGTATTATTATAAATTAAATAAGATAAAAATATAAAACTAAAGAAAAGACGAGAGAAAAGAGATAAAATTATATTATTTAATTTAGTATTACTAGTAAATTATAATCTAGGCTAAGGCCCGTCTTTAATTATTTATATAATATTTTTATTTATTTAATTTATAATACTTTCTCTTTCCTCTTTATTAAATATTCGAACCTCTTAACTAGAAGTTAAATTATATATTAGACAAACTTTAAAGCGAAGAAACTCGTCGGTTTATTACTAACCCTTTTATTTTTATTTTATTATATTTATTATTTCTTTATTTCTCCGTAGTAATAACCCTATTAACGGCGATATAACGAAATATATTAAATAAATTAAACCTAAATTATACCCCCGCGATAAGAATATCCTAGAGGATACGAAGAATAAACTTTTAAATAAAGATTATATTATAAAAAATATATAAAAATAGAAAGATAATACGTTCGAATATAAATAAAAGAAACTAGAGATTATAACTAGAATAGAGTATTCGTTTACTCGGTTTATAAACTAATTTAAATATAAAAAAAAATTAAATTTAAATAAAAGTACTATAAACTTTAAATATTCCTCGAATATTTCGATAAAAGATTCGTTTTATTTATTTATTTATATACTAGATTTACTCTTTCCTATAAATTATAGGTTTATAAATAAAGAGTATATAATTAATAAAGTTAAATAACGATTATAATAAATATTAGGACTATAAAAAGAACGAGGATCTAGATAATTTAAATACTTTTAATAATTAGGTTATTATAAAATAAATAAGTTAATATTATATATTTATTTTAAAAACTATTTATAGATTTATTAATATACGTCGTTTTCTTACTCCGAATTATTATAAATATTATTATTATTATCCTCTTTATTTTCTTAAAGATTTATTCTACTCTTGTAATTAATACCCGATTTACGAATTAAATTATTAAAGTCGCCGTTATTAACCTATAATCTTATTATAAAATTTAGAAAATAACTTTATTATTTTTTATTTATAAATATTTAAACTAGTTTAAAATTTCGTTTTATTTAACTCTTTAAAATTATAAATAATATTTTAATAAAGTTAAAGTCGGGTAAAAAAAAAATATTCGAGTAAAATACTAGTATTAGAATATATCCTAGTAAAGACTATATTATAATATATATTAGTATTATTATAAATAATTACTAAAAGGGCGTCGCCGGGTTTAAAAGATTTATTATAATTATATTTATTTTCCTATTATCTTCCTACGACTATTTAATAAATTTATATTTAACGAATTTATATTTAATAAACTATATACTACTTTACCCGATTAGGCCTAGTATACCGCTACCGCTTTAATATTCCTAAATACTTTCGTATATATAGAATTACTATCTTTACTCCCTAGATAATTATTTTATTTAATATATTTATATTAATATCGCTTTTATATTAATTCTAATAAGATATATAATAAAGAAGAATATTATATTTAATAAAATTATTAAATATCGCCGCCGTTATTAACTTTTAAAAAATAATCTAGTCGAGGTAATTATTAATAATATATATAAATAATAGACTTTACTTTTTACCTCTATATAGATTTTAAATAATTAATAGTATAATATTAATGAAAATTTAATTATATTTCTTATTATTTATTAAAATTAACTATATCTACGTTATATATAAGAATTTAGAATATACTAGTATATTTATAAATAGTACTTTTTTCTAGAAAAATTTATTTATTTATTTATTAACTTTTTAATTTTACGAACTAAATATTCTTTAAAATTTAATTATATTAATTAATAATTTTGTATTAAATCTTCCGTAATTAACCTAAATAGAATAAATATTTTTAAATAATAATTTTATTAATAATAATATTATACTCGTTTAATAGGAAATAAATTATTTTATTAAAATATATTATTAATTATTACTCTAGATATTTTGAAAATTTATATTTTAAAAATTTATTAATTATTTTAAAGCGCCCGCCTATATTTTTACTCGGTATAAAAATAGTATTATAACGACTTTATATTCTTTTTATTTTATATATTATATATAGATTAAAATTATAAAGATTAACGGCGATAATATTAATATTATACTCTAGTTCGAGTTTATATTAAATTAAGGAGTGAATTAAAACTAGAATAATAACGATTATAATAACGTCGGTAAATCGAAAACCGGCTCTAGCGGCTCGGGGCCATTAGGTAAGCTGCCTTGGGCGCCCGAGGTAGGCTCGGGGCGCCCGAACGGCCCCGAGCGCCCGTCGAGCGCCCGCCGAGTACCCTTCGAGCGTTAAATCGCTCGACGGGCGCTCGACGGGCGCCTGAGGCCGCTATAAGACACGTATCGGGCTCCTAACGAGCGTAATTTAAGCCCGGAGCTTCAAGGGCCCTGGCCTTAGAAAATCACGTGATTTACTAC
>JAABUK010011409.1_pt1 | contig 11588 bp, 10 predicted proteins | sample 5559141 | NCBI WGS metagenome assembly JAABUK01 (sample SAMN10711869, study PRJNA513367) | rock metagenome | isolation source: Antarctica rocks | place: Antarctica: Victoria Land, Pudding Butte nord | collected 2016-01-03 | reverse complement strand
CTTTCAGCGTCAGCAGGTAGTCGCCCCCGCGTGCCAGGATCTTCTCGGCAATCGCGGTCTGGCACCCCATGGCGTCCAGGGTGACAATGCTGTTCTCCAGCGCGAGCTGGTCCAGCAGCTCGGGCACGGCGGTGATCTCGTTCGACTTGCCGTCCACGCAGCGCTGGCCCAGCACCAGGCCCTGCTCGCTGGCCCAGGCGCTCACCACGTGCAGGGCCGACTGTTCCCGTCCATGGTCGAACGAGCGCCGGATGGTCTTGCCGTCAATGGCAACCACCTCGCGCTCAAACCTGTCCGCAAGCGAGCCGACCCAGGCCGTGAACCCGGTCTCGAACGCATCGGGGTCGATCAGCATGAACACGCGCCGGAACGTGTCGTGCGAGGGAATGCCGTTCGGCAAGTCCAGGAACGTCCTGAGCCAAGCCAGCTTGCTGCGGCCATACAGCGCAATGTCATCCCAGCTCTCAGCGCAGGCGATGACCGCGCATACCGCGATCACCAGCACCTCAACCAGGCGGTGCTCGACCTTGCCGGAGCAACGCGGGTCCTCGACCGCAACAAGATACTGGCCCAGCTTCTCGATCGACATGCCCCGCTCCCCCGCAATCGCGAAGGCGCGTCATCATACGTCAGGACCCGCCAGGCGAGAGAAATCTCATGCGTAGCCCCTGGGGATCACCAGGGTCTTGGCGGTCTTCGCCTTCCGACGTGGCTTGACCGCTTCGGCTTCTTCGGTCGCCTGTTCCTGCTGCCGCTCGTACTTAAGCAGGGTGGCAAGGTAGGTGCTTCGGCGATGCCGACCACCGGGCTTGTCCAGCGGGCCGAACAGCACGTTCGGTGCTGGCTTACCGGGATAGATCTCCCAGTCGTAGCCAGGCAAGCCCAGGAGGTAGGAGCACCAGCCTCCCTCCAAGCTGAGCGCAATCTCCGGCTCATTGCCGTCGCGCTTGATCCAGTAGGCGCCGTCAACATGGACACCGTCCCACCGCGGGTCAGCGCCGTCCTCATCGAAGATCTGCTGGCCGATACGGGCAAGCCGCTCCGTGTGTCCCGCCAACTCCGCCGCCGTGGGAAGTTCGATGGGTTCGCTGATGACGGTCACGTCGCCCTCGTTGATCACCCAGTCTTTGACCCACCCACCGTCATGGTAGGCCACTACGTCAATGGACCCGAACTCGTGGATTTCGCACCAGTAGTAACCGTTCTTCCGCACCCGACCGACCCTGACATCCCGTTCCGCGCCAGGCCCAGGATGCTGGGTCTGGTGTTGCCGCAGTATGTCTATCCCGGTTGCGAACGCGATCGCGAAGTTCGCCCCATGCGCGATTTCTGTCCGAACGGCCCGGCACCCCCGACCGCAGCTTGATCCATCGCCCTGCTGAACCTGGCGCCGACCCGTGAACAAAGGTCGGAGCCGAGGCGAATGCGAGCAGCATGAGCCGCGATCAGGAAATGAGGACGGACCGTGGCCGAGCGCGAGGGCTGGGGCCTGGCGGAAGCCGGCTTCCATACGAACGGCAAGCCGATCATGGAGCTGCAGGCGATACAGGACGGTCACCCCGACCTCGCCGATGACCAGGCTACCTGGGCGCACGTCGTGGCCCGTGCCTGGCAAGGCTCCGACCTGCACCGCGCCGCTCTCGCCGCCGTGAACGACGCGGAGCGGACGCTGATCAAAGCGACCTGCGGCGCCTGGTAGCGCCGTCTCCCGTCCCCTTACCTGCCCCGCACGAGAGGAGCCGCCAGCGTCGCCTGGTGCATGGAGAAACTCGGGCGCGCGACCCGAAAATCGTCCCAACCGAGCAGAACGGGCAACTGCGTTCGCAAGCTCGGCTGGCAAACCAGGAGGAGGAACAACGACCAGAAGGAGGCCGAGATGGCGATAGCGCCGGTCCTACGCACGCCGCAAGGGTGCGTCGCTCCGCTCCCGGGCGCTGCGCACCCGCCCTTGCCCCGTGCTCGGCAGGCGCTTCGCCGAGGGGGTCTGGGAGAGGAGATCGGATGGGGAGAGGCCCCGCCCAGCTCCGCCCGGCAGACCCTGGAAGGGAGTGCGGTGCGATGAGCAGGTATGATCCGGAGATCGAGCAGCTGAAGGCGGGGGTGAACTGCGCCGCGCTGCTGGAGAAATTAGGCGGCTACAAGCTCGACGAGCGGGAGAGCAGCCGCAAGAGCCTGAAGTATCGTCGTGGCGCGGGCGAGATCATCATCGTCAACCACGACGGCAAGGGCTGGTGGGACGCGGGCGGCAGCGCCAAGGGCGACGTGTTCAACCTGGCCCAGCACCTTGACCCGTCGCTGAACTTCGGCCAGGTCCGGGGCGTGCTGCGTGGGATGCTGGGCGTGGCGCCGACCTACGCGCCGGCCGAGCGGGCGGAGAAGGAGAAGCCGAGCCAGCCGCCGGGGCAGCGATGGAGCGCACGGCCCCGGCTCGGCAGGGGGTCCCGCACCTGGGCCTACCTGACCGAGGAGCGCCGCCTGCCGCCGGAGGTGCTGGCCATCGCCGCCCAGGCGGACGCGCTGCGGGAGGGACCTTATGGGAGTGCCTGGTTCGCCCACCGCGACGAGAAGGGCGTGCTGTCCGGCATCGAGATGCGCGGGCCGAACTACCGGGGCTTCTCCGAGGACGGCGACAAGACCTTGTTCCGGCTGCAGCCCGGCCAGGAGCCGCCGACCCGGCTTGCGGTGGTGGAGGCGCCGATCGACGCCATGAGCCTGGCCGTTCTGGAGGGCCTGCGGCGGGACACACTCTACGTGGCGACCGCCGGCGGCATGGGGCCGGGCACCGTGGCCTGCCTGGAGCGCGAGCTTGCCGCGCTCAGCAGGCGGCCGGGCGGGATGCTGGTCACTGCGACCGACGCCGATGTGCAGGGCGAGAAGTATGCCGTGCGGCTGGCGGCCATGGCCGAGGCGGCGGGGGTGCCGGTGCAACGGGCCTTGCCGCCGGTCGAGCAGAACGACTGGAACAACGTGCTGAAGGCGCGCGGCCAAGAGGCAGCGCGTCCGACCCACCCACGCTTCTCGTCCGCCCTGGCCGATGTCGCACGCGCCATGGACCGGCCGGAACCCGCCACCCGTCTGCCCTGGGAGCCAACGCCGGTCCGCATGGCCGAGCGTGTCAGGGCTTTTGAGGAAAGGGACGCGCTGGGCACTGCCCGTGCCATCTCGGCACGGAACAACGGGGACGCCGGGTCGCAACCGGATCAGCGCCGGCCGCCCTCGCCGGGGCCGGGGCTGCAACCATGAGCACCCGCCCCGACCGCGCCTGGGTGCTGCTGAAGTCCGGCAAGCGCCTCGACCTTCTTGATCCGCACCCGATGGCGTGGGACGACGCCGACCTGGCGACCGGGCTGTCCCGCACCTACCGCTGGTGCGGACACTCGAAATGGGACCTACCCTTCTCGGTCGCCCAGCACTCGATCACCGTCCTGCTGCTGAGCGCCGCCGCGTCGCCGCGGCCCCTTACCGCCGGCGAACGCCTGCGGGAGTTGATGCACGATGCCGAGGAGGGGCTGCTCGGCTACGACGCCCTGAGCGTCCTGAAGCCGCACCTCGGCGAGGGATACCGGCGCATGACCGGGCGTCTGACCCAGGCCGTGGCCCACCACTACCGGCTGCCCGATTGGACTGCCGAGACGCACGCGGCCCATAAGTGCGCAGACCACCTCGCCGCCGCGAGCGAGGCGGCGCACGTCGTCGGCTGGTCGCCGGCCGACATCCGGCACAGCCTCCGGATCAGGACGGAGCCGCTGGATGTGGACCCGGTCCCTGCCCCCGCCGGCATGCTGCCCTGGGATCCTTGGCCGCCGAAGCTGGCGGCGGCGGTATTCCTCGACACCCTACGCGATCTCCGCGACCAGGCGGCCGATGAGCCGGCCCCATGCCGCGCAGGAGTGGCGCCCTACCCGCAGCGGGAGATGGCCGGGCAGACCTTCGTGTCGGTGGAGGGCGGGATGCTGTCGGTCGAGGGGGAGATCGTCGGCGGCGTCCGGGAGGAGGACGGCACCTGGGACCTGGACGGGGTGTTCACCGTCCGGACCGACGACGGCGACCTCCTCAGAATCAATGGCTGTTAGGTATCGCGCTTCGAATGTCCTTTCTGTCATAAGACGCTTGCCAGTCAGGACGACTTTTGCCCGTGGTCAGGACCATGGATCGGAGGCATGCATGGCTGAACTGCTGTTTACAACTGATGGGTTTTGCCCGCTTGGGCGGTCCGTATCGGGTGTGCCCATGCTTCTTGACGGGAGCATGCGCTTGGTCGAGCCGGCCTGCGCCTGGCTGATGCACGTGGCCCTCGTGCGTGGCCGCACCCGCAGCCCGCAGACCTGGCGTGCCTACGGCGAGGCGCTCTACGATTGGTGGCAGACGCTGGAGGCTAATGGCTGGGCGTGGGACCGCGTCGGCTACCACGAAGTCGCTGCCTACAGAGATCGCATGCTGACCGAGTGCAGCGGCCACACCGGCCGGCCGTATGCCCGGGCAACCATCAACGCTCGCCTGCGCACCATCGCCCTGTTCTACCGCTGGTGTGCCGACTACGGCCTGACCGGGTCCGTGCCGTTTACCTCGCACGACGTGTCCGTCGCGCGCTCAAGGCCAGCGCCGTTCCTCGCCCATGTGGACGCCGCCGGCGGAGTGCAGTCCGCTAACGAACTCGTGCTGCGCGAGGTTCAGACCCTGCCGCGCCCCATTGCGCCCGCCGCGATCCGCCGCGTCGTGGCCTCGCTCGGTGCCCGCGACCGGCTGATCGTGGAATGGGCCGCACTGACCGGCATGCGGCGCATGGAGATTGCTGGGCTGAGCAAAACGGCACTGCCCCGAACCGGCAGCGTGGAGTTCGCGTCGTCGCCGGTTGTCCCCGTCCGGCTCGACATCACCAAGGGCGGCAGGAGCCGGCAGGTTTACCCGCCGTTGCCTCTGGTGGACCGCACGCGCGCCTATCTGCGCGAGGAGCGTGCGGCCGCCGTGCGGCGGGCGGGCCTGCGGACGGCCGTATATCGGGAGCCTGCGGCGCTGTTTCTCACTGGCCAAGGCGAGCCAATGACCCCGCGCCGGGTTGGCGCCATGTTCGCCGTGGCGGCCCGAGCCGCCAGTGTTAAGGCGAGCTTTCACGCCCTGCGCCACACCTTCGCCGGCGTCATGATGCGGCAGCTTCAACGCCAAGCCGAGCGCAACCCGGAGATGAACCCGTTGCTGACTTTGCAGGCCATCCTCGGCCATGCCGACATCTCGACCACGGCTGTGTATCTGCGCATGCTCGCCGTCGACCTCGAAGCGATCGAGGCCGCGGTGGACGGCCTCTTCGGCGCCCTCGGCTGACCCCGCCGTGCGCAAGCGCAAGGACTACCGACTACCGCCTCGGCCTGCACACGTTTCCGAGGTCGGCAGGCCCAAAGACTTGGTTGTGAACTTCCTGGGACCGACCGGCACCTTGGTGCAGACCCTGGACTTTTCCGAGCACATGGGGCGACCGCGCTTGATGGCGGACCTGGCGTTCGCGCTTCGACACCACCTGGCCGATAAGAGGCCTGCCTACCGTCAGGCTGTCCCCCGCAGGCTTGCCTGCTTCTTCCGCTTCTTGGAACAGCACGATCCGGCCCGCAAGGTGGTCCTTTCCGCCCAAGATGTGAGCAGCGCGACGCTCCGGGCCTACATAGCTTGGTTCGATGCGCAACGGTGGAGCAAAGCCTCACGGTCGAGCCTCTGGACGACGCTCAAGGTCGCTCTTGCCTGGCTGCAGCGCCGCCGGCCCGATTTGGTGCAGCCGGGGCTGGAACTGCCGGCCAACGCGTTCCCGCGCAGGTATGCGGACGCACGCCCGCTGCCCGCACTGGCCCGCGAGGAGATCGAAGCGGTTCTGGCTGCATGCCGGGTGGACATCGAGGCGAGCTGGGCCGATTTTCAACACGGCCATGCCTTGATGGCCGCTGCCGCTCACAACGTCGATGCTGCCGGCAAAGCGAGCGTCGACGACCTCAGGGACCTCGGCGTCCTGCTGGTCGTCGCGACCCGGCGCTACAGTGGGATACTGCCCGAGCAGCGTCTTCAGGCGCCGGGAGACGAGATGCACGGAAAGGTGCAGCGAGCCATCAAAACCCAAGGCGGCCTCAAGCGCGTCTGCCGCTTCCTGCACGCCACGCCTGACACCATCGTGCCCTACATGGTTGCGATCGCCGCGCAGACGTTCGCCAATCCCGACGCGCTGCGCACCATGCGCCGGGATTGCATGAGCGAGGATCTCCTGCTCGAGGGGCGCGTGCACGTGACGTGGGACAAGGGGCGCGCAGGCCGGGCACAGCGGCGCAGCTTCCTGCGCAACCGCAGCATGTCCGTCCCGAACCTGATCGATCGCGTGCTGGCCCTCACGGCGCCCTTGGTCCCGCATGCCCCGCTCAGGGACCGGGACAAGCTGTTCCTGTGGGGCGACGTTTCCAGCTCGCGCCGAGTCTGTTTGGCGACGCGGATGTTGGGACCCTTGCAGCGCCTCGTCGATCGACATGCCCTTGTCGGCCGCGACGGCCAGCCGTTGCGCCTGGTGCTCGCATTCTTGCGCCCGACCGGTTTGACATTGGCTCATGCCGCCCTCGGCCACGATGTCACCAGGACGCAGGCCCTGGCAAACCACGCCGACCAGGGCACGACGCGGCGCTACGTGGCTCAACCCGTGATCCAGGCCGAGCAGGCAGCGGGGTTGGCGCGGCTGCAAGGCCGCTTCGTGGAGGCGGTGCGCAGTGGCAAGGGTCTGGTCAAGCAGGCCGGACAAGTGGACGAGGCGGTGGACGTCGATGCCCGCAGCGCCACGGCGTCAGGCTTCATCTGCTCCGACCCATTGTCCGGGATCGCACCCGGGCAGCGAAAGGGGCGCCTCTGCACGGCGTGGCTCGGCTGCTTCACGTGCCCCAACGCCGTGATCCCCCTGGAGGCCGACACGCTGGCCCAGCTGATTGTCATGCGCATGGCCCTGGCGGACGCGCGGACCCGGATGAGCCTGGACCGGTGGCAGCTCCTCTACGCGCCCAAGCTCGAAATTCTTGAGCGGGACATCCTGCCGCGGTTTCCCGCAAGCGTGCACGCCGTCGCCGGACCCATGGTGGGCCAGGTGCCACCGCCCCCGCCGATCGAGTGACCGCCTCCACCGGTGCAAGGCTCGACCGCAGGGAGCGCCCCGCAGGCGATTGGGTGGACGCGCCCGTGTCCTCGCGCAGCCGCTTCGGCGACGACGTATGGAAGCTCGACATCTTCGTCGCAGGGCGTGCGCCGTGGGACAACCGCATCTCCTGGAATCAGGAGTTGCCGGACAAGGCGCGGATCACGGGGGCGCAGCATGCTGGCCTGATCCACGCGGTGAAGCATTACTTGTGGTCGATGGCGCTGTGCCCGCCACCCGGCCGCAAGCGCTTGTCTCCGTCCACCTTGCAGTCACACGGCAAGCTGTTGCAGGTGATCGTCGGCTGGATGGCCCTGGACGGGAGCGCCTCTTTCCGCGCGCTCACTCCGACGGCGGTCGGGCGCCTGATCGCCTGGCTGCGTACGCGCCCAGGGGCAGGGGGAAAAGGCAACCTCACCCCGATTTCGGTCGCGCTCTACCTTAACGTCGTCAACACGATGTTCCTCCAAAGGGCCAAGCTGGAGGACAGCCCGGTCGTCAACCCCCTGCCGGGCGAAACGCCGTTCGGGGCCGCCGGCGTTTCGCAGGCCACAGGGGGCAGCATCCCCTTCATCCCGGACGACATCGCGGTGCATCTGCTGTCCAAGGCGCTTACCTGGGTGGAGGTCCATTCGGCGGACATCCTCGCGGCGGTCGCAGTGCGCGAGCAAGCAATAGCCAAGCTCCGCCTCGGCGGACGCTGTGATCGGCCCACAAGCAATGCCGTAGCGCGGGCGCTGCGGCGCGCCGTGATAACCGGCCCAGACGCTCAGCCCATCGCGGGCGGTGGCACCCTGCGCACATGCGCGATGCACCTTTCGACCGCCTGCTTCGTGCTGATCGCCGGCTTCGTCGGCATGCGGCCCAGCGAGATTTTGTCATTGCAGGCCGGGGCGATCGAGCATCATCCTATTGGCGAAACCGGCGTCGAGCAGGCCTATGTCGTCGGGCGCCTGTTCAAGACCAGCGATGAACCCGAGGGACGCCTGGAGCGCTGGGTCGCGCCTGCTCCTGTCGTGAGAGCCGTCGATTGCTTGGAGAAACTCACCGCTTTCCTGCGCGAGGAGGCCGGCAGCAGCAGCCTATTCCTGGCCAAGCACGTCACGCTCAACGGCATTGGCGCAACGACCAATGGAGCATTGAACTGGCGCCTGAGGCAATTCGCCCAACGTGTGGATGCACCCACCTACGAGGGCAAGGTCTGGCATTTGAGTCCGAGCCAGTTCCGCAAGACGTTCGCTCGCTTTGTGGCCCGAGGCGACCGCTCGTACCTCCTCGCGCTAGCCGACCACTTCAAGCACATCTCGGTATCCATGACCTCCCGTGGCTACGTCGGCACCGACTTCGAGCTGCACGAGCTGGTGGACGAGGAAAGTCGGGCCGAGACGGCGATCGCGCTCGACCGGCTCCTGTCCAGAGACCGGCTGGGCGGGCGCATGGGTGAGCGTATCGTCGCGCGCAACCACGCCTTCCGCGGCCGGGCCGGAGAGCAGGTCCGGCGCGACTACATCAACTTCGTGCTGGCCGAGACGGACCTGCGCATCCGCGGCTGCGATTACGGCTGGTGCGTGTTCCAGGCCGAGGTCGCCCTGTGCGGCGGAGAGGTGGCGCCCAACGAGGCGGGCCGGAGCCCGTCGGTGTGCGCCAAGTGCGTGAACCTGGCCGTGGATGACCGGCACGTCCCATACTGGCAGGATAGGCGCCGGCGGAACCTGGAATTGTGGGACCGGGCCAGCCCATTGGCCCGGGCCACGCTCGCCGAGGCGGTCGAGGAGTGCGACCGCATGCTGAGGCGCATCGAGGGGAAACGGGATGACGGCCGAGCAGAACCATACCGAGCAGAGCCGGATGCAACCCCGCCGAGCAAGGGCGCAGGCTGAGAACGCCGCCCGGGCCTACCGGGCCGCGCTCAACCGGTTGATCGAAGGCAAAGCGACGCACCCGGCCGTTGCCGGGCGCACCGTGCGCATCACCCCCGCCACGGTCGCGCGGGAGGCGCGACGCAGCCGGAACCCGCTCTATACAACGCACCGCGGCATCCTCGATGAGATCGCGGTGGCTGCTGGACAGCCGTGCGCGGCTGCCGATCTCGACGCCACCGTGGCGCAGCTAAAGGCGGAGAACGCTGAGTTGCGCGCCGCCGCACGGCGGCATGCGGAGGAGAAGCGCCAGATGGCGAGCGAGAACCTGCTGCTGCTCCACCGGGCACGGGCGGCGGAGGAAAAGCTTCAATCTGCGTCCCACGCGGCAGCAGGACCATGCCGTTGATCACGGCCCGGCGCAGTCCCGTTTCTCGGTTCGGTTGAGGGCCGTTTCTCCGCCCCGGCCTGCACCACCTTGGGGCGCCATGCTCGACCTCGCCGGGCGCCCTTGCCCTGTTGGCTCCCGAACGGCGGTTCATGATGGAAAGCCGATCTTCGGATGAATGAGGTGGCTGGCCGGCGTCCAAGAGCTATTCCTGGTCTGCCGGGACATAGGGGATCATGCCCTTCTTGTAGGCGATTACCTGCACTTCGCGTGGCATGTCGCGTATGTCGACCAGCATGCCGTTGACCTCAGCCACCCACACGAGCGGGTTCCGGTCAACGATGCTCTTCAGCATCCAAGTCGGGTCCATGCGGTTCGTGTGCAGCGCGTCCGAGATGACCCGAGCCTTGGCGCTCGCCGTGCTCTCGCCGACGCCGAACCCGGCGCTGACCTCGGCCATCGTCATGTGAGGTTGGCTCGCTTTGTCCGACAGGAAGTTGAGCCGGCCCAATACGTGGATGATACCACAGGCCCAGGTGCGCGGCTGCCCCGAGGTTAGGGGGCTTGGACGCTTGCGACAGAGTGCCGCAGTCATAGCCCGCGCGAGATCGCGATATTCATCGTTTAGGTGGTCGCGGCAGAACGCGTCCGTCAACGCGATCACGGCGTCATAGGTCGCCTGCATGGACTTTGGAGTGGAAGTGGAGCGAGGGGACGTCACCGCGCAGATCTCCTGTTGGACGGATGTCTCAACCCAGAATGCTTCTTTCCCAGGCCAGCCGCAAACGGTGAGCCAGCCACATGTCTCCCCGCCACAAAGGCCGTTTTGGGTCGGCTCCGGCTGTCACGAGCATACCAGCAGCAGGACACTTGCAAAGTGACCTAATGGCTGGATGTGCCTGATCGAGGTTGACGAGGAGGAGGAGGAAAGAGGGAGCAGGGGGATGGACTGACGCGGGCAGGGCAGGGGAGGCCCTGCCGCGTCGTGCCGGGGGCCGCAAGGGGCAAGGGCCAAGCGGCCCGCGCTGCGCGCGCCCCCTGCACCCCCCGTCCCGACGCGGCTGCCGGGCTGTGTCTTCAGGTGATGAAGGCAGAGCAGAAGGACGGCAGGGATGAGAACGATGATGAAGGCACGCCTGGTGCTGGGCGCGGTGCTGCTGGCAGGGGCGCTGTATGCCCTGGCAGCGGCGCCAGGGTTCGTGTCCGACCTGGCTTCCACGGTGCCGGTACGGCCGGCGCTGGAGGCGCTCCGGTGACGGCCGTGGACGATCAGGCCGGCGACATGCCGGACCTGGTGCCGGAGCAGGCGCTGTTCTGGGTGGCTTGCTACCTGTAGCGACCCGAGATCATCCGCACCTCGGCGCGAGATCATCGGCGTTTCCGGCCCACAATCGGCGAGACTGTGGGATGCGTCCTGCCCGGATTACGTGAGACTCAGCCGCGCTGGATTGAGACGGACGCGAGATCATGCGCCCCTGCCCATAAAGCATGAGACGGATCAGACCGGCAGGCCAGCCGCCATCACCTGCTCGGTTACCCGCCCCGGCCCATGATGCTGAAACGGATCAAGCCAGCTGCTCCGGCTCACCTCCCGTAGGCGGCGAGCCGGAGGCCGCGTCACTGGTGCGAGTAGAGTGGCAAGGCTTTCGCGAACGCCTTGGCGTGGAAGATCGTCGAGCCTTGTCCGCCCTTCCAGTCGTTCGTCACGACGTAGAGGTCGTCGGTGCCGGGCTTGATTGCCATGCTGGTGGAGCGAAGGTTGTGGCCCTCCTCCCGGCCGGGCAACAGCACCTGGCCGATGGGCATGCCATTCTTGTTGAACACCAGCACCCGGCCTTGCCCATACATCGCCACATAAAGGTTGCCGTCGGCGTCGGCGCGCATGGAGTCCGGCGCCGGGCCGGTGAAGTGGTAGGCGATGGCCGTGCCGAACGGCGCGATCGTCGTCGCGTCCGCCAGCTCGACCCGGTGCAACAGCCCCCGGCTGAACTCCGTCACCCACAGCTCCTTGCCGTCCGGGCTGAGCGCCACGCCGTTCGGCACCGCCAGGTACGGCAGCACGGGCGTGATCGTCCTGAGGTCTGGCGAAACGTAGTAGACGCCACCCTTCGGGTCGGTGGAGATACCCTGGAAATCGGTGAAGTAGAACCCGCCCTGGGCATCGAAGACAAGATCGTCCGGCAGGTAGCCGGCC
>JAABUK010011406.1_pt1 | contig 11589 bp, 8 predicted proteins | sample 5559141 | NCBI WGS metagenome assembly JAABUK01 (sample SAMN10711869, study PRJNA513367) | rock metagenome | isolation source: Antarctica rocks | place: Antarctica: Victoria Land, Pudding Butte nord | collected 2016-01-03 | reverse complement strand
ATTGAGGAACCATATTTGGGACGTGCTAGTTAAAGAAGGGATAGACTTGTTGAACGTTGATAATTTAGAAGGCGCCACACAGCGAAGATGGAATTGAAGGCTTTCAGTACATGCCCTTGTGGCCAGGCATTTAGTGATATTCAAGGTGCCTTGGATTACTTAGTAAATTCTGGGAGAAGGACTACGGGTGAATACGATATCATCTTATAGAACTTGCATCGCCACTTAGCAGAATAATACTGTAATGATACTGTAATAATACCCTGGAGATGAACGCAGTCATGGCAGTGAACGGACTTCCTCGTCATCAGCCAGGCTTAGCGCCGTTTTAGCGAGTTCGACCAAAGTTACCTAGCTCCACTTTACCACTCTGCCAAAACCCCCACCAACTCAACATCGTTTGCGTTCGAGACACGGCGACCACAACATATTCGAGGCTTTTGACACGCCCTCTGCTGGGATAAAAATATGGTGAGATGGGAAGATGGTGAAAAGTTTGGATGATTTGATTCGGCATTTGGTCGACGAGGTCGCACTCCGTGGCGAAGAAGGTGAGATAGTTTTTGATCTCTCATCACGTCTCGCCAGTCTACACAACAAGGAACGCTGCAGAGCTTTTCCTTCCATATCTTAAGGTTAGATATGCCTTGACCTCAGCACTAGACTCAAGCACAATTACAGGACAACACCAGCTCTCGTGCTCCTGCTCCGAGCGTGCAGATCGCAATATTTTTTCTGTGGTTGATACTAATTGTTACAAGGAATTTTACCATCCGACTGTATCCAACATATCGTAAATTACTACGGAAAGCAATCGCAATCAAATAACAACACGACCACGTGCAGCGATGACGGCGAACCCAATTGTGAAACCGTTACCATCGACCGGGCATTCCAGGAGCAGGTCTGGCGATGGCTAACACGTCATCCCGAAATCCGGGTTGGCAAGAACAGGGAGGGTAACGAGTTGAGCTTGTCCGAGGTGGAAGCATTGCACTCCACGAATCCAACCGTTGAGCGCTCAAAGCAACCAGTGGACGACGGCCCAGTCCTAGGCCACAATGTAGCCACATCAAACTCTCGCGATACCCAGACTCGTCTGGGTAGCCCGACGAATGAACTTTCCATTCCAGTGAAGAAAGGGTCAAATGGCACGTCAACGAAACCAAAGAGCCGAGAAGAACTGAAACGTTCGAACGGTCTCCGGCTTTATGGCAGCGAGGCCCGCATGTGGCAAGTGACAGTAGGCCATGCACCCGACCACAGCAAAGTCCCCGCTATGGATTTTGCGTGCCTTTCAATCATAGCGGCACGAGGGCCCAAAGGTATTTTACAGCCAGAGCTTGTCGCCGTCAGCGGTCAAGATAAGCGGTCTCTCCCTAAACGAACCGATCGCCTCCAAACGAACGGATACATTGAAAAGAGACCTGTCTTAGTTTGCGGGAGCAGGACGAGCCTTTGCATCCTGAAAAGATTCGTAACCGCCCCCTTTATCATTGAGGGCGCCTCAACGTCCACCGAAGGGTCATCCTCACCCCACCTTCAAAAAGATAGCGTTCTCGACTTGCTTACGTTAACACATGGCATCTTTGACAATCTGAGAGATCTAGAAATTATTACCACAATAGACTTAAAAAAAAAAATGGTATGTATACCGTGCGTGTGAGGCTAGGGTCTCGACTAAGAGCTACATAGGGCGTCTGGGGCCTTCGATGGCCAATGAAAGTCCTAGCAAGGACATTACGACGACTCGAGGCTCTAGGTTGCGTTAAACAAATCAGGGCCCAAGCAAATTCTAATATAGCCGCTTCATTATACTTCCGATGTATTAAATTGATTCGTGAACCGGACGAAAAGGAGTGGCAGTTATTCCTCTCCCCTCATCGTGGGCTGCCGAACACAACGACCCTGGGAGAAGATGAGGATCTGGACGCGGACGGCGAAGTGGACGAAGACGACGACCTAGTAGGAATGCCGTCCCTAAGGAATGACGAAACCGGTGCACTGGTCAAGGATCTACGAGAAGTTGGAAGACCCATAGCCCAATGGGGTGGAGATCAGTGCTTGAACAACTTTTTATTCAACCTTATTGACAATACAGGTACTCAGGGCATGAGCAGCATGGTTCGTTCAAGCTCTACATGTTTCCCGTACGATTCTTACTCACGGCTGCTCAGGATATCAAACGCTTTGCTCTTGGGGATTTGGTCAGAAGACCTTTAGAGTATCAGCTCGGAAAGCTCGTAAATCAGTGGCAGGTTTCGCAGCCTCCGCATCTTCGCCATCTGGGAATTATCAGAGATACTGCTACGAACAAGACCGTCTCCCACTACGTTCATTATTCTTACGAAAGCTTCAGAGTTTTAGTAGATAGCGGCAAAGCGTCATGGGAGGCAGTTGAGACAATTTCAGAGAACAGGAAAAAGGGCAAAAATTCTTTTCTAGCAGCCAACGCTGAGCCTGACTTGGACGAATATGGGTTCCCCAAGCTGCAAGCAACTTTGTTTCAAGGACACCACAATAATGCGACGCCTTCCGAATGCGCTCTTGCGGTCAAGGCCAAGGCTCTACATCTGACTAGCTTGGATCTTATCCCGAAAAAGCTGGATGATGGCACTTATGGTATGTAGGGAGCATTGGAGGTCTCTGGATATATTGCTAAAACGATTTCAGTGGTCCTGCAAGAAACTCAACCTCGTGTGCGTCGTGGCCCCCATACTCTAAAGGAGCCGAAAGAGAGTACAGCGCAGAAATTGTCATTCAAACCCCGCGGCCGGCCACGCAAAGTGCCAAGGACAGGATTACCGTCCAATATGGATACGATGACCCCTCAGGAAATCCATAAATTCACCCGTTTACAGAAGGCAGCTGTCAAGTATGATGTGCTCAAGATTGAAAAAGAGATCGACAGACGTGTTGATGCAGGGGAAGATCAGACTAGCGCGCTTGATAGAGTCCTTCATGAGGTAGCCGTTGAGCATACACAATTAGGATTACCACCTTCACTAGCCGCTAAAGCGGTACACATTCGAGCGAACATGTCCGGAGACAGAGAGAACAAAGCAGTTCTACCAGCGGAAGTGGTTGCCGAAATGGTTGAAAAGACCAAAATGAACTCTCTCGAAGTTACCAAAAAAGGCCGGCGACCCAGTGGTAAAAAGAATGCGCTCATCGCCGAATATCTGCCATCAATTGTTGCGCATTCACAACTTGTAATGCCGCAGCCACCCTCAACTCCGACCATACATCTCGAGCCTCCACCTAAGAAGACACCGTACTCATCACGCACACACCGTATATCCATCGACTTTACCTACACCCCCTCTGTGGTTGCCCATACCCAGCCGGTTTTGCACTCACCTGCGTTAGCCCAGAGCACCACAACCCCGCAATTGAAACAGAAGCCGATTGGAAGCGCTGAGAGTAATAAGCGTAAGGGCTCACTAGATCTTTCGGCTATTAATGATCCCACGCGCTCTCAAGGTACGCCTTATGATCTCAGCGGATGCGATTTGCCAACGTGGCAGAAACGCAACCGAGGGCTGCCTGCTAAAGGAATTGGGGACGTTGCTTTGGATAATGTTTCAACCGGTCGTTCGGGCCTCAAAAGGAAACGGTCAGGAGTCGAATCTCATGAATTCAATAAGCGGGCTAATCGTCAATACTTACCTTCCATTGCGGCACATACCCAAAACCTTTCTCACGTCCAAGAAAGCTTATTTCGGGGTAATATTGGTATGCAAAATAAGTCGCGTGGACCATTAGGAGGTCATTTTTTGGAAAGCCTGACTCAAGCTACTAGTCCAGAGTCATCGAAGAATAGACTTCTAGGCAGCAGAACAGAATCTGAAATGAGGAATTATAGAAAACAGGTCAACGAAATTAAGAGACCGAAAGATGGTATCTTCATTGGCAGTAGGTCTGTGGTCTACCGTAAGGGCGGGAATGGGCCTAGAAAAAGTCAATTCGCAATTTTTAAGTCGCAACGCTTGGGCGAATTCAGCTGGTTTCAGAAAGACACATCAAGTTCCGGACGAGCTCTACAGATTTCTACAAGTGAAGGCTGCAAGGCACGAACCAGAGCCAGTTTTTCCTTTACGCCGACCCCAAGTCAACTGGACTATGGTCATTCTGGAGTGGGAGAATCTGTTCCATCCCCAGCACATGCATCTTTGGCCGGACGGACTGATCCTACATATGCATCCGGGCACGATCCGCATTTCATGGAGAAGCAAGAACGAAGGACGTTGTTGGTAAAACTTCATGTACGCCCTTCATTCGGTCCAACTTCTCCGAGTACAGATGAGACAGTTAGGCCTACCAGCCTTCAGAGTGTCCAAGAATCTGTTCCAATAGATCCAAAAAACCAGACAATTTCCACATTACTAAAGTCTTTAGGTATAAAGCGACCGCTCGATCTTGTACATGAAGTTGTCCCAGATGATTCGGTTTGCATGAACGAGGGCTTAGCAAGCAATGAAATTGAACCTTTGAATGTAATTCCCGAGCGATCTTCTTCCTCGCAGCGGCCCAGACCATTATCTTTTGGAGGATCTGTTGATGGGTGTACGCTAGAAAGTGGTAAGGAGTTTCAAGGAAACAAAATCGGGCCACCTGAAGCTACCCGGACCGCGTCAGGCTCATATAAGGACAACAGACTATCCATCAACCAGATACCCTCGGAAGACGGTCTTACAGTGTCCTCGTTGCGAGCTGACGATCATCTTGCTGATTCCTCGCCTGATGACAGTATCCAAGACACTGTCGAGATAAAAAGGAGGTCTCGGACAAAAGTGACGCCTAAATTAAGTTTGACAGGAGGATCCGTGGGATTCTTACGGAGAAAAATTGTTATGGACATCGTGCAGAAATGTGGAGGTGTTTTTCCAAGCGACAGAGAGCTCGTATACCCTTTCGCCTACGCATGGCAGAAAGAGGGCAGGCCAGGGATGCCTGAGAAGAGTACAGTGACAGCTGCTTGCAAATCATTGTATGCTTCTGGCAAGCTTCGACAGTTGTACTTCAGTTTCAAGGACAAAAAAGGGCTCATGGTGACGAAGCCGATGATGGCAGTACGAGAGATCAGTCCTAATGATCCCAAGGTGAAGAAGGTTCAACAAAAGATCATTGAGCTTTATCCCAGACCCTATGTCCCTAACGAAGCAGAAGTCTCTGAGGATGTGCGAAATAGATTCTCCAATCCTCAGGTTTATGGGACTAACAGAACTTTCCCGCATCTCGAGATTGATCATGAAGCCCGTGTTCAGTTGCAACATAAGCCTCAGTACGTCCAGCGCATCGAAGCTGTGAGAAACCCAAGGGGCCCCATGCCAAGGCGTAGAAAGACATCCGAGCTTGGGGAAGGATCCGGAGGGCCTACTTCTACTGCCGAAAATCTCAATAACGACCAACTTGGGATCAGTCCCGCCCATGATCATTTACTGCATGTCAGTGCTTTGCCAGACAGCAATCGTGGATTTGTTCGGCGTCCTGATCTGGATCCGGCTCTAGAGCCACCAGTACGAAAGGTCCAACGACTTGCAAGCATCAGAAAACCTCGTTCAGGATTCGACACTAGCCATAACTCCGGTCACCATGCTCCTCAACGGCAGATTGAACGTGCCGCCGAAGCAGAGTCTCGTGCAAGCTATCTAAATCTTTTATCCGAGACTGTCCAACCCCAAGTCATCCTATCAGAAGTACACTCATACGATGAGGCCGGACCTGAAGTCAATCTCGGAGAAAGCACAGCTGCTAAGGCCGAATCAACTGGAGCCTGGCGGCAAGAGACATTGTTCCCGAGCGTCTTCTCGATTGAGGCTCAGTCGCCTCAACCTGGCCTGCCTAAAATGACTAGACAAACTCCCAGCGTTGCACCAAGCAAAGAAGCAAGGACAGTGCTAAGTAGGAAAGCACCGTATAAGAAGCGGACCAAGCCGTATCTCCCCTCGATAGCAGCCCATACACAGCCGTATCTACGACCGATCCGGAAGTATAGGTACAAGCAATATCTACCATCTACAGCTGCGCATACTCAACCTATCAGCAAGCCTGTTGCAATTAAACGAAAGAAAAATAAACAATTGCAGTCTCCTGAACTGCCACATGATCTGGTTAGCCCCGCTTCTGCCAGAGTATCAAGGGTCAAAGTGATGTATGCAATGAAGACTTCTGGAACGCTAAGCATTGATCTATGGTATGCACATCAGCAGATATCCACCATTATGGACCCAGACCATCTCTTCCATCCATCAACTGGTACCTTTTCAACCATATTCAGAGTACCTAAAGACCGAGGCAGAAGAACGCAGACCATTGCACAACAAGCAACTTCCAAGGCTGACCAGGTCTATTCCAATTGGGGCTTATCCAATCAGCCCTACATAGACTGGCCCAATCCTCGACAAGCTCAGAATGCAACAGCATTCGAAGCCGAAGTCGACGCAATGCTTCTCTGGGAGCTGGAAACAGAGGGCTCCGGTCACGCCGCTTTTGCGAACCAGTCTTTCGTTAATTTCATATTCCACCATCCTCATAGGCTATCAACTAATGATTTTATCGATATGGATAAGGCTGTGAAGGTATCTTTTTCTGAAGTCAACGGCCGCATTCTCTACAAACCGTTCACTCCGTCCATTGCTCCTATAGCTAAGGTTGACCAAAAGATTCCTTCGAAGGGCACGAGACGAGCAGCACCAGTGGTGCCTGCTGCGAGTGCAGTAGCCACATCGCCAGCAAAGCGCAAGCGGCAAAAAGAACCGAAGGAGAAATTCATGTCTCGTCGTCTTACATCCCTTCCAGAAGGCCAAGGGCACCGACTGTCTGAATCCTCAAAGGCAGCTCCTGGCAAGTTCGGTGCGGATGGTAGACCTACAAAATTTCGACGCATACGTGGACCGCAAACGCTCCAAGGCCTTGGAGAACAAGGCGAGAAACGGCTAATCTTTGCTACCCTTGTCATTCGAACTTTGACCGGAGGAGTTGAACGGCACATCGATTGGGTGTTGGTAGCTCGATTGTTTCCAGAGTTTGATCAAATGTGGATACAGAATCGGTGGAACGCTGTTCTGAACAAGTATCGGTTCGAATATGAGAGACTATACATCGAGTTCCAGGATATGTTTGCACAAGCATACGAAGAGGGATTGGCCCCCCCCATCGATTACGAAGACTTGGAAAATTACGACTGGGCTTGGCTAGTCGATTGGACGATGGAAAATATCGAAGCTCCATCAAAGAATTTGCCAGACTTACCTGCAGAGCGCATCAAATTCGATGATCGATTCGTCATGAAAAAGACCCACGGGCACAATATGCACGCCTTTTATGAGACGGATGCAGCCCAGGCTCTTCTACTGCGGACAAACAATTTGATCAAACAGTCTTACGTCTATTCAGCAGTAGAAAAGCGCAGTTCTACAAGCGCCCAAGAACCAGAGCAATTCGTGGTGGCAAAGTCGTGGATACGTGCTAACATTATGACTCCAGAAGCGAACTATAACCCGGAAGTAGCAAGAGCAAAGCTACTTACGTTCAATGAAGCCACTATTGAGCTCGCTTTGAAGGACTTAATGGCATCTCGTATTCTCTCTCAACAGAACAAGGGGCGGCTTATCCCAGGCCGGAATTACAACATCTCCCAGCATGTTCTTGATCGCCTAAAGAAAAACCTAGATGCAGAACGTTATCTCTGTGCCGCGGCATACAAGCGCCAGTTGGATAAAGACTTGGAAGAAAAAGGCGCAGTTGAATTTGCCCCAAGTGCTAATGATGGCATTGTACTTGCTGTATTGAACATGCAAGCTCATGGTCGCATCGAAGTCAGGCCGAAGAACCCACCGATGAACAAGTTTGGACTAACAGATGGGGGATACGAAACTAGAAAAATGGATAAATCGCGCCTCAATTTCACTTGCGAAATCCGACGAAAAGACGCGTACATCGCAGGCAACCCTCTCTTACCTCTCCCCCCACCACCATCGCAGCATCTCGGAATTCCAGTGTCTAAGATCCCCTTGTGGTATGACATCCACGACACACTCATGCCTGCAGTGTGGGATCTGGTGCTTGCAGCTACGATGGCCGTTGTAGCTTTGCGACCAGGCATTGGTGCGAAAGAGATGGCGAAAAGCATGAGGCCGTCTCTGGAGGCGCGGGAGTTGGAAATGGTGCTGGAGTGGATGGTACTTGCAAAGGCGGCAAAAACAGTTGGCAAGGGGTTCATGGTAGAGGAGTGGTGGTGGTTGTGTATGGATACTGGGGAGAGGAAAGAAGATGCCAGGGTCGAGCCAGAAGGCCACACGAATGTGAACATTGAAGGAAACTGATGCATTGCGAATGGCGTAACTGGTCTGATCTGGAAGGTTTCATTGAGTGCACGCGTTGGCAGCTTCGACTATTCTGTTTGGGATTTCTAGCGATGATACCCCTGTGAATCGAATGTACAGTAGACTGGACGGGGAGACGTAATGTGTTTGAGCATTGCGTACACAACCGAAGTAATTATAGAAAAAGCCCTTTCGATTCAAGTGTTCCCGTGAAACATCTGGACAATAATGGGCTGCGATGAACACGCGTTCGAAAATGGTAAGCGAGATAGGGTTACGGAATTTCCCATAGCGTCAGAGCCGCCCACCGTACCTCGGTATCGCTCTACAGTACTCCGTAGACCGTAAGCTTCAAGCAAGGTCTCTGACATTCAACTGCGCCGCCCTCGAAGTCGACACGTCACGGAGCAATTCTACAACTCTCACATAAAGCTACTACCCACCCAACTGTGGATATAACACATCTCCAGTTTCTCTCATCCGTCCATCACCTCAACGACCACAACTTACTAGAAAATGTCCCTCCCAACCTTCAATACCAAATCCCCCACCATCAAGCGCATACTCAAAGAAGCCCACGAACTACGCTCCAACCCAGACCCTACCCTCCACGCTTCTCCTCTCGAGTCCAATCTCTTCGAATGGCACTTTACCATTGCTGGGCCCCCTTCAACGCCCTACGAGCGTGGCATGTACCACGGCCGCATCATCCTGCCCCCTAGCTATCCTTTGCGCCCTCCGTCATTCCGCTTCCTTACACCAAGCGGACGCTTTGAGGTGAACAGAGAAATTTGTCTGTCAATAAGTGGGCATCACGAGGAGACGTGGCAGCCTGCGTGGGGAATTCGGACGGCCCTTTGGGCGCTTCGGGCGTTTATGGAGGGAGGAGCCAAGGGGCAGGTGGGGGGAATGGAGATGGGAGAGGCAGAGAGGAGAAGATTGGCGGGTGAGAGTAGGGGGTGGAGGTGTCAGGGATGTGGAGGAAGGAGTAATGAGGAGATTATGAAGGAGCAAGAGGATGAAGCTGAGAAGGAGGAGAACGGGGAGAGGAAACAGGAGGCGATCCCGGAAGAATTGAAGCTTGGCTTTAAGGACGAGATGGGAAAAGAGGCACAAGGAAGCAAACCGATGGCGACAAGGGAGAATCCAATTCCTGCGTCTAGTAAGGTTCCGTCCTTCACCGCCACTTCGATATCCTCTTCGTCATCAGCCCTTCCACCGAACCCCTCGCTTCAAGCCTCCTTGCCTTCAACCACGAATACACTGTTCTCACAGCCTCTGCAACCACAACCTCGCCAACCACAACCCACGCCTACAACGCAGATTTCCACGCCTGAAGCTGTCCCTGGTTGGATCGACAAGGCGATTGTAGGACTCGTAGCAGGGCTGGGCGTTATGGTGATTAAGAAGATGATGGTATGATTCGTCTACGCAGGTGGTAACGGTTGATGATGGCACTGTCACGATTCTCTAGCCTTGGATTGGCGTGGCGTCCAGGGCTGATGGGCTGGGTAGATTGCTATTCTGGCGCATTATGGTCATTGGCAAAGCAGCTTTATGGCTACCTGATGTGGGTGGGCCGGTGCTTGTCCGATGCGTTTAAGGGCCATGACAGCTGACTCTTACGACTGGGACCACCATGGGAAATCATGAATTCTTCTGTACCTTTGGTCATAAAGATAACCTTTGACGACATCTAACTTCTCAACCTTCTTGAATCCAATTATTTTTTTCGGCCCCTTTCTTTTGCTTTCTCTCTTCATCAGCACTTCTTGTTTCCCAAAGGAGCCACTGCACCCACCCCAGTACCACGCCTCAACCCATCCTCATCAACCTTTTTTTTCGGCACCTCCCATTACCCAAAAACATCTCAGATCAATCAATATCCCTCTTTAACTTACTGAACCCCAGTGGTATTCAGCCCGGTTCCCCGATTAATTTCAAACCCTCAATCGCCAACCTTCAGGGCCATGTATCCCACCCAACTCCCTCCGTCCTCTCCCTAATCCTTCGCCTCCTTTCCAAATAGAAAAAATCTACAACGGGGAAATATCTCCAAAACCTCGCAAGTTACACGAGACGTACGTGGGAACAAATCATCGGGGAAATGCATCCGGCGCGCGACAACAATCTTGCAACAAAGACTTTTTCCCTTGCCATGAGCTTAGTAAAAATCTCATTATCACTGCATTATTCCAAACCCTCGCAAACCTTTCGGACAAAAACGAAGTAACCAAAATCGAGAGTATCTAGAGCCGGACCGAAAGCCTTTTGAAGCCCCAGAAAACACGCGTGGAACGAATCTCGGCGCTCGCTGGTACTCCTACTAGGTTGGTGGATGGGTGTCTTGTTCGTTTCAGGATATTAGTATGCGGCGATGCTCTCTGTATTCGGTGGTGGAGGGATGTATGGATTGTTTTTGGTTGTGCTTTGGTCTGATTAGTTTTTGGGGCGAGGTTGCGTGGATATGGAAATGCAGTCGAAGGGAAAGGGCCGGGAGTTGTGGCAGGAGTGACAGATGATGGTGTGTGAGTGCTTACTGCAACGACTTTCAATTCTGGTCGCGCGGAGATATTCCGGTCTAGTTTTTCCTCGTAACATCGCCTACGTACCAAAAGACAAGATCTCCAAATCGACACTACGACCCTTGTCTCATTCTACAAAAACGTGCTTCTTTCCTCGGATTCCATTCATAGATGGTATCACTGTAATCGAGATTGCATTTGGGGATCGCAAGTGGCGAAGCTCAAGAGGCTTGGGGTTTTGAGTCTTTGTCTTGCATTTGTGATGGAAGGGTGGGGTGGTTGTTGGAGGGGACGATGCGGAGATGCGGTTTGGGGATGGAAGGTGGGGGGCAGATGGGGATGGGGGTGTGATGAAAGGGGGGGGAATGTAGGAGGTGGGGAGGGATGTATAGAACCTGAATGCAAGATGGGGTGAGATATTGGATGAGCTAGGGTGATGTGACGGAAACAGTGAGATTGGGAGATATAAGGGAGAAGAGGATATCGAAAGCAGAATAAAAAATGCGAATAGAGTGGGAGTAGGTACTATATCTATTCGAGCTCGAAGAGTGAAAAGCAATTGAGCTTTCGATCTCCTTCCTGAAATAGAAGATTTTCGACGGAAAGAAATTACAAAACCCCTCACAACTCAAAGACCCATTCCACGAACTTTTATCCAAGGAAAAACCAGCCAACTCACAAAACCCCTCATAACAAAAAGACCATTTCACGAACTCTGCCTAAGAAAAAAAAAACAG
>JAABUK010011405.1_pt1 | contig 11591 bp, 2 predicted proteins | sample 5559141 | NCBI WGS metagenome assembly JAABUK01 (sample SAMN10711869, study PRJNA513367) | rock metagenome | isolation source: Antarctica rocks | place: Antarctica: Victoria Land, Pudding Butte nord | collected 2016-01-03 | reverse complement strand
TTTCTGAAATATATTTAAATTAGAATAATGAACTGAAGAAGTTATATCTATATTAAAGTAGTGTTATCAGCTTAATCATCGACTTTAAATCTTTTTTAAAAGAAATATCGAAGGCGAGTTAAATATATAACGGATTCTAATCTTCGTTAAACTTATTTAGAGATTTAAGATATCTTATCTAATTTATTATTTCGTTAAGTTCTTAATGAAATTTATCGCGGAAATAATGATTATAATAAATGAGATTAAGTTCTCTTCTTTAAACCCGCGTAAATCAGCTGTCTTTCGAATAAAGTATTATAAAATGAGAAAGTTCAGAGCTTTCCGAGTTCGTGCGAAGAAAGTTAATGTCTTTCTTAATTGCGATAAACTTAATAAGTAATGTTAAGCTATTTATAGAACTCATATTAAGAAATCAATTCTTTATAGCTGAGAGTGATATTAATTAAAAGAGTATGCGCATTCAGATAATTAAATAATCAGTATTAATCTGTTAATCTTATTCGCGGAATATATTAATCATTAAAGTAGATGACACTATAAATAGAGCAGCTCCTATTTATGATATTATTTTAGATATAGAATATCAATTAACGCAAGAATAATATATATTATAAGATTTATTTAATAAACATTCTGCGAATTTTAATTAAGAATATTTATTACTATTTTTACGCAGATATTTTAAAAAGTTATACTAAATTCTAGCAGTTCGAATCTCACTTTATACTAAATTTAATCAGCGTTTACTGAGAATAACACCCGCTATTATAATAGATTATATCATTATAATTAGTATTACTCTATATTAACTGATAGATAGAATAGATAAAAAGAATGATAATAGCACTTATCTTTTTAAAGTCAGATTTATTGCAGAGAAATCTATCTTTAAAAGAAATTCTCTTATTTATAAGGAAATCCTGTCTCTTAAATTATAAAATTAGAAAAATCGCATAAGCTTAATATTGCTAATAGAATCTAATTGCTTTATCTTAATTAATCTGATTCTTAATAATAATCAACTTCTTATTCTTATTATATTTAAAGAACTGATACGCTTTCTGTAAAAGCTTATTATTAAACTGTTTTAATATTCTCTATTATTCTTTTCTAATTACAGTTCTCTCTAAATATCGAGTCTTTTTAGTTTGAGCTTCAGCTTAAGCCTTAAAATTTACTATAATATCTAATATTAATTCTTCTGCATCTGTTTTAGTCTTATTGTTCTTATCAGACATTATTTTATTGAATTCTATTCTTTCTTCTAATAAAGAATCATCTTTATTATAATAAAGACTTTAATTAAGATCGTCTTAGTAATAACATTATTTAGAATCTTTCTATTATGAAAGACTCGCAGACTTTTTTCTAAGTAAGAATGATTACTCATTATTTACTTAATGACTTTTAGTGTTAAGACTGTGAGATATTGATTCTTTCGATTTAATAATTCTAAGTCGCTTTATAAAGTATTTATTGATGTGAAGAACTTTCTAAATCTTCTTAATAGCTTCTTAATTATTCTGTTCTCTAAATTCATTTCTATCATCTTAATTATTAGAATTAAGTAAATTATTAAACGAACGTTTAATACTAAAAGTTAGAGCTTATATAATTAATCTTTTTAATTCTATATCTCTTTCTTAATTTCTTTTTAATACTTTCGAAAGAATATTTAGATAATCAGCATTATTATAATTATTATTATTCTTAACACTATCTGATAGTGTAGAAGAGTTATTATTATTACTTAATAGTAAGTTAAGTCTGAGATAAGAAGAGAGAGAAATAAATGTGTTTAAGTATGAAAAGCATATTAATGATTAGTCTTAAAAATAATAATCAGATCAGATATCTTACTTATTATACTTAAATAGAAGTGAATCTGATATTAACTTATATAATTAATCGATTAATACTAAATCTACATCTCTTTTATAAATCAAAATAAAGTTATCTTGATTATTGTATCTTACTCATCTGTTAATAATTGTGATTGTAAGAAGATTCTAATCTAAAGAATAATCTATTTAATTTTCGATTATATTCTTTAGAATATTAAAGCTGAACTCTTTAATCTCATTAACGTAAGTTTAATTCAGCTTAAACATATATTTAATTGAATGATCTTCTATAAAAAGAATGATTGATAGAGAAGATTGATTAGAAATAATAAAGTATCTTAATTTTATTTCTTTACTATCGACTTTTATTATATTTAATGCCTGCGTAAAATATATAATATTTAATTTTAGCAGCTAATATCTCAGAGAATTAAGAGAAGATTAAAGAGTATATTATTAAATAGAAAGAGATAGAGATCGGCTTAAAACTCGAGTCATAGCTTATTTACTAACGCGTGTTTAATCATTATAAATACCGCGAATTAACTTGCGTATATTAAGATTTATATCTTCACAAAATTCTCTTATATTTAGCGCTTTACTAAATTCAGCTTAAAATATTATTTCTATCTTCAGTTCATTAATAATAATATTGATTTTTGCTCGATTAGAACTTAATTTCAAACTTTCTTCGATCGAAATACTTTTATTATTTAACTTATTTCTAATATAATTTATAATCTCTATTTTAAACGCATTATTTAATTAAAGAATGACGAGATAAATCTTAAATAAACATTTTGATAAGGCGAGAATAACGTATATATTTATAGAGTAGAGTTGTGTTATAATAATTAATAAGATGCTTCCGCTATATTCTTAATATGATGAAGAGTTTAAACGCTTATAAAAGATTAAATATAAGAAATCAATAATTAACAAGATTTTAATAAAGTAGTAAGACTATAATAATATGTCATTATATTAAGAGAGAGATCTGAATATAATTAGTAGTATACAATATTATAGTATTCAGATTATAATAAATTTAAACATTTCTAGAACTTATTAATATTTAATATCTTTAATATATAATAGAATTAATAAACTCACTCTAATCAATTATATTCATTTCTGTAATATTTAAATATAAATATCTTTAATAATTTTATAATATAGTAGAAAAGAATGAGATAAAGATTTAGAACGCATTTTTAGTGTGTAAAGTATTGAAATATAGTCAACCCCACTTTTTAGTTGCGTGTTATAATAGAATTCTGAATCAAGTCTATTATTAGAGATAGAGAAGATGACTCAGCATCTTTTCATAATAATAAAGAAAGAGAAGATGTTTGTTATTATTTATATAAAGTAAACATTATTACTAATAAATTTTAATATATTTAGTGCACCCACTATTATTAATATTGATTATTATTAGATATTTAAATCTATATCTATTCGTTCTTACGCTGCTACTCTTAGCATGATGTGTTAAGTAATATAATAAGTCGAAAAAGTAATAATAGAAGTGTAAAAGTATAATTAAAGTATAAAAGTTTATAACTTAAATTTTGAAATAAAGAGATAATTATAAGATCTATAATAAAATGTTTATTAATAAATCAATTTCTGCGTAATATATATAATAATCAGACTTAATATATAGAATAATGAACGCGTTTTATATCAGACTTAATCTAATCTTTAATTAAGCTGTTATTGTGCGCTATATCATACAGACTATATAATATAAGAGATTTAAATGTAATGTAGTATATCTTATTAAAATGATATCACTAATAAAGTATTAATAAATAATTAATATTATAATTAGAAATATAGAAATAATCTAAAAGATATTAGCTAAATTAATATTAGCTAAGCTTAACTGATTATCGCAGATTAAATATTCATGCGCATATTTACTTATATTTAAGTATTAGTAAGTATATATAATCATTATTAAACATCATTAATTATTACCGATTTAGATAAGTCTATCAGTTTATTTCTACTTATTCCGCGAATATAATTTATCTTTCTATACATAACTATTATAAGAGATGTGATCGAGAATTTATTAATAGTCGCGCTTATACTTAGCACGTTAAGAGTTGCTTATCAAAATCAAGAACTTTTAAACTTCGGAATATTATTTCAAATACTGCGGAAGAAATCTGTATATATAATTTATTTTATAAGAAGTCTTATTTATTTTAAGTAGATAAAGATATCACTTTCGAAAGTTATTTTTAAGCTTTTTTAATAGAAGATAGTCTTTAAGACTTAGAAAATCAATATATTATTATGATTATATTAAATTCTAATTAGAGTTATATTAATAGTTATAATAGATCTCTTTAAGTTAAGACGTAACGCTTATAATAATATAATCTATTTAAATTATTATTTTTAATGAAAGTGAAGTCTGAAGTAAAGAGACGAAATAATCTATATTATTATGTGATAATATTATATAGATCGAAATAGTTATAATCAGTTTTGCGCCGTTTATTATAATAACGAAGAAGTAGATATATTATCTCTTTAAATCTATCGTTAATTTTAAGATTGCTAAAGCGTTTTAAAAGAAAGAGATGATTATAATAATTATTAATATCTTTTTTAAAAATAATGAGAATAATAAGAATAATAATTCTCTAAATATCATTCTAAGTTTTTCAAATACTAAAGATTAACGAGAGTAAATACTCTGAATATCTTACAGAATAACTTAAGATATGTGATATATTATTGCTTTTACTATGAATTCTATAATTACTGAAGATGAGAGAAATATATACTTAATTATATACCGCAATATTCTAAATATTATTAAATTCCTACTCAATTATTAATTATTTATTTCAGATCTTTTCTATATATCAGTCCGACTTTTTAATAAAGATAATGTTCGAGTTTATAATGAAATATATACTGAAGACTAATAATAAGAGATGTAGAAGAAGCTGTTACTCAATTCTACTCTTATATTATTACTCTTGAAAATTAATAAAACATAATTTATATATTTTTATAATAATCAGACACTCTAATCTATATATATTAGTATTGAGAATCTTAATAAAGAAACTTAACGTAATTAAATTCGATTAAGCATAATCTTATTAGAACTAATCTTCATCTCTCGCGAATAAATAGATGTGGAGATTAAGATAGATATTTATTATATTATTATAAGTATTATATTATAACGTAAATAAGAATAGTATTTAGACTGATTCTGTAACTTATAATTTATATATTATTATTAAAGCTTCTTCTTTCTTTTCGCTGAGATTAAAATAGATATTAATACTGCGACTAATTAATACTTAAAGTAATAGCTTAAGAAGAATTATTTATCATCTATATTAATAATTAGATTCACTTTTATCATTCAGTCTTAGCAGACTTTATAATAAATTATGAAGAGCAGATATTAATAATAGAAGTTAAGAAAGATTGTTATTATATTATTTATTAAATTCTCTCTAATAAACGCTATTAGCTTTGTAAGTAAAGTTATTCTCTTCAAACTTATAATAATATATATTAGCAGATCATTTAATAAAGAAAGACTTTAAATAGAAAGACGTTAAATAATAATAAGATTAAGATTAGTAACGTAAATTAATTAATGTGAATTTATAATAGAGTTAATTTTATCTGAAAGTACTGAGAAGTTAATATTTATAAGATCTTATATATTAATATTCTTTATTAGCTTCTAAAAGACATTATCTTGAAATTAAAAAGATAGATCAAGACTTTTCTATTAATAGAGATCGGCTTTAGTGTCTCTCGCAAAAAGAGTATAATAATACGAGAATTAATATAACGCGTTTAATTAAACGATTGCTTCTATTAGATATCTACTTTTCTCAAGTTAAAGATATTTCACGATTTCAGTTGTATTATCTAATAAATAGAAGTAGAATAGAAGACACTTCTATAACAAATCGTTTCGATTATAATATCGCTTTTAAAGAATGAGAAGAAGATGAGCTTCGTCTATATAATTATTGATTTTATATTACAGGCGCAGTATAAGAATTATGATGACACTACTTTAAGATATATAAACAATACTTTATATTATATAGATCTTCTAAAATAAGCATTTCATAATTAGTAGTAGATATTATTTAATTATTTTAAATTTCACATACTTTCTTATTAAATAGAGAGTATTCGCAAATTTAACGCTGCTGATAATTTCAATATAACATATTTTGAAGCTGCTTATATCTATTTACTTAAAAGATATTATTAGCTCACAAATAAACATATCGATTTCGAAGAACAGATTCTATTACTAAACACAAGATAACTTAAATTTATAATTATATGTGATTATTTAAAGTATCGAAAAGCTCTTAAATTAAAAATAAAGAAGAAATCGATTAATATTATAATTATAAGTATAAGTTAAGTTATAAAGCTGAAAGAGCTTAAGTAAGATTGCACTTTTTTAAAAGTTCAAGAGCTAAATCTTATAGATCTTAAAATAGATATTTAATATCACGCGTTAATAATAAATGAATATCTTCAGATCTATAATTTTATCGATATTTTAGTTATCTTTATAAGAGAAGAGCGTTTATAAGTAAATAAGATTTGATCGAGTGATGCGGAAATAAAGCGTCTGAAATAAAATTCGAGCTGAATTAATTAATATTTATTATATATTTATAATTTAGTTAGATATTAAAAAGAGACGTTATTTCTTAATAATTCGGAGTCTTTATTTAGAGAGATAGTTTATTACTCTTTAATATAATAAGAAAAGCTGAGCTGAAGACGTGATTATATCTAAGTTCAGAAATTCAATTCGTTATAACTGAAGTCTTTTAATTAAGTAAGAGCAGTATCTTTAAAAGAGCATCTTTCGAAGAAATTATAAATGATAATCACAGTTCTTAATAATAATAAACAGGATATTTAAGATTACCCGCTTCATCATATTAATACTCTTATAAATCTTTTCCGACTGCGAAATAAAAGTTAATATTATAATATTCACGGGATAATCAAGACATAATGTATTATTGTTAAGAAGTCTGAAATGAGGCGTTATTATATTCTTAACTACTAGCAATTTTATTTACTTAATTTAATTATTTAAAGCGCTCATCTTATTTCTATTAATAAAGACACGTCTAATATATATTATATCAATTCTTACGTTAACTAAATACAGTATAATTCGATATATGATTGGAAATTTAAAGAGAAAGACTGTTAAGATATTATCAGAATTTATAGAAAGTGAAAGTAACGGGCGTTTAATAATAATTAGAGATATTTTAAATCTCTAAATTAGAGAAGAACATTATAATTAATAATATTCATATATACTCATTTCTATCTTTAGTACTTTATACTAAATCTCAATATTAATCGACCGCAATTAAGCTTTAATTATAATCTATAAGAATCTCTTCTTTAATTAAATAATACTGATCTAACTTACTGAGATGATTTTCTTTCTTATTAATCTGCGTAAATAGCTTTCTCTTAATTATTATTTATTTAATAAAAAAGCTCTGCGAATATTTAGTGAGTATTTCTATAATATATTTTATAAATACTCGGCAAATATTTTAAGAAGTGCTCTATAAATATCCTGCGTATATTCTTCTCAAATACTCTTCTCAAATAATTCTTTTAAATACTCTCTTTAAATACTCTGTAAATTCTGCTTAGATTTTACTACAAAATATTATCTTAATATATTTTAAGTTTAAAATAAGTAACTTTTAACTTAGATTTATTATCTTCAAGAAACTGCAGATTATAGAAATAATTCTTAATATGAAATTATTTCAACAAAGTTTCTTATAAAGCACTCTTTATATTATCTCACACTTTACTTTCATTATTATTCTATTATTACATTATAATCTTTATAATGCTGTGTAAATATGCTTACATCTAATATATATTATAGAGAATGAGTTCTAAAGTAGTTCTAATCTCTATATAATAATATTTATTATTATATACTATCTTAACTATATAAGTATTATCTACTTTTAATCTACTCTTTACTTTATATAATTATTAAATATCGCTGAGATTTCTTAAAAACTTGCGCTTAAGATCTGCTTATCTTTTCTCTTCTTCTTCTTTAAATAATCACTCTATCTTAAATATTCTTCTTCTATTACTAATATTAGTAATCTTGATTTATTACTTTCTTACTATAATTATTATATACACGTTCTTACTATTAATATAAAAGAGATTATTATTAATTCTCAGCTTTTAAATAATACTTAAGATCTAATTATAATTTTAAGTAAAGATAAACTTAATATAGATGTTCTCATTGATTAATCTCTTATTAAAGCTGATTTAACTTAAGATGAGTTGAAGAATAAATTAGATAAAGTTGAAAAGATGAATATACTCTTTAAGAATAATGTGCAGATATTAAATCTTAGATTAAACGCATTCTCCGTTCTTATTATTTATAATGCTTAGCTAGATAATAATAACTTACTTTTAGATAAACTTAGAAGTAAACTTAATCAACTTCTTAAATTATTAGAAAGACAGCTCTTTGTTAAGATTCACTTTAATAATAATAAATATAATTATTATATTACCGTCCGCTTTATTTATATAACTCGCACAGTTAATACATATATTGTGACTTATCTTTCTTTTCTTATTCTTTGAAATAGTTAATATAAGCTTATATCTCTTCTAAAAAGCGAGTGAGCTTAATATCTTAATAATAAAGAATTAATAAACTTCGAAATACTCTTTTATTTTATCATTAACTTCTATAATTATAATTATCTTTTAATTAAAAATCTCTTTATCATTATTAATACCGCTAATATCTTTAGTAATGCACGTTTGATATTTGCTAATAATAAGAATTAATTTACTACTATTATTCTTAATATATCTGTTATCATTACTGCTTTTATAATTTTCTGAGAAAGAATAAAGACGGAGTAAGCTTTATTTATTAACGGAAAGATCTTACTTAATTATTAATATTCGAAACATTCTACTAAGTCTTTTATTTAAGATGAGGAATATTCTAATACTCCGAATCGTCCGAGCTACTCTTATTATAAGGTGAAAAATTCCTTTTTCTTAACAACTAAATATCTGATTGTTTATGACTTCAGTATAATTGCGGAATATAAGTTCTTGAAAGAAATAATTGAGAATAAAATTATAATTAATATAAAGTTACTGTCTATTTCAGAAGTCAAGAATTGTTAATATATTAAACTTCTTCTATTCTCTAATGAGATTAGATATTATTTACAGATTGGAGATAAACTTCTTCTTAACTTTAAGTCAGAAATCAACAGTTCTACACATTATTAACATTATATCATTCTTAATTCTCTTTTATTTACTTCTATTAAAGAAGTTATTATTCTTACAACTCATTTGTGAGATAAAAAGAATATTGAGTATAAATATTAAAATATTGCTCTTTATTTTGTGAATATTAAATTTATTAAGAATGAGAAGAATATATTTAAGATTATCTAATAAGCTATACTTTATTCTGTTCTTGTGCGTATTAATAACTCTGAAACACATTTCTATTATTAACTTAATACTTTATATTTATTTTTAAATATCTTTTTAGAAAAATCAGTTCTGAAGTAAGTTCTACTTATAAATTATTTTACTGCTCTATCTTTTAACAATCTTTTTGCACACTATTATACCGCGAAACTCAATATTAAACAGAAAATTAAACTCTTTACAGAATAGACTCTTCATATTAAAAAATATTGAGTAAATTAAGAATTGATCACTTTACTTTAAAATTCTTTTAATATAGAAAAGACATATATTACTTATTAGATTATATTCAGTTTTCTGAAATGTAAATTATTATAAAAAGTTATAATTATCTCGGCAATTAATAATTTTATAGATATTATTATCTTATATCTTTAAAAGATAATTAAAGACAACTCTAATTTAAAGAAGTTAAAAGAGTTTATAATCATTTATCTTCATACTTCAGTAATAAAGAAATATGTTATATATTAAATAACAAAAGTAAAGCAGTCTCTTCTTAGTAATACTCATTTATTTATTATTAATAATATAAATTTAGCTTAAGATCTTTTAGAAGTGCAGTACACTAAAATTATATATAACTTCTATTAAACTAATATAACTGATAAACATCGATATAATATCGCTGATAATTGTCTTTAAATTATTAATCTTAGCTTGAGAATATGAATATTATAAGTTACTGAAATTATTAATATTAACAGCTTTTTCGGTAAATTTAATAGATTTGAGAAGTTCACTAATCTTTATTATTAATATTCTCGTGATAATCTTACTCTTATAGAAATGATTAATTTTAGAGCTTACATTAAATAACTTTAAGAATATATAATTCAGTAAGCTGACGTCGTAATCTATACTCTTTCTTAATCTATTAATACTGATCTTTATTTAATTTACAACTCAGCTCTAATTATTATAAAGAAAGCAGTTAGAGTAGTGAAGATAAATATAATTATATCATTAATTTTTTATAACTTAATATTTACACTTTTAATTAGTGATAATAAATAATTAGAATCTGTTATTTAGTCTTTATTTAATCTTTTTAATAATTCTAATATCTTCGCTAATCAGTTAAAGAACTCTCTTTTCACGCGCCTTTATTATACTGATTATTACTGTTCAATTCTGAATAAGAATTATTAAATATAGTCGGAATTTATAAAGATGATTAAGTAGCTCTATTATTATTAAGATAGACTGAGTTTTATAATCTTATTAACTTTATATTTTAAGATAACGAATAGAGTTAAGATCTTTAATTTAAGTTGATTTGAAAAATAGAATTTAATTATATAATTGAACATGTCTGAAGATAGAGTGAAGCTTAAATTCAGTCGGAAATTAATATATAACTTAAAGAATGCGAGTCTTATTATAAATATTATGTGAAAGCTACTTATTAATCACATTATTAAAATTAATATCGACATTATAATTTTTATATTATATCACGCTTAATTTCTTCTTCTATCTAACGCGATCACTCTACTTCGCCAGACTAAATTTAATCTTTTAGTTACTGACGTTATTATTATAAAGATTGACTTCTTTTAAAGTAAAAAATATAAGATAGTTATTTACGATCTGATTATAAATTAAAAGATTAGATTTATTAGATTAGTAAATTATCTTAATATTACTCTCTCTCGTGCTTATTACAGTCTGTTTATTATTAATAATAAAGAAGAGATGAAAAAGAATTATAAGAATAAAGTTAAATATCTTAAAGCTCTAATTAATTACTATAAGAAGCGTTAACTACACTATTAAATATAGACTGTTAATAACTTGTTTTATATAAAAGTGAGACGATTGATTTTGGGAAAAAGAGATGAAGATGAGTTGAAATATATTAAGTAGGATGATAATAATAGATTCGCAGTGATTAATAATGAGGCTGAAGCTTCGAAGATTTCTAAGAATAATGATATGATTATTGATTAGAAGAGAGTCTTGAAGAGAGATGTTTAGATAAGTGAATATAAATAGATCGCGAATAAGATAAATACTTATTTAGTAGTGTGATAAAAGTGATTAATAATAAGATTAAAGCTTCAAAGAATTAAGAGAATAAGAATTTAATTATTAATTAGAAGAGAGTTATAAAGAGAGATGCTCAGATAAGTAAAGATAAGTAGATCGCGAATAAGATAGATGATTATTTAG
>JAABUK010011404.1_pt1 | contig 11591 bp, 3 predicted proteins | sample 5559141 | NCBI WGS metagenome assembly JAABUK01 (sample SAMN10711869, study PRJNA513367) | rock metagenome | isolation source: Antarctica rocks | place: Antarctica: Victoria Land, Pudding Butte nord | collected 2016-01-03 | reverse complement strand
TACCAAGGCTGCACCCAAATTTCAGCCAAGCCACTATTCTCAATGAGGAGAGTAACCCATTCAGTGATACAAGGAATAGTGTTTATAGAAAAGTAATGACGCGATAACTTATAAGAAGTTTTTAGAAAGAAGAAAGAAGTTATAAATAAGAGAGAAAATATTCAAATAAAATATATTATATATATATTTTTATTTCCACTCAATTATAAAGATATGCGAGCATATTCTTTCTTCTTCTCATATTTATATTATCTTCTTCGGATTAATCTTCTCATAATTATAATATAAATTAAGAAAGTTAGTCTTAATAAGAAATCTTCTTTATATAAGATCTCTTATTAGCTCTTACAAATAATCAATAATATAATTAAGCTATTATAACGAGATTAATATAAGTTATAAATTAATAACTTCAAGATTAAATACAATAATAATAAACTTAAATATTATTATAATTCTTTATATTTACTTTCGATTCTAAGATTAAAAAATTATATTCTTATAATAATGATTGAAGCAACAATAAATTGAATAATTATATATAAGATATTATAAATTGAATTAACTTTTATAAACTTCGCAATTACTGAATAAGTTCACACGAAACTATAAAATAAGCTTCGAACTATTTAATTAATAAAATATATTATATTTATGCGCTGTAAAATATAATACTTTATAATATTAATAATTATATTATATAATTAAAATTCACATTTCGAGATTATAATGAATAATAATATTTATATTAAAATTAATAAGCGATTATATAAGATAGTAAAACAGTATATAAGTATACTTCTAACTTAATTTACTTAATTATGTAAATTACTTTTATAAAATTATAAGATGAAATTAAGAAGTATCTTTATATAAATCTTAATAATTAATTATAAGTTAAACTTATTAAATATTTAAAATGAGATGATTTTACGCTCGATTAACTTATTAATCGCGCTAATTAATAAGAATAAATCAAAGTCTTTACTTCTCGTTTTTATAACACTTTGAAATAATGCGTAAAGAGTTATGATTATACTTATATAATTACTAATACTTCTTATTAAGAAGATTGAAAGCTCTTCTTATTAACTTATCAATCTCGTAAAGACTCACAGAAATAATAAGACTGATATAAATCTTAAAGCGCATATTATAGATATAAAGAATAAGAACATTCTGCTTAAGATTACTCGTAAGAGATTATGATTAATAATAAATTATTACGAGATCGCGTAAACTCTTTATACTTACGAGAGTGTTCCGCTAGCCGCTTCTCATCTTATAATTATAATTCTGCGCGCTTCTCTTTAATAAATCAGTATTTAGTGCAAAAAGATATATTCTTTATATCAAGAAAAGCTCAGATCTAAATAATCTGAAAATATCATTATAATCTGAAAAATATACTTCTTAAAATAAGATTATAAAAGAATACAACTCTCTATTATATTAAGATAAGATCTTTTTTATCAATTTACATTTATTAAATAAGAGTCTTATATATATCTTAAAAGAAGATATAATTCATTAAAGTTAAAAGTATTTAATATATATTCTTCTTAATTCAGATATCGATAAGAAATATATTTTAATCGACTTTATTCGCAAGATTGAATTAAATATTGAAATGACTTGTAATAATACGAAATAAATTAAGATTATTAATAATAAATATTCACAAATTTCTGATTAAGTCTCTATTATATTAATAATGAGAGAATATTGATTATAAATACTCGCAAAGATTTTAAATTTATTTGATTTCGATATTATATTTAATCTTAATTGATTACAAGAGATTAACTTTAATATTAACTAAAGAACATTATAAATTCGTGTTTAAGATGAGAGAGAAATCACTTATAACTTATCTTTTATTATTATAATTAATTACATGAATTTACACTCTTCTTTATCTAATATTAATATAGAACAATCTCTCACGATTAGTCAAATTCTATATTATATACGCGAATCCGAAGCTGAATCTCTTTTAATAATTATTCAACAAACTTTCAATCTCTCACACATGAAAATGACGAGTAATAATAAGAGATAAGAAGAAGTATTTATATAAAAACAATTATATACTTAATTTACAAATATCTTTAAAGAAGATCTTTCGAAACAACTCTCTTCTTCTTATAATTTGAATTATATAATCGAAATTAAAGATGTAATATTAATTAACTTGAATTTATATTTATTATCATCTATATATTTAATTAAACAGTTATAATAAATTATAAAGCTTTTTAAATAAGATCTGATTAAAGAATTATTCAGTCTTTAAAGATTTTCTATTCTATTTATTAAGAAGTTTAATAGAAAATGACGAATATATATTGACTTTCGAGTCTTAAATATAATTATGAAGAAGAACGACTATTTATTATCGCGAATTTAAGAATGTCTTGATTTAATAAATAAGACTCATTATCTCTTAAAGATTGACTTTATGCAGAATTATTATTAAATACTTATCACTGAAAAAGATCGTGAAAAGATTACTTTTAATATAAGAAAGAGTAAATTTCAATGGCGCGTAATATCATTTAATCTTTATAATGCGCTGACCTCTTTTCAGATCTTAATAAATCACATTATAAGATTATTTCTTAAGAAATTTATGATAATGTATCTTAATAATATTGTTATATATTTTGAATTGATGACTGAGTATATATATTATCTTACATAAATCTTTGAGCTTCTACAATAATATATACTTTATATTCGATTCTCGAAATATATATTCTATATTCACTTTCTTGAATTTTGCGAACATTTTATTAAATCCGAAATTATTTGTTCTCTCTCGTTAAAGATTGTAGTTATTCGGAACTGATCGATATTAATTAATATTCACGAAATACGCGTCTTTTTAGATATAATCATATATTATTAACGCTTTAGTCATATTTTCATATAAACAGTTATATCTCTTTTTAATCTATTAAAAGAGATCGATTCTGAGATTAAAAAGAAGAAGTATTGAAGTATCACTTAAATAGTATTCATAACTGCTGTGTTTAACACACTGAAACTAGCTCTTATAACTACTTCCGTATTATAATAATCTGATATCACTCGATCATTTCTTATCTGATATGATATTAATGAATGAGCTATTGAAATTGTTTTATTATAATAAGAAAACAACTCTTTTAACTTGAAACGATTATATTCTATTATTTATAATAATCGCAAACTCATAACTTCTCAGATCAATTATTCAATATATAAGAAAGAGTTGTTAACAATTAAATATGCTTTACAAACTTGACGAATTTATATTAATAATGGATTTACTACAGTAATCTATATTGATTATAAGAGTCTGAAATATCTCTTTATTATGCGCAATTTATTGAAATAACTTGTAAGATGAATTGAAGAGTTTAAAGAATATAATCTAAATATTCAATATCGAAAAGACTTTATAATAATAGTTTCAGACGCAATTAGTTATAAATCAGATCTTATAAGTGAAGATGCTTATAATCGAGCGATTATAATTATAATTATATAAGAATTAAATGAGAACAATTAAATTACGTATATAATTCACTTCTTAAAGAATAATATTGAATCTTTAAATTTCTTTCATATAAATATTTACGAGATTAAAAACGGTTTTGCGGTTAATAATAATGAATATCTTCTTTGATAATTGAATAACAAATTCTTCTCTTATATCTCTTATACATTTCGAGCCAATTTTCTTGAATATATATATTCGAAATATGAGTATTTAGATTATTTCGAATTATTAGAAGTTGTAAATAATTAAGACTGATAATATATACTTGAAAAAGATATTAAAGAATATATTATAATTTGTTCTAAGTATTAAATAGCTCAAAGATCTCGATTTGATTAAGAGTGTAAACTCTTATAATTACTCGCATTCAAGAATACTTCATTATTTCATTAATAAATCATTGATCTTATTAACATTTTATCTCAAATATCTGTAGAAAATCAATGAATTCTTACAGTTATTGAATATATTATTAAATGGCTCGTTGCGAAAGCTTTATCAAATATATAAGCGGAAACGATCACCTGTATTATTTATGATAATATTGCAATGATTTATAGATTATCAAATAAGCTTCTCTCTAATAATAATAGTAATCTAGTTAAATAAGTCTTGATCGTATATACAAAACTACTCTTTATAAAGCATTGAGTTATAACTCCTTATCACTTATAAATAAATAATAAAGTTGAAAACTTGAATAAGCTACTTAAAAGTATTTTAATCAAAATACTTATTAATAAATCAATTATTTTATGAGATTAATATCTTTAATAAGCGATATTTTTCGTGCGTATATGAATTCATGCGATAATAGAATATTTATCTTACTATCTTATATTCGGAAAATAATCGAAATTATTATTTAATAATAAGAAGTTATAATCTCTTAAGAGTAATAAAGAAATGTTGTAAACTTAATTTAATAATATTAAGAAAATATAATATATTAGAATGATTATTAATAAAAAGCTCGTGAAAAAAGCAATCAAAACTTAACAGACTCGTAATTAGCTGATAAAGAATATTGACTTTCGTGAGAATTAGTGAGTGCTTATGTGAGTTGAGAGTTGTAATAAATTTGAAGAATAATAATTTGATCTTTATTAAATTGATAAGAAAATGCTTTTAAGAATTTACCGCCTCGTTAATTTAGAGGGGAATATTGTTAAGAATCTAATCAATAATCAATAAATGATTACGACAAATATTTTAAATAAGTAATATATTTCAAAACTCTAAAACTCTTTAAGAATATAGAAGACTTTACGTAAAAGAAATATTAATATATTAAACGCTTCTCTCAAAGTTATAAAACTTTTCGAAAATGAAAATATGAATATATTAAATTACAATAAATTAATATTAATTTCGACAAAAGAATAAAAAAAAAAAATAGAAAATTATAAGGAAGATAATTTATTGCAGGTGAGAGAGAAAGATTAGTTAAAACTTATTATTAATGATCTTAAAATCTTGAAAGAAGATATTAGAGAAGATCTTAATAAAGATTAGTTTGCAGAAGATTCTTGATTTCTACAGAAAATAACAAGAGCTATTAAAGAGGCTGACAGATTATAAGCTATCGCAGACTTGATTAACATGTCATAAGTTGTTATATTTTCGTGCGAGAAGAAGAAGAGCTTAATAAAAGTTGAGATCTCTTAAAGAAATTAGAATTCAGATTAGAAATAAGAGAATATAATAATAAACAATTCAATTCTCGAATCTAATACTTAAAGTGAACAGAATCGAGAGATTATAAATATTAATTTAGAGGAAATAATGAAATCATTTTTAATATTAAAATTCATCAAGATTTCTTTATAAAAGTAAGAACTTACAATTAATATCGCGGAATATAATTGAATAATAACTTCGTATAAGTTATAATAAAGATTGAATAGAAGAATGATATAGAATTAAATCTATTTAAAAATTTATATTACACTTACTTTTTCTTTCTTATATTTTATTATAACTATTTATAAGTTAATATTATTAATTGACTATTATAACTTTACGTCTTTTCTTTATTCAAAATCTATATTATAACTTTATTATTCTATTACTTTCAAATTGAAATTATGAGTTGATATCTTTCTTTTTTATTTAAATTAGACTGTTAAGTTACGAGTTATTATATACTTTAATTACTTTATATCTTTATATTAATTAATATTATTTAATAAGTAAATCGCAAGTAAATATTAAGGAAATCATGATAGAGTTATGAAGAGAAGCAAGTTGAAAGACTTGAAAATGACTGTAAAGACTATTAAAGATGAGTTCTTTATTTAAAGATAGAAAATAAATAAATAATTGATTATAATTAAAAGTAAGTCATGTTAAAGAGTCTTACCGCCTAATCATAATAAGTTATGATTAGAAATGATTGATATCATCTTATTTACTAATATTATACTTATAATTATTCATATTAATAACTTCAGATTATAAAAGAAGTTAAATAACTTTACTTCTTTAACTTATTAAACTTCTTAGTCTTAATTATAAAATTATTAGAGAGATTACGAGTGAGATTAAGTAAATACTTATTAATACATTTCGAGATATTTATTACCTTCTTCAAAATAAAAGATTTAGCTTTAACTTTAATTAAGTAGCGCTTCTTAGTATTTTCAATCTCTATTATTATAATATAATTAATTATAACTTGAAGCGATTAATACTAACTGAATTTATTAGTAATAATTAAAGTATAGTTTATTTACTTTAATTATTATATATAGTAGTTATAAACTAGAAGCAGTTAATTATAATTATAATTAAATAGTAATAATATAATACTGATTATTACAATAAGTTTCTTTAAGAGAGCGATAAAATATAAAAGCTCTCTCTTCTTTTTTATACTTCTTATAAACTGCTTATATTAATTAAAGAATTATAAAAGAATATAAGTATTTATCTTCAATATTATTAGAATTTATAAGCTGAATTAATATCACTTTCTTTTAATAAGCATACTCTATTATAAAATCAATATTAAATTAATAAGTCATAATTGATTGTTTCTATTTATAACTTATCTCAAGCTGTTATACTTCTTAGTATTAATCTTAATTATATTATCGCGAACTTTAATTATTATTAAAGTTTTCGAACTATTTATTGTTAATATAAAGAAGTTACGAAGAATTATGATCATTATTATTCTTTATCTTATTAATTAACTTTATCTATTAACTTCTTATTAATAATAATTGTCTGAAATCATAAATAAGTTATAAATAAAAGCGAGTAGAAGTGATCTTATTATTATTATTAATTTATTTTTTAAAGATTAATTAGAATACTTATTAACGTGAGATATTATTTAATTATAAAAGAATGTGAATAAGATTGATTTTCGAGTGCTTATAATATAAAATTAAATTATAGATATTAGTAATCACTCTTATATCAGTTTCTTTATTTATAATTTATTATATACTCTCTTATTTAAAAATATAGAATAAGAAGATTTATCTTAATAATTATGAAAATATGTTTAAAAGAGAGTGTAATTTAATAGAAAGAATAGATTATATAAGAAACTTAAGCTTAATTAAATTAAGATTTTATTAGATATTAATAATCTCTTTATTATTCTCTCTTATTATTCTTACTCCCGAATCACTTAATAATATATTACTTATAATATGCTATTATAAAGTATTGTAATCTATTTATTTGCAATAATACTTGAATCTAGATAAGAGAGGATGTGATATTAAAGCTAGGCGAGCTCCATCCTTAAGTTAGCACGTGATACTGCTTAACATAAGACCTTGGCATAAGGCCTTGGCATAAGGATCTATACTTAAGGGTGCGTAGTTACTCGTAATCTAGCAATCAATCACCTTTTATTTTACACACTGCTAGATTTTGGGGATCATCACGCACTCCTCTGAAAAGCTCTACTCGCCAAACATGACCAGGGCAAAGCACGATACGAGCCATCACGAAGTGCAGTGAAGGCGGGAAAATCGTCACACAAGAGGATTCAAAAGATTAAATCATTCGAGTGACAGGCATACTCGGAGCCGAAAACAGACCACGGTCGACACACTCGATCTGATGGCCCGAGGGGGAATGCTCACTCGATCAAGTATCTCCTTGCGCCGAGCCATTTGCGTCCTATTCAACAGGCTCACGCTCCGCACGTCTTGCCATTTATATTGAACGCTTCATGCCCTGGGCAGTTATTGCAAAGTTCCTTAACACGATCGGAAGAAGAAGTGCTGCTGTCCGATTCGAGAGCATGGAATTGTCCTCACAGGACAACCATACCGAGACGTGATCAGATAACCTATTGAGAGTACTGGCACTGCAATCTGGCCTAAGCACACACTAGTCAATTTACAGACTACCCATTAGGAGACGAAAAATATAATGCATTTGCTGAGTGTTAGCATTTTTGAAGACTTCTAGCAATAGAGCACTCGGGACCTCGAAGTCTTCCTGAGCCTTGTTCTCCTGCATCGGCTTCACGTCGCCCTGAACGCCAACAACTCGCTCATCATCTCTGCCCTGATGTCGTTCTATACCATCACCCTCAGCTGCGTCCTGCCGAAGCGCATCCGTGGCGAGCCTCTCCCGCCGCGCCGCTGGTCGATCGGTCGCTATGACACCGGCAGTACCGAAAGGAGCAACTCTGGGACGGTGCCTGCGAGGCGATACCCATGGACCCGAAGCCACAAGAATCGAAGACTGGCAGACCAAGAGCGGCCCACTTTGATCGAAGGCCATGTGAGGTGCCCCATGTGGACATTGGAGGACAGGCTTATTTGTGAGAAGGGCCTCCCTCCACCTCTCTTGCTCCGACAATGCCCCACAACTATCCCCCCCGACCGACTTGAGCTCGCTGACGATCCTCAAAGCGAGCTCGCCGACGCCGATGGGGCCGCTCTTCAAAGTGGTAACAGTTATAATCATACCCACGTCTCTAGGCTCCTCTCTATTGCTCCAATTTCCTTGCTCAATAAAGTAAAAGACTGAGATTTAATAATCTATAAGAATAAATACTTCAGTTGCAGAATTAATTTAACTTGCAGAAAAGCTGTAAAAGTACCGCTGGTCCCAATCCAATATTCTAGGCCTGACGCCCAATCAAGAGGCGTGGCTCCAACGCGTCAAGCCCGCGTGTCAAGCACAGCTGTCGTACATAGCTGTAGCAACTCATGACAAATGTCTTGCTGATTATTTCTGATTGTCTATTGTGCAATATAATTAGATTAATAGAAATATATCTTGATATTCTTAGCAATCTAATCAAGAAATCAAATCAAACCGAGTCTGATCTGATCCGATCCGATCTTTTAAATCTGAGGATCAAAGATCGGATGATTCGGTTTCATACAGTCTGAAATTGGATCAGATCGACTTATTATACAGTTTATTCTTATCTTTAAAAAAATCTTTTAAAACAAATTAAGCAGTTTTACTTACAATACTAGAGAAGTTATCACTAAATACAATTATAAAGAATTTCAAGTAATTTTGACACTTTTATTAAGATTTAAGAGGTTGATTAAAGAGAAAGTTGCTTTGAAGATTTTGATGTTTCTTATACTAAGAAGTCTGCAATTGATAGCGCTGAGCCCACGCTAAATGCGGCAACGCCATTCTAAATAAGGAATTGTGTTAAACAGTCTAAGTCTTAAAGCGTTTATTGATTAGGTTTCGGCTAGCCTGCGCCCTATTCAACCGCCCTGTTCAATAAGACTATTTCGAGCGTTTTCTTGAGTATATAACACTCATTCTACGCGCAATTCTATATAGATTTAGACAGTCAATTCCATCAATTCTACAGATATCTACGAGCTATTCATCCTTCAATTTGTCTGACAGTTATGAGCCCGGGTCTGCTATCCTGCAATCAATACTAAGTATTTATATTCTCCGTCCAATTGACTCAAATATTGATATTTAAGCTGTTCAAATTAGTTATAATGTTCACTTCTCTATTCTCGATCACCCGTATAACGATCATTCTCAATTCCTCAAGAAATTGAGATGAATAACTATTTATAGTTCAAAAAAGAGTATAAAATGATGATATATTATTATATATTGACGTGAATATGAAGGAATCATTTATTCTTAAAAAGTTATTCGATTCAACTTCTAGAAATGTTAATCCGACAGCTATATTAGTTATTAAGTTAAACAGAAATTAAATAGAGATGTATAAGCTTCTTTAAGAGAAATACAAGAATAAACTCTCCGATTATAAGGAGAAATGAGCCGTATTAAGCGATTTACAAAAGTTTATTATGGAAATTATTTCGCGTTTAAATTTAGTCTTTATAATAGATCTCAATACTATATATAATATTCTTAAGACTCTACAAAAAAGACTTATCTCAATAGATAAAGCGAGATAATTAGAGTTATCTCAGCTGTATTTAAATCTAAAAAAGGTTTTAAAAGATTAATAGTATAAGAAATGACTTTAATAATAAGAAAAGATATATATAGATGTTAAGAGAGTTAATCTTTTAGAAGTTCAGAATGAGTATTCTCTATACAATCTTATTAGAGTTATTAAGAAAGTTGATTCAATATTTACAAGCTTTTATAAGCTATATCTGAAGAAGAAAATTAGAAAAAAGATGAATATACCAATCTTATTCGATCTAATCGAGTCATTTCGAAATCATATTCAGATGAATAGGATAGAATTCAAGACGCTCTTTTATATAGCTTTTATAACACTGCAAGAAGATTCTATTAAGATCATCACTCAATTATCTAAAAAAACGACATCTCTATCTTCTAGATTTTATCTCTACTCTGAAATCCATTCTTACTTCTTCTGTCCCTACATAATTAAACAGAATAGATCAGCTGAATGAATCCCGAATACAGAAATATAGAAGACTATAAATAACAAAATCGCTCAGAATGAAAGAATTAAAAGAATAATAAAAATAGAGCGAAAAAGAGCTCATTTTAAGAACAAGAAAAATCAGAATTCAGTAATAGAATCGCAGGAAGAGAAAAAACACTCAAATTTAGAGATATTTATTAATATAATCTCTTTTGCAGTAAATCAAAATAATTATAAGCTATAAGATATTTAAATACTCGATTCAGGCGCGAATTCTCATATTTATAACAATTCATCAAGATTTCGATTTAAGTGTTCAGCTACTGAGAATGATAAGTTAATAGCAGGCAAATCGGTTTACTTTATTAAGATGTTTAGAAGTGTAGATATTTTCATATAAATATTCACAAATCTGAAGATAATAATTCTTTTTAAGATGACTTTCGCTCCTAATTTCTTTATAAATACAGTCTCTTTATATCGATTTATATCAAAAGAAGTTCACTGAAATACAGAAAAATAGAGACTATATTATTAGAGTAATGAGAAAATCTTCTACACTATATAATAAATTAAATCTTATTAAGCACTTAAATATAATCCTCTTAAGATCTTTATATTGAATTTCGTGTTAAATATAATTTTATAAGTAGATATAAAAATATCAGCTACTTAATAACACATTATAATGAATTATTCAGAGTAAGATATTATCTCTTATCTTTAAAATAATATTACAGATATTATTATGATAAATTCAATACTATTTATCGCCTGCGAAATCTGTGTGTTATATCGCGCCAAGATCTGACCTGTGCGTAACGCACGCGTCAAACCTGTGAACACACATGAAAAACTCTATAATCTGAAACTCTGAGTTCTTTATCATTCAACTTACAGAATATTGGAAGTGTCTTCTTTATCATCATTATTAATAAAGCTTTACACTGTAAGACGCATATTATTTATACACTATATTATCACGTTACTTAATCTCTTAATACTTCTAATAATTTCGAACAATTTTATTCTCTTAAGTAGAGAAGCCGCCCGATAATAATGTTAAATACTCGCAGTACAGTTTAATAAGAATAGAGAGAGTGTAAAGAGATTAAAGATCAAGATCATACTAAAGATATAGATTTCCGCTCGCGTATTATAAGTAGTACAGCTATATCGCGTATTAAGAAGAGTGCGCTTTCTTAA
>JAABUK010011403.1_pt1 | contig 11591 bp, 6 predicted proteins | sample 5559141 | NCBI WGS metagenome assembly JAABUK01 (sample SAMN10711869, study PRJNA513367) | rock metagenome | isolation source: Antarctica rocks | place: Antarctica: Victoria Land, Pudding Butte nord | collected 2016-01-03 | reverse complement strand
GCTCTTGTTCTGCAGAACAAGAGCCGACCCGGTGCGAAAGGTGCGGGTGGAAGATGGGGTCACTTGCCACTACGTGTCTAGATCGGCCAGTCTAGGGCCGTCTGGTAGCCCAGGTTCTGTACTGACCGACGTTCGTGAACCGGAAATTTTCAAGGCGCAGTATTATCAAACCTACTGAAACGGCACCACGGGAATAGCAGCAGAACCAATCTAGCCGCAAGCCGTAAGGATGTTCGATGACAACGCTGGAGCACTTTCCGACGCAACAGGCCAAATTCGGGTCTACCCAGATACGAACGGCGGCCAAGCGTTACTCAGCTCCTGGCAAAGGCCACGACCGTGTCATGCGCAGCCCAGACTTTCTAGCGGTGGCAGACGGGGCTACTCCTCTGCACTCTTCATGGCCCGATGCCGGTCATTTCGCGCAGTCAGCGCTGACGCTCTTATGTGAATACAGTCAGGATGACCGACTATCCATACAGCAGGTGTGGCGAACAGCAATTGAGATGGCGGCGTACTCGAATACCGTTCCCGCCGTACAGGTCAGCTGCGCCGTGGCGATGGCCCGAGAGAACAACGGGTGCACCGAGGTCGCGGTGTGCGGGGACTGCACGGCCTTCGTCAAGATGCGGAACGGAAGCACAGTCGAAATTCGAGATGAACGCGTCCGGCTCCTGAACGCTGAAGCAGATGCCTCATCGGGTGCTGGTAGCGTGTCGAAGCAACACGTCCGTGAATTGATGAACACCGACGACGGCTACTGGATCTTCTCCATCAATCCGGTAATGGCGGACCACATCGTCAATGTAGCGGCTCCCACCGAAGATATCGACTCCATCCTATTGTTCACTGACGGCTTCCTCGCGGACTCGGCACTCCCAATAATTGCAATGCTTAAAGAAGAACCTTTAAACCCGCTCCTCGACGGACTGTGCAGACTCACTGGCCCGGACATGACCCGGTTCTTCGACGATGATGCGTGTTTTCTGAAGGCCACGATTCTTTAACACCCTGGGGTCAATCCGGTCAGTGAACAAATGGCATGGTCACCGCCGCGTCGCGGTCGACGAGTTTCAGCTTGTCCGGAAAGGCCAGTCACAAACCTGGCGGCGACGGGCGTCCAACTCCCCGCACATGCCCGAACCTCAGCTGCTCTTACGTGGCCGGATCACTACGGAGTCGGGATCGAAGTGGGGGCCGGGTTTGGTGGGCATGACGGTCACTGAGCACACGGCTTTGATGAGTGCGCGTTTGGTTTCCAGCGGCGCTGCGGACCAGTTCTGCGGTGCGTGTGGCCCGATCAGGTCGGCGAGGTCGGGCAGTAGCAGCCAGGCGGGGTGTTTCGGTGCGGGCTCGACTTCGAACTCGGCGTTTGCGGCGGGGGTGGCGGTGCTGGATGCGGTTGGCTTGGGCGGGTGCTGGTCTTGGTCGATGGCGGCGAGTATGTCGGGTCGTTGCAGCCAGTTGGTGAGGTAGTTCTCGACCCGTTCGTCGACGGCGGCTTCTTTTCGTCTGACTTTCAAGCACTTGGCGCAGGCGTACGCCGATGCCTGCCGGCGGCCGTTGCCGGCGACTCGTCCCTGCCGGGCGACCAGTGGTTCACCGCATAGGCCGCACTGGGCGATTCCGGTGAGTAGGTGCCGAGGGATGTTGCTGTTGGTGGTGTTGCGGGAAGGATTGGTCAAAAGTGCCAGCACCCGGTCGTGGGTGTCGGTGCTGTAGAGCGGTGCCCAGCGACCGTCGCCGATGACCTGGCCGCGATGGACCCGGCGTCCGGCGTTGCGCTCGCGGAGAAGAACCTGTCGCAGGGTGGCGGATTGCCATGGTTTGCCGCGTGGGGTGGGTGCGCCGATGTCGTTGAGGTGGGCGGCCGTGCTGCGCAGGCTCCGTCCGGTCAGCAGCAGCCGCGCCGCCTGGCGGATCACTTCGGCTTGCTCCGGGTCGAGTTCGTCGTGGGCGCCGGTCCTTTTCCCGTGCTCGTCCCGTTCAACTGTTCGGCGATATCCGAAGGCAGCGAACGAGTGCGGCTCTCCGTTCTCGGCGCGGTCTTGGAATTGGCGCTGCATCCGTCGGGACCTCGCCTCGGTGCTTTCGGGCGATGCTGAGATTCCGCTGCCTGCGGTCGTCTCACCTTCAGGGGTTGCCCGGGCAACTGCTGGACCGGCGACGGCTACGGCGGAATCGCGCTCGTGGGCAAGGTTGGTGATTTCTTCGGGTTCTCCTGGATTGGCGGGTCGGGCCACATCGGAGGTGACCAAGTGCAGGTCGCGGTCCACGGGGCTGTGGCTGAGCATCGGCTCATCCTCGGGGCGCCGCTCGGGCCGCGTCAAGGACCGGGCTGTATCGGTGTTGATCCCGGGGACCGGCCGAACCCGGCGGGTCGCTTGGGCTGGGACGTCGGTGAGCTGGCGGTTCACCGCCGGCACGTTCCGATCTAGCTCATCGTCGTGGAGGTCCGCCCGTTGTTTCATCGAGTTGCGCGGTTGTGGCGCGTTCGCCGCACCGGCCGAGGTGGCGGTGGGTGCGCCGGTGGAGGTCGCCTCGGTAGCCGCCGGGGTCGGCTCCAGCACCGTGGTCACCGTGGTCACCGTGGTCACCGTTGTCGCTGCGTTGAACGAACGACTGACGCCGCGGTGAGGGAACCGAACCTTGTTTTTCTGGGCATTGGAAGCTTTCTTTGCCACGTCGTGGAACAGCATTTTGGGTTGGACTATTGGGCGGCGGCGATGTAGTCGAGCGTCACGGAGTAGGTGTCGGATGGCAGGGCCGGTATCTGCACCTGGTAGTCGTTGCTGACCGGGTCGCCTCCCGAGGCGGACGGACCGGCCTGTTGATGGACAACCAGCGGGGAGCTCGCCGACAGGGCCTGGAACAGCGTTGATCCGCTCTCGCGTGCCTGCAGGGAACCGATGGGGATGGTGGCGGTGTTGCCGGGGGTTGCGGCGGTCAGCGAGCCGGTCCTGGCCTGGACGGTGACGGAGTAGCCACTGGTGCTGTTGGTGGTCACCGTCATGGTGACCGCGCCGTTCTGGCTGACGATGCTGTTGGGCGGACCGGTGAGGGTGAAGGACGGCGTGAGTCCGCTCATCGAGATGGCCGTGGCGTAGGGGGTGACGGCGGCGGATTGGGCGCTGGGGGCGGAGGTTCCGGTGGCGTTGGTGGCGGCGACGGTGAAGGTGTAGGAGCTGCCGGCGGTCAGACCGGTGAGGGTGCGGGTGGTGGCTGTGGCGTCGTAGGACACCGGGGTCTGCGCCACGCCGGCCTTGTAGGGGGTCACCACGTATCCGGTGATGGCGCTGCCGTTGTTGACGGGGGCGACCCAGCTGACGGTGGCGCTGGTGATTCCGGCGGTGGCAGTCGGCGGGGCCGGGGCGGCGGGTTTGTCGGTGACGACCAGGGTGACCGACTCGGTGGCGCTCTGGCCGCTGCCATCGACCACCTGCACGGTGAAGGTGCTGCTGCCGACGGTGGTGGGCGTGCCGCTGAGCAGACCGGACGAGCTCAGCGTCAGCCCGGCGGGCAGGTTGCCGGTGGTCACCGACCAGCTGAACGGAGCTGTTCCGTTGGTGACGGTCAGCTGATTGCTGTAGGGCACGCCGACCTGCCCGGCCGGCGGTGCCGGGAAGTTCAGCGACGGCGAACTGTTGGGGGTGACCGGCGTCGATGCGGCCGAAGCCGGACCGGTTCCGGCCTGGTTCACCGCAGCCACGGTGAAGGTGTACGCCGTGCCGGCGGTCAACCCGGTGACCGTCTGGGTGGTGGCGGCGGAGAACGTCTGCGTCTGCTGCGCGGTGGACCCGATGTACGGGGTGACGACGTAGCCGGTGATAGGGCTGCCGTTGCTGTTGGGCGTGGTCCAGGTCAAAGTGGCAGCCGAGTCCCCAGCGGTAGCGGCGGCGATCGACGGTGCGTCGGGCAGTGCGTAGGGGGTGACGGCGGCGGATTGGGCGCTGGCAGCGGAGGTTCCGGTGGCGTTGGTGGCGGCCACGGTGAAGGTGTAGGAGCTTCCCGCGGTCAGGCCCGTCAGGGTTCGGGTGGTCGCCGATGCGTCGTAGGACACCGGGGTCTGCGCCACACCCGCCTTGTACGGAGTGACGGTGTACCCGGTGATGGCGCTGCCATTGTTCGCCGGAGCGACCCAACTGACGGTCGCGCTGGTGATACCCGCGGTCGCCGTCGGCGCCGCCGGAACAGCGGGCACGTCGGTGACCACCAGGGTGACCGACTGGGTGGCGCTCTGACCACTGCCATCAACCACCCGCACGGTGAAGGTGCTACTGCCGACGGTCGTGGGTGTGCCGCTGAGCAGACCGGACGAGCTCAGAGTCAGCCCGGCGGGCAGGGCGCCGGCGCTCACCGACCAGGTGAACGGAGCTGTTCCGTTGGTGACGGTCAGCTGATTGCTGTAGGCCACCCCGACCTGCCCGGCCGGCGGGGCCGGGAAGTTCAACGAGGGCGGACTGTTGGGGGTGACCGGCGTCGATGCGGCCGACGCCGGACCGGTGCCGGCCTGGTTCACCGCAGCCACGGTGAACGTGTACGCCGTGCCGGCGGTCAACCCGGTGACCGTCTGGGTGGTGGCGGCGGAGAACGTCTGCGTCTGCTGCGCGGTGGACCCGATGTACGGGGTGACGACGTAGCCGGTGATAGGGCTGCCGTTGCTGTTGGGCGTGGTCCAGGTCAAAGTGGCAGCCGAGTCCCCAGCGGTAGCGGCGGCGATCGACGGTGCGTCGGGCAGTGCGTAGGGGGTGACGGCGGCGGATTGGGCGCTGGCAGCGGAGGTTCCGGTGGCGTTGGTGGCGGCCACGGTGAAGGTGTAGGAGCTTCCCGCGGTCAGGCCCGTCAGGGTTCGGGTGGTCGCCGATGCGTCGTAGGACACCGGGGTCTGCGCCACACCCGCCTTGTACGGAGTGACGGTGTACCCGGTGATGGCGCTGCCATTGTTCGCCGGAGCGACCCAACTGACGGTCGCGCTGGTGATACCCGCGGTCGCCGTCGGCGCCGCCGGAACAGCGGGCACGTCGGTGACCACCAGGGTGACCGACTGGGTGGCGCTCTGACCACTGCCATCAACCACCCGCACGGTGAAGGTGCTACTGCCGACGGTCGTGGGTGTGCCGCTGAGCAGACCGGACGAGCTCAGAGTCAGCCCGGCGGGCAGGGCGCCGGCGCTCACCGACCAGGTGAACGGAGCTGTTCCGTTGGTGACGGTCAGCTGATTGCTGTAGGCCACCCCGACCTGCCCAGCCGGCGGGGCCGGGAAGTTGAGGGTGGGCGACGTGTTGGGGGTGGCCGACGCCGACGCGGCGGACGTCGGCCCCGTCGAGGGCAGCCCGGTCTGGATGAGTTCGATGGCATTGATGAGTGGGTTGTTGGCCTCGTGGGTGAAGTCGATGGTGATGGTGCCGTTGCTGGTCACGGTGAACTCGCGCATGGTGGCGGTCTGATCGGCGCCCGCTGCGGCTACGGGGTCCAGATGGTCCAGCACCGTGGTGCCTTGAAGCGCAACATCGAACTGGCGGGCGCCGACGGCGCTCGTTCCGGAGTACCGGTTCGCGAAGTACAGCCGGACCTTGACTGTTGCGCCCGAGGTCACCGGGAACATCCACTTCATCTCCCCGCCATCACCCTGGATACCCGGGTCGAATCGCTCGGTGTCGAACAGGGCTGTCGGCGTTCCGGCCGGGATCGTCGAGTCGAGGGCGGCAGACGGGCTCGCCCCTGCGACCGAACTGCCGGTGTTGTGCAGGGCGGTGTCGACGCTGTCGTCCGACCAGTTCGGGCCGCCGTCGGTGGCTGCGACGGCGGGGCCGCCGGCGTTGACGCGATACAGCACGTTGGTGCCCAGCAGACCTTTTGCCGCCACGGTGAACGTGTACGGCTGGCCGGGTGTCAAACCGGTGACCGTGCCGGTGGTCGCCGTCCCGGTGAACGTCGTGGCCGGTTGCGCCACCGCCCCGAGATAGGGGGTGACGACGTACCCGGTGATGGAGCTGCCGCCGTTGCTGCTGGGGGCATTCCAGTTCAGGGTGACGCTCGAGTCCCCGGGGGTGACCGCGGGGACGGTTGGGGCGCTGGGCGCGGAATAGGGAACGGCGGCGGCGGAGGGGGGGCTGGCCGCGGAGGTGCCGTTGGCGTTGACCGCCGCCACCGTGAACGTGTACGAACCGCCCGCGGTCAGACCGTTGATGGTGCGGATGGTGGCCGCGGCGTCGTAGGTCACCGCCGCCTGCGCCGTGCCGCCCAGGTAGGGGGTCACCACGTATTTGGTCAGCGGGCTGCCGTTGTTCGCCGGGGCGACCCAGGCCACGGTCGCGCTGGTGATTCCCGGCGTGGCGGTCGGCGCGGCCGGATCTGCGGGCTTGCCGGAGATCACCAGGGTGACCGACTGCGTCGCGCTCTGGTTGTTGGCGTCGACGACCCGCACGGTGAAGGTGCTACTGCCGACCGTGGTGGGAGTTCCGCTGAGCAGACCGGACGCGCTGAGCGTCAACCCGGGGGGCAGGGTGCCGGCGCTCACCGACCAGGCGAACGGCGCCGTGCCGCCGGTGACGGTCAGCTGATCGCTGTAGGCCACTCCGACCGGTCCGGCCGGCGGGGCGGGGAAGTTGAGGGTGGGCGAGGCGTTGGGCGTGACCGACGCCGACGCGGCCGAGGCCGGTCCAGTCGAGGGCAGCCCGGTCTGGATGATCTCGATGGCGTTGATCATCGGGTTGTTGACCTCGTGGGTGAAGTCGATGTTGATGGTGCCGTCGCTGGTGACGGTGAACTCGCGCATGGTGGCGGTCAGATCGGCGCCCGCCGCGGCCACCGGGTCCAAATGGTCCAGCACCGTGTTGCCTTCCAACGCAACGTCGAATTGGCGGCTGCCGACGGTATTGGTGTAGCTGGACTGGTTGGCGAAGTACAACCGAACCTTGGCGGTGGCGCCGGAGGTGACGGGGAAGAACCAGGACATCTCCCCGCCGTCTCCCTTGGTCCCCGTGTCGTACCGTTCACTGTTGAACAGCGCTGTCGGGTTGCCGGTCGGAATCGTCGAGTCGAAGGCGACGGTGGCGGCGGCGGCGGCGGTGGTGCTGCCGGTGTTGTGCAGCGTGCTGCTCGCGGCGCTGTCGTCTGACCAGGCCGGCCCGCCGTCGGTGGCGGCGACGGCGGTTCCGCCGGCGTTGACGCGATACAGGGTGTTGGTGCCCGTCGTGTTCTTCGCCGCGACGGTGAAGGTGTAGGCCGTTCCGGGAGTCAGACCGGTCACCGTCTGGGTGGTCGCCGTCCCGGCGAACGACTGGCTCGGTTGCGCCGTGGTTCCGATGTAGGGGGTGACGAGGTAGCCGGTGATCGGGCTGTTTCCGCTGGGTGCGCTCCACGTCAGGGTCGCTGAGGAGTCACCGGCCTTGACCGTGGTGACCGTCGGCGCGGTCGCCGCGGAATACGGAACTCCGGCATTCGAGGCGGGGCTGGCCGCGGAGGTGCCGTTGGCATTGACCGCCGCCACCGTGAACGTGTACGAACCGCCCGCGGTCAGACCGTTGATCGTCCGGGTGGTCGCGGCCGGGTCGAAGTTCAGCGCAGTCTGGGCCGCGCCGTTCAGATACGGGGTCAGCACGTACTTGGTGATCGCACTGCCGTTGTTCGCCGGCGCCACCCAGCTGACGGTCGCGCTGCCCAGTCCAACGGCCGACACGGTCGGCGAAGCCGGGGTGGCCGGCGGCGGCGTCAGGCTCGCCACCTGAACGTTGGAGATCTCGTGATTGTCACTGGCACCGCCGGTGGAACCAGCGAACCCGAAGGCCAGCTGTTTGGGAATGCCGTTGGCGTTCGTCCAGGTGGTGGAGGGGTAGAGGGTGGACGGCACTGTGGGCAACGTGCCGGAGAGCGTCCTGGTGGCCTGGCCCACCGGGGTCACCACCACCTTGTACGTTCCGGCCGCCACGGCGACCCCGGACGCCGAGGTCAGCGCGGCGGCAGTGGGGTTGACCAGCACCTCCACCGGCACCAGCGCGGCGGCTCGAGAGGTGGAGCGCAGGGTGAGCTGCGAGCCGGACGTGCCGTCGTAGGTGGTGGTCAGCCCGCAGTAGCCCGCCGTGCCGTTGCCGGGTCCACGGACCACCACGGCGCCCGGAACCTGGGCGGAGATGTTCGTAACGGCCGAGCAGCCTGATCCTTGGGAGGCGGTGGTGCTGAAGTTGCCGTAGATGTCCAGACCGACTCCGAGATATCCGGCGACCACGCCGGCGCCGGCGCCGGAGGCTGAATAACCCAGAGCGCCAAAGCCGCCGCCGATGGCCGCGGGTGGAGCGGGGTTGGCCGGGTCGACGGCGGCCAGCAGGAAGGACAGTCCGTCGCCGCCGCCGCCGCCCCACTGATACGACTTGAAGGTGACGTCCAGACCGGTGGTGGTCGCGTAGGTGGTCGCGCCCAGGGCGCCGCCGATCTGATTTCCGGCGGCGGCGGTCAACCGGAGTACCCCGCTGCCCGCGGTGTCGGTGGTGCCCGAGCAACTCAGCAACGGACCCGTGGCAGTGTTGCCGCTCGCTGTCAGGCACGCCGCGTTGGTCCCGCTGGGCGACGTCGGCTTGGTGACCGTTCCGGTGCCGTTGACGGTGTTTTGGTTGAAGGTGTTGTCGAACAGCACGGTGACCGCTGCGGAGGCGGGAGTCGGCGCCTGCACGCCGAGCAGCGCGGTCATCATCGCGACGCTGGTCACCAGGGCCAGGGCTCGCCGCCGCAGCGGATTCGCCCGCTTGCGCCGGCTAGGCATTTCCGGTGGCGGCAGCACCGGTCAGCGCCGCGGCCGCTTTCTGAATGCTCTTGCGGTACCGGCGGCGACTGATTCGAACGGCCAGCACCAGAAGAAGGAGCACGACGAGAACGATCAGCAGCAGACGCACCGGGAAAATGATCACCCGCACGCTCACCGACTGGGAAGCGCCGTCGGCGTTGACGAATTGCACCTTCGGGTGGCAGATGCAGATCAGCGGCGGCGTCCAGGTGGTGCTGATGTCCCGGGTCGCGCCGCGTGGGACGGTGAAGTCCGGGAACGGGACGGCCGTGCCGGGGCCGCTGACCGACAAGAAGGTGGCGCCCCGGAAATCCCGGTGCACCGTTCCGGTGTTGTGCACCTTCGCGGTGAGGGTGACCGGGCCGCCCTGGGCGAAGCCCGGCGCGGACAGGTCGGTGATGCTGGCGGTGTTGCTGGTGGGACCGGGCACGGTGATGTACATCGGCGTAGCGATACCGCGGTTGATCTTGATGTTGGCACTGGTCTTGCCGGCGGGGACGAGAAAGACGACCGCCACCTGATGGTCGCCGAAGTCCGGCTTCGCCGGCGTCTTGATGGTGGCGGTGACGACCTGGGTGGCGCCGGGAGCCACGATGAAACTCATCGGGGTCACCGTCACCCAGGTGGAAGCTGCATAGGGCGCACTGTCCTGGTAGTTGAGACTTCCGTCGGCGCTGCCGAGAAAGTTGCGCTTCTGCACGGTGACCGGCGCCGGTAGCTGACCACGATTGACGACCTGGAACTTCTGCACCTTGTTGAGGTCGTTCTGACCGATGATGAGGCGGGTGGGACTGATCAGCAGCGAGAACTGTTCCGGCACCAGGCTGTAGGACGCCGAGGGCGGACCGCTCGTTGCGGTGGGGGAGGTGGCCGGTGCCGCGCCGGGGCCGGCAGGCGCCGAGGTCGGCGTTGCTGCCGCGGGAGCGTTGGCACTGGTCGCGGCCGATCATGAGTGACCCTCCGGTTTCTGATGAATTGACGAACTGACTTCGCTGCGGACTACCTGTGTTCGATTACAGGGTGGACGCCACGTAATTCAGGGTGACGTGGTAGGTGTCCTGGTTCACGAACGGAATGACGACCTGGTAGCCGTTGGTGAGGTTGTCACCGGTTGAGGCGGACCTGGTGGCCTGCGAGTGCACCGTCACCGCCGTGGTGTTGCTCACCGGCGTGTAGACAGCGGTCGACGCATCCCCCTTCACGCTCAACGCCGCGATCGGAATGGAGTCCGTGTTGGTGGTGGCGGTGGCAGCCAGCGTCGCCGCTGCGGCCTGCACCGTGACCGCGTAGCCGGCCAGGTTGTTGGTCGTCACCGAGTAGGAAACAGCTGCCGCGTTGGCCTGAGTGCTGCCGGGCACCCCGGTCAGGGTGAACGCGGCCGTGTTCACGGTCAACGCGATCGCCGACGTGACTGCGACGTCCCCAGTCGTCGAGCCCGGCGAGGTGACCGCGGAGGCGACCCCGCCCATTCCGGTCACCAAAGCCGCAGCCACAGCGGTCGTCACCAAACCGCGAGCCAAGGTACGTCCACCACGCTTGATCGTCACTACGCTCATGTTCGGAGCCGAGGTGTCCCCAAAGATCTTTTTCATCATGCCTGCGTCCTTCGAAATGAAGGTTTCACGGGGATCCCCGCTATTCATGACATTACCCCCCATTTGGTCTAACGTACGGGTGAAAGTATCCCCCGTTGAATGAAACAATTATTACTCTCCGCTGCCACTCGGTGATTTCGGCATTGCACTTCGACGGCCCGGACACCACGTCCAGAGTACCTCCGAATCTGTTCCAGATGATCACCTCGATCGTCACAACAGCCTGCTGCTGAACAGGTCTCACCCCTGCGATCCCCTTTAGGGGCCATACATCCCAGAATATGCGACGCTGAGTCTCACCAACCACCGACCTACGGACGGATTCACCCCCAGAGAGCTAACGGCCACGCTCATCAAGTGAGCTGGCCAACAACCATTAACTCGTCCGTGTTCAACAACTCCTCGAATTCTGTGTTGCCGTCCGGAACTCTTCATAGAACTTCATGTGGCACGTATCCCCGCCGTTCCCCCCGCATGTCAAGGTGAATTAAGACCAGCGGCTCATTGCAAGTCCACCTGACACCAAGGAGAACTTCGCGCCGCTGTACGGATCGTCGACAGCGGGGAGCAGGTGGTATTGCCGTTCGACAAGGACGTGGTGAAAGGCGCCCCGGACGTCGTCGATTCCAGCCACCTGGACACCGGCGAGCAGCAGGGTCTGTACTCCTACTACGAGCGGTACCTGCGCGGCGGTGGTGACGCCGACTACGGCCCTGGCGGCACCGACACGTCGGGCCCGAACACCGACGACGCGATGACCCGCTCGGAGGAGCGCCTCAACGTCGGCACCCAGCAGGTGGAGGCCGGCCGGGGTCGGCTACGCAAGTACGTCGTCACCGAGGAGCAGACCGTCAACGTGCCCGTCTCCCACGAGGAGGTGCGGGGGACGGGGAACCGATCACCGACGCCAACCGCGGTCAGGCGATGACCGGCGGTGAGATCACCGAAGAGGAACACGAGGTGATCCTGCACGCTGAGCGGCCCGTCGTCGCGACCGAGGCGGTGCCGGTGGAACGGGTCCGGCTGGGTACCGAAACGGCCACCGAACAGCGCAATGTCACCGGCGAGGTCCGCAAGGAGCAGATCGAGGTTAAGCCTGAATCCGTAGACCGGCAGGGTGTTGATCTTGATCGGGGTGAAGGTGACTTTCAGAGCGGGTTGATTGGTCGGAGGCGCGCGGGTGTTGCTGGTCTGTCCAGCTTCTCCACTGTTGGTTC